>PDWJ01008328.1_pt1 | contig 10342 bp, 9 predicted proteins | sample 1430881 | NCBI WGS metagenome assembly PDWJ01 (sample SAMN01162460, study PRJNA174530) | Oral metagenome, whole genome shotgun sequencing project. | biome: Marine environment; feature: Marine mammal; material: Swab sample of the gingival sulcus; isolation source: swab sample of gingival sulcus... | reverse complement strand
CGACGAAGCACCAGTGGAAATACCGCTCGATCGGCAGTTTGCTTTCGGATATCACCCTCAGATGATCGTAGATGTACTTGGGGCGGAACCGCTCCAGTTTTGTGTCGGAGCCGTTGTCACAGGTGCCGTTCTCAGTGATCCAGATGGGTGCTGGGTACCGTTCGTGGAGCCATTGGGCACATTCGATCAGGCCCTCCGGGTAGATCTCCCAACCCAGGTCATTGATCGGACGCCCGGGTAGCGTGCCGTCCGCGATCCCCGAAACGGCGGTGCGCGAATAGTAGTTGAGACCCAGGTAGTCGTAGTATCTGCCCGGGGTAACGGTCGCCGGCTGTCCCAGGACGCCGAACTCTCCACCGAGCATCGCTTCGGCGATCAGTTCCTGAAACGCCCACCCGTCTCCCCTAGTCAAAAGGCGGTGGTAGGAGTTGCGGGGTTCCAGCGGTGTGAAGGCCCGCATGTGATGGGCGAAGCCCACCCGAACCTCGGCCCGTGAATCCAGGTGGTGGATCAACTCGTATGCCCGGCAATGCGCCTCGGCCAGGTGCCGCAGCGACCGGAACAAGTTTTTCCAACACTTTTTGGCCGGCGGGGCCTCGCCAAACAGGTGCGCCTGGGTCACGTATACGTTCGGCTCATTTATGGTGCACCAATCGGTTACCAGGTCGCCAAGTTCGCCCACGACCTTGGCCACGAAGCGCAGAAAGATTGGCACGCTTTGCGGAATAGTGAATTCCCCGAGTTCTTGAAACCAAGTTGGGTTGCTGAAGTGGTGCAGCGAGACGAGCACCTCAATGCCCCGAGACTGAATTAGCTCGATCTCGTCCCGGTATCGCTGGATTGCCTCCTCATCGAAGCATCCCGGTTCGGGTTCGATTCGCGCCCACTCCAAGCTCATCCGATACGTCTGCAAGCCCAAATCGGCCATCAGATCGGTGTCTTCGCGCCAACGCCGCCAATGATCGGTGGCCCGCAACGGAGTCGAACCGTCGAGAATATTGCCTGCCATCGCCCAGTCGTACCAGTTGTTGTTGGTGTTACCGCCCTCAATCTGCAAGGACGAGGTCGCTGCCCCCAGTTTCAGATTGGGCAGCCCAAACCCATGCTCTCCGATGTGCATGGGCTAAGAGTACAAGAACAGCCAGACTCGCCATTCAGGAGTGCAACACAACAGCGGTAACGTTGTCGTGCCCGCCCGCCTCAAGAGCGGTGCCGATGAGGCGTTCCGCGACGACCTCGGGCTCGCCCCCCTTCGACAGCAAAGCCGCAATCTCTGAATTATCGAGCTCGCCGCTGAGGCCATCGGAGCAAATCAAAAACCGCAATCCGTTGGCTGCCGGCAGCTCCCAAAGATCGGTTTCAACCGGAATCGGGCTACCGATAGCGCGGGTCAGGATATGACTGGCGGGATGGCCTCGTTCTTCGTCCGCCGTGGCCCGCCCGGACTCAACTAGGCGAGTGAACTCCGTGTGATCCTTGGTTATCTGCTGCCATTGATCGCCAACGCCAGCATAGACCCGTGAGTCGCCTACGTTGAAGATGAGCCATTGACCGTCTTCACCGAGGGCAACACCAGAAATCGTGCTGCCTAGCCCGTGAGCCTCGGGGTGTTTGAGCCCGTATCCGAAGACGAGTTCGTTGGCCCTTTCAATGGCGGTGTCGATGGCATCAGCCGTTATGACTTCCAGCTCGTTGAGCTCCGAAATAACCTCTGTGACGATTGCGCTAGCTACTTCGCCTGCTGCATGACCGCCGAGGCCATCGGCCACAGCCCACACCTTGGGCCCAGCCACAAATGAGTCCTCATTGTTGTCACGCACTCGTCCGACATGACTGTCTCCAGCCCAACGCAAAGTCATTGCTCTATTCCACCACGTATTCACTTGATTCGGCTAGCTGAGGCCCCAAAAGCCGACCGCAGCCGCAGCCACACAGAGAATTGCCATCCCGACACTGTTCGCCAGCGCATGCCAGTATTGTCGCTCCTGAATCAGACGGACGGTCTCGAAGCTGGCCGTCGAAAAGGTGGTAAAGCCACCCAGGAATCCAGTACCCAAAACCAACACCCACGACTGTGCCATGCCATCGTGGACTCCCCAACCCACTAGGGCCCCCAGCGCGAGTGAGCCAACCAGGTTCACCGCCCACGTGCCGACGGGAAGCATCCACCAGACGCGAACCCGAATCGCCCCGTCGATCATGAACCGGGCCATCGCCCCGGCCCCACCAGCGAGCATCATGTACACCACGATCATGCGCGGCGCCTCTCTCGTCTGGTGGCAACAACGATTCCCAGCCACGTTAAGCCGGCGCCAAGAACAATTGTGAGCGCAATGTAGGCGAATCCTTGCCAGGGACGCCCCTCGCCAACCATGATCACGGCCGCGGTCGCGAGCGAAGAATAGGTGGTCAGGGAGCCGAGGACGCCCGTGCCTAGGTGCACCCGGGCGAGACGACGCCAGCCCTTGTCGGTGCCACGGCGAAACAGGGTTTCGAGCAGAACGCCCAAGAGAAAGGCGCCAATCATGTTCGCTGCGAACGTTGCCCAAGGCCAGTGGTTAACTGTCGGCACCCATTGTTCGAGCGCGTACCTGGCCAGCGTGCCGAGCATTCCGCCGACGAACACAACGTACATGTACCGGGCGTGCAGGTGCAAAGGCCTTGTGGGACGCAGTTCCCATAGCCGCAGTTCCCATAGCGCGTCGACATCTGGATCGACCGGTAGCCGATGCCGAGTTGAAACCATGCGCGTCCCCAGGTGAGATAATTGTGCGGTGAGTGAAACCTACCTGCTGCTGTCGCCTTCTGCGAATCGGGTCTATGCCGCGACCGCACCCAAGCTGGCAGCTGCCGAGTTGGCTATCACCGCGCGACAGCTTACCGAAGTCACGCCTACGACACTCGCGGGTGTCTCGTATCTTGTGGCCAAACACAACCAGGCCCTCACGTCCGTAACCCTGGAAGCGCTGGCCCGCAGCGGCAGCTTCCTGGCGGCATTCTCGAAGGCGGGCCCAGCGCTCACACCGGTTGAAATCCCGCACACCGACTGGTGCGACGACGATTTGGTGACAATCCCCAGGTACGCCGGAAAGACCAACGAACAGTTCACCAGGCTTCTGATGAACCTCACATTGGCGGCGCGCACCAACCCCAAGCCGGGGCCGCTGCGCGTACTCGACCCTCTCGCCGGGCGCGGCACAACCCTCACCACAGCATGGACGCTCGGACACCACGCATACGGGGTGGAGGCCGACGCGAAGGCGGTTGCAGCCTTCGCTGGTTTTCTCACCGGATACCTGCGCCGCAAGCGCCTCAAACATCAAGCAGGCACGTCTCCGGTGCGGCGCAACGGGAAGTCGCTGGGCAAACGGTTCGATGCGACAATTCGCAGCACCCCTGTGCCCTTGGATCTAACCGTGTTTACAGCAGACGCCCGCGAGTCAGCCGAACGGTTCGGAAAGCAGCGATTCGATGCCATAGTCACCGATGCGCCCTACGGCGTCGAGCATGGCGCACGGACGGACGGGTCACGTAAACGTTCCCCAGCAGACTTGATGGTTGAAGCAGTGCCGATCTGGGTCAGTCAACTGGCCCCCGGCGGGGCGATCGGCATCAGCTGGAATACGCACACCATGAAGCGAGAGGCTCTCACAGAACTACTGCTAGATGCTGGCCTAGTGCTACCGGAAGACCCTGCCTGGGGTAGCTTCGAGCACCGGGTAGACGCCAGTATTATGAGAGACCTCATCGTGGGAGTGAAACAATGAAGCACCTCAGCCTAGTTCGTCACGGAAAAGCCAGCCAGTTCAGCCCGGGCTTGAGCGATCACAGCCGCCCGCTCATCGAAGTTGGAGTGGCGCGAATCCAACGCCTGCGCCTGCAAATGCCCGCCTTCGACTACGTGCTCAGCTCGTCCGCGACCCGCACTATGCAGACCGCAGAGATCCTAGCCCGCGACATCCCCCTAGAGTCATCAGATCTGCTGTATCACGCAGATCCAGAGGACATCTGGGACGAGATCGAGCGGCTGGCAGACGAGGTGGAGCATTTGGTGGTCGTGGGGCACTCGCCCGGTATCCCAGCGCTGGCACACATGCTGTCTGGGCCTAGCTCGGAGCCGAAGGCCAAGGCCGAATTGGCTCAGAATTACCCAACCGGAGGCTGGTCGTTCTTCACCGCCGGCCCAGATCGAGCATCGTTTGCGCTAGTCAGAACGGGCTTTTACCTCTAGGGACGCCTCGCTAGTCGAACAGGCCTTCACCAAGATAGCTACGGGTGCCGTCCAGCGCCGGCGGGATCGCAAACACCGCTGAGCCGATCGCCGTAGTCCATTCGTTCAACGCGTCCGACTGGTCGAGCCGCTGCTGAATCGGCACGAACTGCTCGGCGACGTTTGCGCACAGCGCATTAAAGATCAGACCCGCCGACCGATTCCAGCGCCCCTCGCGCCACTCGTTGGTCGTGAAGCTCAGCCCTCTGCGCACCATGCGACGACCCGAATTCTGCTTCGGGTGCGCCACACGCGCGTGAGCGGTCTCGGGAATCACCAACTCGCCTCGATCGTCGGTCGCCTGCAGATCGAGTTGATCCTGCTCTTTCTCTCCGGTTAGCGGTGCCCCGTCAGACATGCGCCTGCCGATCACCTTCTCCTGGCGTTCCCGAGTCAATTCGTCCCAGGTGTCTAGGTTCATCTCAATGCGACGCACCACCAGGCAGGTGCCGCCGGCAAACCAATCGGGGCCCTCAGCCCATAGGGTTTCAGCGAGCGTCTCGCCTGTCGGATTCGCGGTTCCGTCGACCTGGCCCATTAGGTTTCGCCCGGTCATCGGCTGCCCGGCGGGATCTGTGGCCCGCCAGAATCCGTCTTGCACCCACCGCAGTGAGGCGAAGGTTTCGGCGTCGCGCGTCAGCCGCATGGTCGCATACGAAGTGGTGGTGGGGTCATCCGACGCCACCCAGAGCAGCAGGTCGCCGCCGGTCCACCGTTCGAGCAACCGATCATGTTTCATGGGCGGAATCTCCGCGAAACCCGCAGGTTTCTTGGCCGCCAGCCCCGGCAGCTTGAATATGCCCGGACCAAAGCCAACCAGCACAGACAGGGAGCGGCTCGGCTGCGCCAACTCCGGGGCGACATCGCCGGGAACCGGGCGTCCCGCAAGCAGGGCAGAAATATCGTCGGTCCACATGCGCAACAGCCGCTTTAGCGCGCCTGCGTCCGTCTTGGGTAACAGATCGAGGGCCACCATGGTGTTCGCTGCGGGAACCGGCGTGTCAATGCCTGCAAGGTGTTTGCCGTCGAGGGAATAGGTTTGGCCGAGCACAGGGCTGGGCTCGGACTGCTGCGACTGCACGACCACACCGCCAGCCAAGGCACCTACGGCCACGCCGGCGGCGGACGTTCCTACGTACCCCAGGAGGTTACGGCGGGGAACCTTTTTCGTTTCCTCAGTCACTGCTAGCTTGCGGGGGTTGGCTCGGGCGTATGGTAATGGTCTTCTTCCTCAGTGAACTTCTTTACGAGCATCTTCACTTCAGATTCTTGGCCATTGTCAAACTTGAGGGTGCAGGCCACTTCTGACCCAATGGGTAGTTCCTTTGGCAGCTTCATCAGCATCACGTGGTAGCCGCCGGGCTCAAGGTGCACGTGGGTACCAGCCGGAATCTTGACCCCGCCCTTTGCTTCTTGCATGACCTTCTTGCCGTCCACCATGGCCATCTCGTGAATCTGGGTCATTCCGGCGTCCGGACAGTTTGCATCGGTGAGCTGAATGTCTTTGTCACCGGGATTGGTCAACGACATGAATGCTGCGGTCATCGACTTGTCTGTAGCCCCATCGGTGGTGCGAGCCCAGGCATCCTCAATGACGATTTCGGCGGGGGCCCCACCGCCGCAAGCAGCAAGAGTTAAAAGAAACGCGACTGCGACTGCTAGCTTCTTCATCACCCGTCTATTTTCTCACGATGTATACCACCGCGCCAGTTTCCAGGGTGCAGACGACGTACTTGTCCGGTCGACAGGTGAGGCGATACACCTTGTTGGATTTTGGCGTCTTGATGTCGAACGTTTGAATGCCTGGCAGCGTGTTTGGCACGGTCTTGGCGATCACCTTGGCATACTCACACGAGATCTCTTTAACCGCTCCGACGCCGGGGGCACAGCTCCTCACCCCTCTGGGCATCACGGTTGGGTACTTTTGCACGGCTACTTCTCCGCTGGGTTTCTGAGCAGACTGGCTTGCAGTAGGTTTCCGGGTTGCGGTCGGAGATTCCGAAGGGGTAGCTACAGGCCCCGGTGAAGCGATCAGAATCGGGTTCCAAGAGAGCAGCCGCTCAGCAATCACGGCGAGTGCGAAACCAACCACGACCGTGCCTACGATGACCCAAATAGCCCATGGCACATTGCGGGCAATGGATGCGGCTGGAGTTGTGGGCGGCGCCTCCTCAGGTTCCGCAGGGTCGTCAGGCTTCGGCAACTTCTGCCCCGGAAGCAGTGCTTTGGGGAATGTCGGCAGGTCGAGCTCTAGTTTCGGAATGTCTTCTGCGGAGCGTCCTGGGTAGCTGCGACCGCAACTGGGGCAAAACGGAGCCTCAACCTCCACGTCAGCCGAGCACCTTGGACATTGCATGTTGTCGATTCTACTGGTTAAGCAAGTGCAGCAAGCGAACCTCTGGGCCGTCGGTTCGCAGGCAAGGGCCGCAGGCGTGATTCCCGCCCTATCCAGAGCGATCTACCAGCATGACGGTGTGGCTGCCTCGGCGACCCAAGCGATATGCGCCAGACGCTCGCTACGGGTATAGTATGCGCGGTGGCCCGAACGGGCCTGGCCGCCCTAGCTCAGTCGGTAGAGCGACGCTCTCGTAAAGCGTAGGTCACGGGTTCGAATCCCGTGGGCGGCTCCACTTCAACATCATGGTTGGCGCCGACGAAGAGCCCCGACACATCGCCACAGGAAACCAACTGGTTCACTCACGAATCCAGAGATTTGGCCGAGCCTCCAATTATTATGGGCCTTTCCCCGGACGCTACCTGGAATCGGCTTCTTAACACCGTGCATGACTACGCCGGTTGGCGCTCCTTGCTGCCCAGTTCGCGCACGATACCGACCCCGGTCCTCGAGCCAGACCCTACCCGTTGCGACAGCCCAGATTGATTGGGCTCAGGGCCGCTGGACCGTGTCTCTTGACACTATGATTGAGACATGCACTGGGAGGCTGCCAAAGGCTACCTTTTCGATTTGGACGGCGTGATCACACCGACAGCCGAACTGCATAGGCAAGCCTGGGCAGAGATGTTCAACCAATACTTGGCAAGTCAGGATAGGCAACGCCCCTACACAGAAAGCGACTACTTCTCGTTCGTTGACGGCAAACCCCGCTATGACGGCGTGCGCGATTTTCTAGACGCACGAGGCATCAGCTTGCCCGAGGGAAAGCCCGACGATTCCCCGGAGACCCAGTCGGTGTGTGGGCTGGGTAACCGTAAGAACCAAGCATTCAATGAGGTTCTCAGCCGGGAAGGAGTACGGGCCTATCCAGGCTCTATCGCGTTGCTAAAACACCTAGCTGGATTCGGAGCCCGGATGGCTGTGGTGTCTTCGTCATCGAATGCGTCGGCGGTGATCGCTGCAGCCGGGCTAAGCGACTATTTCCCCGTCGTGATGGACGGTCTTAAGGCCCGGGCTGAAAGCCTACCGGGCAAACCCGCCCCCGATACTTTCCTTGCTGCTGCGGCCGCACTGGGTGTGGCTCCAGAAGAAGCGGTTGTCTTCGAAGATGCGTTGTCGGGGGTGAGCGCCGGAGCCGCCGGAGGATTCGGACTCGTGGTCGGAGTAGACAGAGGCGTAGGGGCCAATGCGCTACTGGAAGCCGGAGCCGATGTTGTCGTCAGCGATCTAGCCGAATTGTTGGATTACTGATGCGCCGATTCAGCGATGACCCGGTGGATCGCAGCCGGTTTCTGGTTGACCCCTGGCGGCTAACTGAAACCAAACCATCTGAACCCGATCAGGATTTAGCCGAGACACTATTCGCTCTCGGAAATGGCTACCTGGGAATGCGTGGCAGCCCGGAGGAAAGCGGCGATGGGTCCATTCCAGGCACCTTTGTCAACGGCTTCCATGAGACTTGGCCGATCCTGCACGCAGAGGATGCCTTCGGGTTCGCGAGGACGGGACAAACGATCGTCACTCTGCCGGATTCCACGGCGATGCAGATCAGCGTCGACGGAGAGGTATTGCGGTTGGCCGATGCAGACGTGCAAGCCTACGAACGCAGCCTGGACTTCCGCGAGGGGCGGCTAGTTCGGGACATGACTTGGCGCACTAGCGTGGGTAAGCAGGTGCGAGTGCGTTCCAGCCGCATGATCTCGTTCACCGACCGGCACCTCGTCCTATACGAAGCAACGATCACCGTGTTGGACGGCGGCGCCAAAGTCGCGATCGCATCCCAGATAGTCAACCAACAGGGCGAAGAAGACGAACGGCCCGACGGTGATGCGCAGCAAACAGATCCCCGTCGGGCGCCAAGGCTCCGTGATCGAGTGCTGCAGCCCATCGGGCACCAGGCGAGCAACGGGCGAATGACACTCTCCTACCGAACGGCATCCTCAAAGATGACGGTGGCAGTCGCGGCGGAGCACTCAATCAGCGCCAACGGAATCCATGAGTCTGAGCTCAACGTGACCAAGGACCGGGGCATGCAGCGCTACCTGGTCGAGGCTCGTGAAGGACAGTCGGTCGTCGTGCGCAAAGCCGTGGCCTACCACACCTCCGGATCGGCATCCGTCGGCGAACTAGTCGACCGCTGCGCCAACACCCTGCAACAGGTTTGTGCCGCCGGCTTCGAACACTACTGGCAGGGCCAACGCGACTGGCTAGCCCGATATTGGCGCGATGCCGACGTCCAGATCGGTGGCAAGCCTGAGATCCAGCAGGCCATCCGCTGGTGCCTATTCCAGCTGGCCCAAGCGTCTGCCCGTAGCGAGGGCCAGGGGATCCCCGCCAAAGGGCTGACCGGCTCTGGCTACGAGGGCCACTACTTTTGGGACACCGAGATCTACTTGCTCCCGTTCCTGACCTACACCGACCCGCAGGTGGCTAAGGACGTGTTGCGCTACCGGGTGCGGCAATTGCCGAAGGCGCGCGAACGAGCCAGCGTCATGGCCACCGACGGTGCTCTCTTTCCGTGGCGCACGATCAACGGCGAGGAGGCATCAGCCTACTATCCGGCAGGCACCGCACAGTTCCACATCGACGCTGATATCGCCCATGCCTTCACCAAGTACCGCCACGTAACTCGGGACAACGACTTCATATATCGGGAGGGAGCTGCGGTCTTAGCCGAGACCGCCAGAATGTGGGCAGACCTTGGCTTCTGGCGGCGAGACGCCCACGGCAGGGATTGGTTCGAGATTCATCGAGTCACCGGGCCAGATGAGTACACCGCCGTGGTCAACAACAACCTGTACACCAACGTCATGGCCCGGGCGAATCTGTGGGAAGCGGCATCCCTAATGCGTGAGCTGAGTCAGCATGATCTGGATGTCTACCGGGGGTTGGTAGAGGAACTGCGGCTAGACGACAACGAGATCGCCAACTGGGAACGCTGCGCGGAAGCCATGTTCATTCCGTTTGATGAGGATTCCGGGGTGCATCCGCAAGACGACGCGTTTTTGACTGCAGAGTTGTGGGATCTGAACGAGATTCCGCGCGAGAGGTTTCCGCTGCTACTGCACTATCACCCTCTCGTGATCTACCGCATGCAGGTGCTGAAACAGGCTGACGTAGTGCTGGCGCTGTTGCTGCAAGGCGATCAGTTCTCTCCCGAGCAAAAGCGGGCCGATTTTGAGTACTACGACCCGATCACCACCGGAGACTCGACGCTATCAGGGGCCATGCAGGCGATCATCGCAGCCGAGGTGGGCTATCAGGAAATGGCGATGAGCTATTTCTTGGACGGCCTGTTCGTCGATCTGGCCAACCTGCACGGCAATTCGCGCGACGGTGTTCACGTTGCCGCCGCCGGCGGGGTGTGGAACGCACTGGTCTATGGGTTTGTGGGCTTGCGTGACTACCAGGGGAAGCTGTCGTTCGATCCCCGGCTGCCTGAAGGTTGGGATCACATCAGTTTGCAACTGCGGATCGCCGGATCCCGGCTGCGGGTCAAGCTGACAGCGGAGGCAATCTCATTCGAGGTAGTGTCGGGCGACTCACTGCGCCTGGGCGTGCGCGGCCAGGAGTTCGCGGTTGGCTCCGAGCAGATCAGGGTACCGCTAGACGGCCAAGGTAAGCGGCTGCCCAGCCTGCCACATGGACGCCCCCTAGTGCGGGGACTACAGATCGGC
>PDWJ01005529.1_pt1 | contig 10343 bp, 7 predicted proteins | sample 1430881 | NCBI WGS metagenome assembly PDWJ01 (sample SAMN01162460, study PRJNA174530) | Oral metagenome, whole genome shotgun sequencing project. | biome: Marine environment; feature: Marine mammal; material: Swab sample of the gingival sulcus; isolation source: swab sample of gingival sulcus... | reverse complement strand
ACTTGTCTCCACTTTCGAACCTGTATTCAAGGAAATGCTCTCAATCCACAGGGCACTCAAAAAGGTGCAGCAACAGGCCAGGCAGATAAGACAAACACTGAATCAGCAACCCCTGAATAAACCGGTGAAAGACCGATATCATAACCGTATCACCAAGGTCGTTAAAGGCGTACAAAAATGCTGGAACCATGAAAATCTGAAAAAGATCACCAACTGGATAGAGGAGGTCACTGCATCCAATTTTCAACACTTTAACAGGCTTTTAGAAGAGATTGAGGAACAGGTAGAATCCAACCTGAACAGACAACAGATTGCCACTCTCCAAAAGCAAATCAAGAATATTGCCGAAGGGGTAAAGGCCAAAGACAGCTACGGAAACTACCTCCACCCACTGAAGTTTGCAGCAAGGCAGGAGTGGTTTGACAGAAGCTGGACCCTGAAACAGCATCTCAGTGCCCTCTGGGAGGGAAGCGCTCCCGTAATCAGTCCGCAGTATACACAGTTACACCGTGAAATTGAGCAGGCAGTACTGCGGCTGAGAGAGGCCAGGGCAGTTGACACCATGTACAAAATTATTGAAGAAGCCAAGCAGTTTCACGGTAAGAGAAAAGGTCTTCTGAAAAGGAAACAACTCAGCGCCCCGGAAAATGGCAAGCTGGCCCGCCAGATCAATTCGCTCTATGAAGACGCCTATGAAGCCGTACACATAGCACGCCCGAAGCAATTCAGTCTTGACTGGCTTCAGGAGGCGTTTGAAAAGAACCGGCAGACAGGATGGGTGGTATTTGTCGACGAAGTTCCACCGATTCGCTGAAAGGGGAAAACATACTCCATCTTTCCCAAATAAAAAAAAAGGAGATGAGGCAAGCTCATCTCCCTATCAGGCTACAATTCGTTCTATTGGCGTTAAAAAAAATTTGCTTCTCTTTGATCAGTAATCAAAGAAAATATTTACGTATAATTTTACCTGACAGATAGAAGATATCAACCATGAGATGATGTGTCAAGAAAGAAATACAAAATCCTGAAAACTTAACTGAAAACCACCAGTACATACAATTATCTCAATACGTTAATGAAAGCACAAATTTCACAAAAGTATATCCATGCAATAAACAAAATACCATCTCTGGCTGCCGTTCTCTTATCTCTTGCATCAGCTCTTGGCAGAAAGAACTGTATCTTGTACGGCTGTGGCGGCTCAATCAGAGATATTGCTCTTTCCATTCAACAGGATAGTAATTGCACCATCAAAGATTTTGACTTTGTGATTGAAGGCGTTAACGATCCAGACAGTTTCTCCGGATTTCTACATAATTTTTCCAGCAATCATGAAAGGATAGAATCAATCAATTACGTGGGGCAGTCTTTTCCGGTCTGGAAGCTCAAAATCACAGGTCTTTCTGAGCCCATAGATGTTGCTCTTGCCCGAGCAGAAAAAAGTTTTGGCAATCATCACCGTGATTTTCAGATCGTCACGGAAAATGTAACCATACAGGAAGACAGCCTCAGACGGGATTTCACCTTTAATGCCATGTTCATTACATTATCCCACGATCCGGAGCATGGTCTCCAGGGAGAGCTTCTCGACCACCACAACGGACTGGAGGATATCCAGGACAGGGTTGTACGAACCGTCGGCCTTCCCGAAGATCGTTTTGGAGAAGACCCCTTAAGGATGCTCAGAGCAGTACGTTTCTGTACAGTACTGCCAGACTTTCATCTTGAAACAGAAACAGCATCTTCCATTCAGGGGTTAGCCCCTGATCTCATACCGACAATCTCCCCCGCACGGTTTGCAGAAGAACTGTACAGAGCCCTGAAAGAGGCACCCCGAAAAACGCTGTCCCTTCTTGGCTCTTTGGGAATAACTGATATCTTGCTGCCAGAGTTCGCCTTACTCCCTGAAAAAACCTGCTTAAAAACAGCAAACAGAATACACCTGCTCACAGACGCCATACCTCACGACACACCATCGTACCTCATCTTTGCAGCACTTTTGATGGATATTGCCAGCGCTCACAGTGCGCAGAAAATCGTCTCTGAACTCTCAACATCAAAAATTCCGCCAGGCTTCTTCCAGGTGACAGAGATCGACAATATCGCCCGAAGACTCTGTCTGGCCGATATAAAATTGATAGTTCAGCTGTGTTACCACACCCTTCTACTGGAAAACCTTTCACTCCTTGAATTCCCAGATGCCACACTGGAGCATATCTTCAGTACAACAAGCACCCCGGAGTATCTCCACCTTTTCTATCAGGCCCATGTACAGGCGTTGGATATGGAACCAGAAGATCTTCAAGCACGACTCGCAGGAATCCCGTCCCCGGTAATCCTTTTCAACAGTGTACTACAAAAAACAGGTCTGCCCACCGGCCCCTACCTTCAGCCGATCAAACTCACCTTACGCCAGAAGGAAATCGATGGGGAAATAATTACTGAACAATCGGCAGTCGACCTTGTCCTGCGATTCTACAGCAAGGAGAAAAACAGTATTGATTCGCATATCAACCGGCTCAACTGTTTTTTCCAAAAGCACGACAAGAGCGAACCTCTTCCCGAGAACTTGCTATACGAAAGCAACAAACTGCTTTTTACCAGGCCGGTTCTCCTGTTGAACGCCTACCGTGAACACGAGCTGCTTCCCATACTTTTCCCGGAGTTGTCTGAAGCTGAAGAAAAAGTAGAAATGACCTCCCATCATTTTTCTTCATCTTTTCTTAACGACACCCTGCTCTCCCTCTCCCTGCTTTATAACGAGGAACCCAATCCTACTCCGGTACAGATACTGGCCACACTCTTCCTTGACATAGGTATGGGAAGATGCCTGGGACGCAAAGCAGATGGAACACCAACATATTACAAGCACGACGTTATTGGTGCTGAGATGACAAGAGAAATCTGCCATCGTATGCAACTGGACGAAACAACCGTTGATGAGGTCGTTTTCATCATCAGAAACCACAATACGCTGATCCTCTCCGGGGCTGAAAAACGCTTTGACAAGCTTCTTGATACCGAGAACCTGCCGATACTGTTCGACCTCCTGCTCATTCACAAGGTGGATCAGATGGCAAAAATGCGAATCGTCAACGGTCATCGAATAGAAGAGGGGAAACTTGACACCTACTATACATTAAGCGGCTCTCTTCTGCATAATTACCAGCAAAAACAACGCAAACGGCAAAACCAAATTAAAAACAAGCAATTTACCCCGTTTTTGAACGGGACAGACCTTCAACAAAGCAACAGCTACTGGGGGCCAGGCATCACCAAAGGACCGGAGTTAGGTAAGATACTAAATTTTCTTCATCGCTCCCAGAAAAAGAAAAAGATGAATAACAGGAAAGAAGCACTACGGGCCGCAAGGGGAAAAATAATCCTGCACCACCTTACCCACAATCCAGTGCACTACCTTGAAGAGCTCAGGAAAAATAAGTTGCTGTCAGAGATACTCCCGGAAATAGGAGCACTCATCGGCCTGGAACAGAAAAGCCCTCATCATCAAGAAGATGCATACACCCACACCCTGAATGTTATCAACGCACTTCCTGAAGACGCTCATCCGGAATTAAAGCTTGCAGCCATCTTTCATGACACAGGGAAACCAGCTGCGAGGACATATGACGAAAAAAAGGTTCCTATCATTTTCATGGTCATGAAAAAGAAAGCACTCAAATCTTTAACTCCTGCTGCACAAGACTGAATTGGCAAAATGAGGGGCTGAATTTAGAAAAGATACGCTGGTTGATCTTCAACCACCTGAAATTCAGCCAAAAACTGGATAATCTCCCTGATCCGCACAAAACAATTGAAAAACTCATCTTCCATGACAAAACCACTGGCCTGGCAATCCCTCGTTCATACAGAGAAGACCTCCGAATCCTCCGTTATGCTGACATCACAGGAGCAATTCCCGTAAACGATCAGATCCTTCAGGAGAAATTCTATAATTTCGAACAATTTTGCAAACACCTGCAAGAAACTGAAGAGATAATTGTGCAAAGAGAACGAGACAGGCAAATGGACAAACAGGTGCAAAGTATCTGAAACGGCAATGATGTTATACACTATTTCTCTGTCAGCGGCCCGGACATAGGGAGGCTCGTCTCAACAGGTCATACATACATTAAGGCTGAAATAGGCAGGGGAAATATGCCGGATAAACAAGAGGTTGTTGAGCATATCAAGACTGTAATGAAACAAACAGCTCATGATTCTTGAGACATCCCGTTAAGAGACTCCCCAAACTATGCTTCAGGCATTAAAGCACAAGGAAAAACATGAAAAATTTGCAGATAAACGCATCAGAGCAATGGAAATCAATAAAGAAATTTATGCATCTGGGTGAATTCACCATCGTCATTACAGCCGCAGGTTCCTTGCTGGAGGTGATATTAAGATATGTCCTGCAACAGGCATATTTGAATTTGGAATATAAGAAGCAACGTAACTACTCACTGGGTGTGTAACTCTCTGGTTTTACATACCTCAAACGTGTAACTGCTCTCAGGTTGCCCATTTTTCAACATCCTTTAAATAAGGGTCAAGACTAGTGTCATGTCAACGAGGAAATGTCAGTATATTGCGCCGGATTTTTCTTGTTCTTATGGAGTCTTGTCCTGCGTTGCATAGTAGTGCTATGTGACCCAGGGCAAGGCTGCATAAGGGCTGAAAAAGACAAGCAGGATACGACAGAGCAGCGTTGACATGACACTAGTCTTGACCCCAAAAAAATATAATTTCTGAGCTAAAGGTGTCCCCGCTTCTTATAATAAGCAAGTATAAAGATTAATGAAAGTGTTCGGCCAAAAGAGCAAGCACCGGCAAGAAGCAATTCCTGAGAAACCTCAGACAACGCTTACAAGAACTCAAGCAACACTCCCGATCATGAAAAAACTTATTCTCCTTTTTAATCATATCTGTACCCAAGAACAGGAGGCTGATGCCCGGACTTCCCTTGGCATAGAGCAGATCGTAGCTCCGCCTCAGGATATTCTGAAAATCTGGTCAGATTTGCCTCCTGATCTGGAAAAGCTCTCACCCCAACTACAACCAGTGTTTGCCTGGCTTCAAACAGAAATGAAACCTGGTGACTTTGTTCTGGTCCAGGGGGATTTCGGAGCTGTGTACCTGGTTGCACAATTTGTCTTCGCAAACGGGTGTACACCGGTCTACTCAACCACAGAACGAAGGGCAAGAGAACAGATTTTAGAGGACGGCTCAGTGCAATTGTCCCATTCTTTTCGTCATATCAGATTCAGAAAATATGGGGCCTGAGAGGGACCAGATAAATCCAAAGTATAGACCCGAACCGAGTCGGTGGTAAGCTGGTTTTTCGGGATTTCGGTTTGCGAATTTTTAACAAATAGCATAAAATAGAATCACGTTAATTCCGCTAGTTACAATTTGCGAGAATCACCGTTTTTCGAAAATGCCCTTTTGGATACAGATACGAAGGAGGTTGGCAAATTTTTGCTTCTCCAGAATAACTATCTGAAATCATGGAAATTTGTATTTTTCCTTTTCCAAGGCACTTTCAAAAGTTTAATAATAACATGCTGTTAGGATAAATGCCCGATCAGAGGGGATTGAGGCTGCAGAGTTACCATTGCAATACCGTTTTCATACGTCTTGCTTTTGTATGGAACGCCATTGCGTACACTGAGATTTCTTTCAAAAAAGGAAGTACCCCAAAGCACAACAGGCCCCGTACTCCACATTTTGTTATTTGATACTGCAAAGGATTCCTGATAATATGGATTACAAAACTGGAAGCAGGAAACCTTGCACCCACCAGAGAACACTCCCCCTCAACATCTCTCTACCGGGCAGTACGCTCACGGCGATTTATCTGGCCGCCTGCTATTTCATCAACCCATCCGGGGGTTCACCTCAGTTGACAAAAAACAGCCAACGCTTAAAAGATGGTTGGGGTATCAAAAGAGCCCCTGACAACATTGGCAGGAATTGCATTCGTTACTATTGAGGTGCGGCGAATTTCATATGTCTAAATCCAGCAAAAAGAGGCGAAACAAAGGGAAACCAGGAATTCATTGCCAAACAGTTGCCACGTCCCCTTCAAAAAGCGCCCTCACCTCGTCCCCAGCCTTATGGGATTTCTATGCAGATGCCGGGACGCTTTCCATCTACCTGAGTGAACACTGGTATACTCCAGACTCTGCTTCCGGCAGAGAATATGGCACACTTGGGCTTGTCCTCTGGTATGGCTCAAAGCCGGAATTCACAGCTTTGCCCTCTATAAAGTCCAACCTGTCTCCTGAAGCCGCCATAAAAGCATTACAACATTTAACCAGTTGCCAGAAGGCGTTACCGGTCATTCTCACCTTTCCATCTCCTGCCAGGCCCGAACAATCGTGTTCCGATATATTCGCAGCCGTGATTACATTCATCCTTGGCTGGTTCCTCCCACAGGAGGGACAAGAGTGCCAGGTTCGGATCCTGCTGCAACAAGCCAAAATACCAGGCTCTGGGAAAACCACGACGAAATCCAGTTTCTTTAAAAAAGTATTGAGGGATTAAAGGAAAGCCACCCCATACGTTTACAGCGATGGTCAGCCATTGAGGTAAGCTGGACAGGAAAAGAAGAAGAGTATGCACCCTATGCGGGTCTTATCGCCAGGCTGTCCCATCCCGATGGTACCGGCAAAGGAGTCCTGCAAGAGACAAGCATCAAGACCTGGCCGGGGTATGTACCTCTTTCGCTCGATTTCATACAAGACCTGATACGTTTTGACAGCTTTGAACAGACACAGGACGTAACAGGGCTTCTTGAAATTCTGGGACGTACCGCCGGAAGCAGGCTGGGCGATTTAATTATCAACGATTTTAAAAAGAGGCTTTCCTCGAAAACAGAGCTGCAGCTACTCCTTCTTGAGGCCCTGGAGGATCGTTATCGCTTAAAGAGCAGAAACCTCAACCAACTGAGGAGACTGTTTTACGGGGTCAATAAAATTATCGATGTTTCCGATTCAGCCCCGGCCAGGATACAACTGCTCGCAGCCCTGACAAAACTTCAGGATGCCAACCATGATGGCGACCCGACTCGTGCGGTAAGGGCAGCAGATTCTTATCTCGGTATAAGGGAGAAACTTTATCCTCTGGATCCGGAGTTGGTCGTGTTTATAGATCTCAACCTGGCTGTTCACTACAATGATCAGTTCATGTTTTCCCAGGCACAAGAGGTTATCAAAAACTGGATTGATGATCCTGGTTTTGCCTGGCTGCCTCTGCTGGTTCGAGGGCAGGTGCTTTCCAGCTACGGCCAGTCGCTTTCAATCGCAAGGGAATACAGAGAAGCAGATACGAAGTTCAGGGAGGCACTGACAGCTTTGGATTATGCTGCAGAACTGGATCCAGCCCTCATTGGAGACAGTGACCAGACCAGGGTATACAAGGCCATTAACAGCATGGATGGCAGGCTGGAATACTGTATCAATGATGTGCAGAATGTCCTGGGAACAGGTCTGGAGAAGGTAGCACAGGAGCTCGCCGGTTCAATGGATTTCAGTCGAATGTACCATCATCACCTCCTGCTGAGGGCACTCTATTTTCTTGAAGGTCAGGAGCAGGCGACAAAAACCTATCTCCAGGCAAAGGATGACTGGGCAACAGGGAGCCAACATCCCTGGCAATTGATTGAAATGTACAGGGCGTTGCTGCTCTGGGAACTGAATACGGAAGAGACGGACAAGGAGGCCTGGTACCACTTTGAGAAAGCCCTTGCCATCTGCCAACACTCATCCCATGGCCCGACCCTTCAACTCATAGGCGGCATGATCGCAACTATTGCTTCATGCTGTTTTGCAGCTTCCTGCTGGCAGGAGTCTGCCCGCGAACTCATAGGAGACTCTTGTGAATTGTTGCCCGCGGCCCATCAATACGGTTTGAAGTTGTCAGATATACTTGATGATCCTCAACCGGAAAACATCAGCCTGGCGCTGGCCTCCATGCCGTTCAACTATCATTAACAATATATTTCTTTGAGAAAAACAGCATGTCTCAAAACACCTACACCCACCCACTGCTGAACAAGCGGTTACCAACCATCCAGGATGTGGAGGAAAAATGTGGTGATGCAGAGACCAGGGCAATTCTGAGAACAGCATGTCATTGTTCTTCCTACAGGTATACATTCCAGAAGTCTATTAAAGAGTCTTCTGCTCTCTTAACAGAAAGCCCGTACGTTGAGTTTGATCACAAGCTGTACCTGCACTCCCCTGAAGATTTAAGGCCGTCGCCGGCACTCAATGAAGTCGACCTTCTACGAGCAAGCCTGCATCACCGCTGGGATATAATTGAAGAACTTATTTTTTATACAGATAACTGGCTGCCTTCGCCGGAATTTTTCCAGGCTGCAGAGCACTGGAGTGATCTAAACCTTCACGAATATGACCAAAACCTGCCGGACTCAATACGGACAGGTTGGGCCAGGAGATGGGCCCTGCTCTTTCAGGAAAAACCGGAAATCGGATTAAATATCAAGCATCTGCTCAGCTCCACTATCACTCATGTTCCTGGAAAATGGTCGAATTGGTTTTCTCATGCGGTATTAACGAATGCTGAAATTACCGAGAATATACACTCTTTGTTTACTTCCAAACTGGGAGAAGATGCACACAAATATGAGTTCCCTTCAAGACCTCCTTTGACATATGCTGATAACTCAAAGACCACCTGCGATTCTCAATCAGTGTACGAACTGTCAGAAGATTCCACAAATATCATCCCCCTTACCTTGATGCGACTGCCGATACTGATGGAAAAATATGAAATGGTACCATCTCTGGGCATGACACTGGGTTTTTTCTGTCAATTATTTGACACATTTGGAGATCTGACAATTGAGGCCCTTAGAAACAGGGCTCTGCCAGCTCTTCATTTAATAGAAGAATTTCCCAATCCCGAAGAAAGTACCCTGGACATGCTCCTTGAGCTTTTTTTTGTCCCACCGGCACCCAGGAATGGACTCCTGATCTCTTCACCTTTTTTCGACACGTATAAAGAGCCTTTTTCTTCATGTTCTACTTACAGCTCTTTCAATATTAGAAGTAAAGTGGGGAAAATTCAGGATAAAGCTTCATCTTTCTTTGATACCTACATAGGTGGACTTTCCAATCTGGAGGAGTTGTGCACCCTCCACTTTATCGCTGAAAACCTGACAGATACAAATCTTCCGGATGTTGAAATGTTCTATTCGGAACCCCTGTTTACCAAACATTCAGAAGACAAGTGTTCAAAAGACCAGGAAACTCAAGATAGCGAAGAAGTACCAAAGAAAAGCACTGAAGATGCACAACGTGAACATTTTCTGGAATACCAAACATACATCAGCGATATTCCCCGCCCTTCGCAGGAACAGATTGCCCGATTTGCGTCCCATGTTTCCTATAAGGGGCATTGGGGAAAACATCTTTTCCCATACCCGAAAGTACCATTTTTTTTCTACCTCGACCCTACAGCCGGCATGCAGAAGACGACCCTGGCAAATGGCCGCGCCGTATTTCAGCAGATAACAGAAAAAAACAGTGCAACATCATTAACAACAGAGGAATACCGCAAACGTTTCGGATATCTTCACTATTGGGTTGACCATGGGGGCAAGGCGCTCAGCATCATGGACGGACAAGGCTTCACAATCCCGCCAGCTCTCATGCAGGCTGGCAGGGCCGAACTCTCTTCCTTTCTCAGCCCTTGCCTTGACTTCAGCCGTACGCCTGCCTGCACAGCCTGTCTCAATGGGAATGAAAATAAAACGATTCTCGCGCAGATGCAGGAGGCTTCTCAATATCTTGATCAAGGTCTTCCGGAAAATCTCACCTTTTTGCTCTCACTTGCCCTTGTACTCTCTGACAAGGTCAACCCGCAGGAGAACAAATAGCCCAGATATTCGAAAAACCTTATTTATTCCGGCATGTTTTCCGGCCTTGAGATTCCTCCAGCGCCATGGCAGGACGACACAGAGATAAAAAAAGAAATTGATTCGTACCAAATTCCCGATCTCTATCCAGCGGCATTGGAGGTGGCGGAAGTAGAACGAGGAACCCATTATTACAGAAAAGCACTTAGTGATGAGATCTTAAAACATCCGGGCAATACTTCACAGATATCCTCTTCAGATCTCGACTGGTATGTGAGATTGCTGGTAGAGGAGAGAATACGACAGCTCACTGACATACAAAGGGCTATTCAGACTTATCTCAACACCTTGTTCGGAGATGAAAATCGAGGTAGAACGGCCAGTTACCCGACCGTCCCCTCACAGATCCCTGCGTGCGGTTTTCTCGCACAGGGCTCCTCAGTATTATTCGCTTCGTACA
>PDWJ01005528.1_pt1 | contig 10343 bp, 12 predicted proteins | sample 1430881 | NCBI WGS metagenome assembly PDWJ01 (sample SAMN01162460, study PRJNA174530) | Oral metagenome, whole genome shotgun sequencing project. | biome: Marine environment; feature: Marine mammal; material: Swab sample of the gingival sulcus; isolation source: swab sample of gingival sulcus... | reverse complement strand
TTTGGCGAACCATCAAGAGCCGAATCTATGTAGATTGTATCAAATTGGGAATCTACATGCTCTATTTGGGTTACAGTCTTTCCGTTAGACCCGCTTGTTGCGACTTTATCACCAACTTTAAAGTGATGCCCTGCCTTTACGGTCAATTTTGTGTCGATAAATTCAGTCAGCACAGCTGTTTTGCATACTGCATATATACCATTGATACTTTTTCCTATTGGAGTTCCCTCCACAAGAACATTACCTCCAAGGCTTTTGGTAGAAACTGTGACACCTCCCGGAATGTCTGCGATACGATGCAGTATACATTTACCCGCACGATCATTTTTTTTTCTTTCAATTCTTAACATTTCAGTACTCTTTAATTAAATTTCTTTACCTCCTAATTGCGCATCTCCACCTTTCTGAGACTCAATATATTGAGCTACTCCGGCAGAAACGCCTGATTCAGTTTTCTGAGCAAACATTGGCCTGCTCTGTACACCCAAAGAACTATCAGCCTTTCGTTGATTAGCCTCTGCGATATCCTTTTCAGTGTCGTTCAAGTATTCATTAAATGCCTCGTCTGTATCAAACGACATGCGCCCATAGTCTTTCAACGCTTTTGCCTTGAATACATCATCAGTACATGTATTTAACTTTTCTGTAAGCACTTGAAGCCTTGTTTTTGCGACCTCCCCTTTTTCGTAAAATTCGAGCTTGTCCTGAAGCGGTTTTACTGCGCCGGCTACAGCATTTGCCACAATCGTTGCAATATCCTCACTTCCGTCCGCCTTGTTATCATTTTCTCCTCCACTGCTTGGTTTTGGATTTTTACCGTTTTTTTCAACAAGGTCATACTTCTTCTTTAAATTCTCCTCAAAGGTTTTCGTTCCATCCGACACTTCTTTGTCGACATCTGCGCGATAGTCTTTTATGAATACATCAACCTGCGCCTTGGTTAATTTCTCCACAACAACTTTTGCGTCTTCTTCGGTAGAAACCTGTAGTGCAAGAACGCGCGCCAGCATCTTTAACCCATCTTTACGCACGCCTGAAAATCGAGCAATCAGTAATGCTAAAATTTTTTCATCCATACCTAAAATTTCAGTTATAAATTATACAGGTGCGAATTTAACGTGTTTCATCATAGTTTTCCCGCTAATATCACATTAGTTATTGTCGAGTTATTATACGTTGATTTAATTAATTTTTATGGGTCAATATATTTGTTATATTAAATAAAATTCGTATATTTGCAAGTCTATTTGAATGACAATGAACGGAGATACAATATATCATGTCCGATTCGGAGAGAATAGTGATTATTACTTTGGCTCTATATCTGCCATTTACGACAGATTTACGACTGCTGAAGTTGGAATATCAAAAGAAAGCCTATGGAACTATGGTATAAAAAGAGACAAACCCTATAAGGGAAAAAAATGCGTGATATACAAAGGAATAATACACCGGAAAAGAGGGAATCGAGGAAAATTATAAAAAAATGGATATATGTTAGGAGCAATAATAGGAGACATCATCGGCTCACGATTCGAGTTTAATAACACTCACAGGACAAATTTTGAATTGTTCACCGCAGAAAGTGATTATACGGACGATACGATTTGCACCATCGCCGTAGCTGATGCCATATTGAAAAACGCGGACTTCGGAACAACCTTGCATGAATGGTGCAGAAAATATCCGAACCCAACGGGAGCATATGGAGGACGATTTGCACAATGGGTGCGCTCTGAAAATCCGATGCCGTATAATAGTTTTGGAAATGGCTCTGCCATGCGTGTTTCTCCATGTGGATGGCTTCCTACAAGGCAAGACGTGTTAAACAACGCACGCTTGTCTTCCAAATGCACACATAATCATAGTGAGGGAATAAAGGGAGCCATGTGTGTGGCTGATTGCATATATCATGCTCGCCTCGGTAGTGGAATGTTCAAGATATTAGAATTAGTCACAAAAGAATATGGCTACGACGTTAAACAAACGTGCGATGGCATCAGAAGAAGCAATATTTTCGACGAAACATGTCAAGTGACCGTGCCACAAGCCATTGTTTGTTTCCTCGAAAGTACCGATTTTGAGAATGCTATTCGGCTTGCCATATCTATCGGTGGTGATAGTGATACGATAGCGGCCATCACCGGAAGTATTGCCGAGGCATATTATGGTATACCCAAAAACATCGAACGGAAAGTGTTAAGCCTGTTAACGCCAGAAATGAAAATAGTAATAAAACAATTTAACGAAGTAATTAAAAAACGATCATGAAACGAGAAGATTTTACGAAGTTTTGCAGGTACTACAAAGGAGAGAGCAAAAAACCTGATGACATAAGCAAATCGGGTAAGGGACAGCTATGGGAATACGAACGCTGCTGGATCGACATGGTAGGCAATGATGAAAAAACGATCGGGCTTCATATCGACGAATACATCAACGACGCAAAACTTGAAGATTTTCAGAAAGACGACGGATGCCCGCTATCTCTCAAAGCTTTTTTGTTCAATCGATACAGACAATGGAACGGATACGGCGTCGAAGAAGACGCGAAAGGGTTTAAATCCTGGTACATGCTGAACTATATAGGACAGACTACTTGATCTGACCCACGACCTCCAAATCAATAAACCATCTTCCACCTCCGGCACCGCGTTCAACCTTTGTAACTCTAAACTTCGTGCCTCGTTGCAAAAGGTATTCCGACTCGTCGCCAAATTCTTTTTGCGTGGTGATGCCATCCCATTTCAAGCCATTGTTGTAATTCATGCCCTTACCTCCGTTTGCACCATGCCCAAAGTACGAGAAAGGCTCCATATACAGCCCCTGCGTCCCGCGCGGGCAATAAATGTTAAATAGAATCTCGCGGCTTGCAAATCCCCCCTCCTTGAAAGAACCACAACTCCAAAACGCCGGCTCTACTCCCTCTTTTCCTACAAGAGCTTTAATCGCTTCGGGGGTTATATTATTCATATCAAGTCCAAATTTTTTCAATGCAATCATTCCGTCACCTCTTTGAACCCACATATCGAACTTGTACCTCGACCTGCTTACCAGAGATGTTAACGCGTCTATGTCTTTTTTAGAATCATAGAGACCTTTATATTTCCCAAGATATTCTATATTGCGCAAAGGCTCGTTGATATACGAACTTCCCGATGTGTATCGATGCGCGCTCAATTTTTCGTGATCCGTCGCTTCTTTCCAAAGAACCGAACAGACCTCGCGCAGTTTTTTATCTGCCCCCTTTGCAGATTTTTCCCATATCGCAGCATCTTTTCTCGATTTGGAATACATGGACTCATCTCCCCAATTAACATGAGACTGATCTCCAAGTATTTTCTTTGCTTGCCTTGCCGCTTTAGCTTCTTCCAGTCTGGTTACTTCTGTATCAAGAGCAGTTTTTTTGCTCGACAATTCACCTATCGGAGCATTATTTTCGAGCATTAACTTAAGCTCAGACGCAAGCGCTTTCACCTTGGCGCTCTTGGTCGTCTTTGCGAAATCAAAAGAGTGACTTGCTCCAGATTCGATTTCCAGCTTGTTTATCTTATAGTCTACATCAGAAAGTTTTTTCTTGTAAGCATCTTGAGCGGCTTTCCATGTTTCGTATTTTTTATTTTTCTCAACCCAATCTATCTCGTATTCGAGCTTCTTTTTCATAAAGTAGAGAGACGGGTCTTTTGCTTCCCAAGATGCAAGTTTATCCTGTACGGCTTTGAACACAGCCTTTGTAGCACTTACGCCAAATTGAGACTTTAATTCTTGCACATTAACCAGCACCGTCGATAGATAATTGTTCTCTTTTCTATCTTCCCACGCCTTCTTGATGTCAACCTTATTATTCAGCTTTTTTACCATTAAGTCAACCTGATCAAGGCTTATGCCTTCGTGAATAGCCTTTTCTATTTTGCGAATCCATTCAGACAAAGACGGAACATCAGCATATTCAGCCTTGTTTTCGTTCAAGAAATCGGCATATTTATTTGTAGACACACGGACATTCCACCGGTTTTGGATATCTGCCTTCTCTGAATCGGTTTTGATTCTTTTGCTTGCTTTTGGTAAATATTTCAGCCCTTCAGACAACAGTCCGCCTTTGAAATTGTCCCGGACAAAATAGGGAGTACTTCTCCAGTTTTTTTGCGCCTCGACATTCTCCGAAATCCATGCCTTAAATTCATTCGGGAAGTCAACAACCTTGTTCGAAGTCTCAATTTTCGCTTTTGGAGTTCCGTACAACGCGGAACGCAAATCTTCCTCTTCTTGCTTCTTATAACTTTCACGATCTTGGATAATTGGGATAGCATAGCATAAGCACTGTGGATGCCATCCCTTAAATTTGAACGTCTTCGGATATTTACCAACAAGCCTTTCACACAGTTTGCACGAACATTTGGGCTCGTGGTTAGACCTGCGGATTTCAAACCCGACAATGAAATCAAGCGACTGCCAACGACGCCAATCACTTTCGCGATATGACATGTTTATCTCCGAACGAGTAAGTCGCATTGCATTTTTGTATGCAGATCTATACACGCCCTGTCCGGGATGAAACGCCTTTGCAGCTTTTGACAAAACAAGGTTCCCTCGCTTATCTCTCACTCGGCGAAATAGCGCATCTGGATTCTGCAAATTCTGACGCAAGTCTCTCGACAATTGAGCCGCACTTCTCCCTTCTCCGAGTCCGACATCGAGCCCTGTTTCTATCTGGTCTCGATACTGCTTTGTATATTTCCAAACACGTTGAGACAAATTCATTCCATCGATCTTTCGCTCCTGAAAAGCTTTTAAAGCATCGAGATTTCTGTCCTGATATTTACCCAATCTCTCCTTAGATAATTTGCTTGTATTCATAATCGACGAGATAAACTCATCGTTCTTTTGGTTTGCAAATAACCATTGCTTACGCGACCCTTTTTTTATGACAGCCTCAATGTTTTCGGAGAGCTTGCGAACTGTCTCTTGTACTTTAGATAGCGTCTTAGGATAGTCGGAAAAAGAAAACGGCTTGTCCGGATCATAATTCTCTTTAGCCGCGACGGAAGCAATTTCAGCAGTTGCCTTATTATATAACGAAGCAACCAAATGCGCATATTGTTCTGTCGTGTAATAATGCGCATTGTCAAACCCTTCAACGGAGAAAATTTTTATTTTACGACGTTTGAATGACATCTTTTTTCAATTCGAAGTTATCACAAGCTCTTGAAGATAACATCTTGCTAAACTTAGACATCTTACATTTACACATAAAAAAAACACCCTTGTAGTTTTTCTCATAGTAAGAATGAGAATGCTTACAATCGCGGCAATGATATACTGTCTTTGTTGAGATTTTACGCATCGATAGGCTCTCCGATCATAAACGAACTACTTCGATCTTCCTCTTCTTTAATTTTAGCATAAGTCTGTTGCGAGTTCTTTGATACACCCGCCTTCTCTATCGACTCCTCTTGAGAAATTATTGGCTTATTTCCATTTGCAGTAAGCCAATAATTTAACTCGTCAATTTCAGACGTAAGCATGTAAGGAGTAATATCAGGCTCAATATCCATATCTTCACATACAGTCTCCAGCGATTTGTCGAATACACCGATATAAGCCTTTATGACATTTGCCCTTCGCTGTAGATAATCGTCGAAAACCTCCCGCTTATCTTGAACCTTCAAATGTGCATCCATAAACAGCAGCTTCAGAGCTATGCCTGATATAGCTCCAAGCCCCTTTACCGACTCAAATGAAACATCCGGCGTTTGCGTAAGAGTGTATATCATTCGCAAGATTGTCTCTACTTCAAGTCTTACCGATTCGGGGGCATTCTGCCATGACAAATACTTTGCATCTGCATCGTCCTCTCCTTCTATGATTGCACCGGATTCACCCTTACGTGAAAACCCTTTCAGCTCGCCTTTGATGAAAATTTTCGGAGCCGCATGATAATCGTTCGTATCGGCAAAGTTAGAAAGCAACAACTCCAATCTGTCAATAAGAGAATCAACATCTTCCGTTTCAAACGCGTCTTGCCGCCCATAGACAATGGGGATCTTATGAATAGGTATCTCTTGGGGGTACCCATCCACAACCTTAAACCCTTCGCCGGCATTCTGCCAGAGCCAGTGAAACGTATCTGTATACGTCTCAAAATAATCAATCGCCTTCCCAGATGCATTTTTTCTGCTATAAGATCTCGAAAAAGCGATCATGTCGCCCATCTCGTCAAAATAAGGATAAAGAGAATCACCTTTTTCAGGAGAAAACACAGCACAACGAAGCTTAAACTTTGAAGCAAATCCGTATTTTGAAGTAGCTTTTTTGTTCGGCACCGGAAACCAAATCTCTGCACATTCTTTGAACCCGAAGATAGTACGAGCAACTTCCCTATTGATTGAGTTGCATTTAACATCCCTGATGATACGCTTAAAGGCTTTCATGACAATCTTTCCCTGTTCACTTTCCGTATCGCTATTATAAGCCACATCATTACCAAATAAAAAAGATACAGCACGCCTGATTATCAGCTTTTGAATTGCAAGTTTTATTCTCGCGACTTTTTCAATGCGTATGTTAGTATCTCCACCATCAGCAACATTGATAACTTTATCTTCACCGTCTTCAGCATCAACCTTAACCCTTTTGTCCTTTCGGATCATAGGGTTGTTTACGTCGTGTTGTTCGGGATTCAAGGCTTTTTGGGCAGCTTCAATATTTGGCAACGGAGCCCCTCTTCCCCGCTTCAATTCTTCGATAATTTCTTTATCTTCCTTTTTGTTGAAAATCTCTTCAATTGTCATAACAATACAGTTTTAATGTGTTAATATCCGAACAAGCCCGCAACATCTGTTTCAGCTCTCTTTTTTCTTTTCTCTACTGTTCCTGTAAGTGCATCTGGTGCATCGTCATGCGGGTTTTCACCAACCCTTAAATAACCAAGAACGTCTTTTGCAAAGACAGGAAACATTGAAACCCAACCTTGCGGCATATATACAATATTTTGCACTGCCGCCGAATTGACATTTATTCTTACCTCTTTGGGATCTTTTTGATGGAACCATTTAAATCTAATCTTATTATTACCCATTATCCGGCACTCTTTTTCAACAGCTCTACAAAAGCTTCTACCACCGTTATTTGACTCAACGATACATTCCTTTACCGTGTGTTTTGTAAGCATTTTTGCAAGCGCAGGCTCTGTATATTCCATTGGGCGCTGCGTATACATAACATCTACGACATAATTCCCTATTTCTGTTTCGTCATATATAATGGCACAAAGAAAATCATTGCCTGTATCGGCTGTATCGACATATGCTTTACGGATGCAATATTTAGAAGAAGGACGTATCCCATACTCCACAAATCCATTTTCATACATAAGCCCTTCCGCAGGCTTGGGTTCTTGCTGGTATAGGCTATTGAATACATGAGGATTTCGTTTGCGAATCAATTGTAGCTTTTTTAAAGAATGCCTTTCTTCCCACAAAGCTTCACCCTCATGTCTCGAATCATAATTAGTCGGTGCGCCTTCTTTGATGGCCTTATAAACAACCACAACCCACCCATCTGGGTTTTCTATTGGGTCATAAAAACCTTGCTGCTTCAACAAGGTACCTGCCAAATCATCTTCATGCCATCTTGTAAACACAATGAGCTGCTGACTATTATTGTGAAGCCTCGTTTCTGCAACGGTGTCATACCAGTCCGAAACGCTTTCGCGGACAGTAGGAGACCAAGCAGTCTTTGCGTCCTTATAAAGATCATCCATTATAAGAACATCTACCGGTTCTCCTGTCAATGCTCCCCCAACACCTACAGTCTTGAATCCTCCTCTGTATCCGACGACCTCGCACTCGTCGGCATTTCGCAACCAAGCACCCGATACAGTTGTTACGTTGCTTTTGTTTAAATGCGTTTTTGGAAATATTTCTTGATACTCAGAAGAGTCTATAATGCGCTGAATCTCACGATTAAACTTTCTTGCCTTTGGTGCATTATATGACACGATAGCAATTTTTTTGTTAGGATCTTGTCCTAAAACAAATGCGGGAAGGCGCCTTGTAGAACCTTCGCTCTTTCCGTGTTGAGGCGGCATGAAGACCATCAGCTTTTTTATCTTCCCATTGGCAAAGTCTGTCAGCTTGGCATAATATTGTTTATGGAATGTTGCTGGAGCAAAAGTAGGCATTGTAGAAAGCGTAAAAGACAACAGGAACGTCCGACTGTTTCTTATCAAACGCTCTTTTAACGCATGTATATATTCCACTTTTTCCTCTTTATTCATGCAACTTCATACTTAACTCTTTTATACGCATATCCAAGTCCTCATCAGACATGGCAGCAAATAAATCTTTCCCATCCTTACCTGTAATTTCGCGCTTTTCCGGCGCATTATATCCAAGCATTTGGTTAATACTGTCAAGACTTTTTTGCTTGTCGTACAACTCTATTTTAACATATTCGACATCGACAACATCCGGGCACTCTTTAGTCCCGACATTTCTTTTCAGAACTTTCGTAGAAATGCTTTTAATACACGCTTTCTGCTCATCCGTCAGCGCTTCAAATTCTTCTCTTTGAATCCAGTTTTGATGAAGATGTGCAATCGACGAAAACGCAATCTTCGAATGTTCCTGTATAACTCTCAACGCCGAAACCTGTGCCGTCTCGGCAAGATTGTTCTGCATATGCCGAATTTTCTCCGCTATGTTAGGTTTTGTTAGTAGCTTACTTGCCGTTATTCTCGCAGATCTTTCGGCATATCCGGCAAGTGTAGCCGCTTTGGCACCGTTCAAGTGCAGCACGTATTCATAGCAAAATCGCTCTTCTTTGGAGGTCAGACCAGACCGGCTCTTTTTCTTTGCTTTTTTATCTGATACCTTCTTGCTTTTTTTAATTGCCATAGTTAAACCCTCCTGATATCTTCATCTCTTCTTTCTCTTTGCTGATGATTGAACGAATAAGGTCGATTTGATGCACACACATAGAGTTGATACGATCGAGCCAGTCGACGAGTAACATTTCTTCGTCGGCTATCGCGTCAATAAGCGCGTTTTGCGCTTTTGAGGCCAGATAGTTTTGCTTTGCAATCTTTATGATTGTTTCGCCTATTTCGCTTGACTTCTTTTTACGTGCCATCTGTTTTGCAATAGCGAGCATATGCCCGGCTCTTGCATGAAATACCGCAATCATCTTTCCATGCTCAATTGCAGCATTCACACCATCAGGTACAAGCGTTTCGAGTTCAGCTTGCATATCAGCACATTCTCTTTTTATTTCGTCGTACGTCATCCCTTCTTACGGCGCAGTGGTTACAAAAACATACTTCAAAAACGCGAAAGGTTTTCTCCCTTTTAGGTAGATGGAATTATCCTCGTTCTCATACGCTTCACGCTCAAACGAAATATTGCGATAAGCTCTGTGAGAATTCCAGTACATCAATAACCGAATAACCCATTCTACGACATACCAGACATAAAAAATCGGAGCCGTCAGGTCATTCATCTGCTTGGTGTGTATCATCTCATGGCGTATAAGTCGCTCGGAGACATAAACACCCTTGCGCACAAACAACACGCCGAAAAGGTTTATCGCTGTAAACCCTTTAAATGGTATAAATTTGTTCTCAACAACTTTCATTTTTTTTCTTTTATCACACAAAAATAAAGAGGTGTGTTGTAATAACACACCTCTTTATTAGAAAGTTATTTTAATGTTATTGTCGCTTTATCCTTATAGGAATACCCGCATATACCCAAGCGAGCAAGGCGGCATCCCGTGCATCTTGGTTGGTTCGACCGAAGATGCCTGTTATTTGTTTTAGCTCGTCGGCTGTTATTTTTCCGTCTCTTCCTTTCCAGCATTTTTTCAGTGGTCTATGTTCGACAACTTCGATACTATAATGCTTGCACATCTCTACTATCTTGCGACCTGTTTCGTGATTACGTCCTGCTGCATTGCCTATTGCTGCCGATGTTCGTCGGTTGTCACGGCTTGATATATGCCAATGCGATTTATTTAGCCATCCTGCTTCGACGACAACGATGAGGCTTTGATTCGATTCGTCGCTTGTTTTTTTGGCAAATTGCAAATAGTCGAGTAGGGTAGGGAACGAAAGTGAAGATGCTTCCATTACCCTTGTCTCTCTATGTAGCCATGCAACGCCTGATTTTGACACATCAGGGTCAATGGCTATAACATTATCGTACTTTTTCATTGATTTTCTTTTTAAGTTCGCGCTTTCTCTCTATCACAAAATGTCCGCTCATTTTTACGAACTGTTTTGCAAGTTTAATTTCTTCTCTTGCTTGCGCATCGTTTCCTGTTGTGCAAATTGCATAATCAATAAA
>PDWJ01005527.1_pt1 | contig 10345 bp, 8 predicted proteins | sample 1430881 | NCBI WGS metagenome assembly PDWJ01 (sample SAMN01162460, study PRJNA174530) | Oral metagenome, whole genome shotgun sequencing project. | biome: Marine environment; feature: Marine mammal; material: Swab sample of the gingival sulcus; isolation source: swab sample of gingival sulcus... | reverse complement strand
CGCCGCCCTCACCGCCCCCTCACCCCTCGAGCCCGCGCCCCACGCCGTCGCGGGGAGCCCCGACCAGGCCGCCGTCGTCGCCTCGCTCACGTCGCTGCTCACCGGCGCCAGGCCCGCCGCCGCCGCGCTGCTGAGCGACCGGGGCCGCGGCAAGTCGAGCGCCCTGGGCCTGGCCCTCGCCGCCGCCTCCGAGCGGGCCCCGCTGCGGGTCGCGGTGACCGCGGGGCGGCCGGCCGCCGCGCGCGAGGTGTTTCGTTTCGCGCTCGGCGATCCCGAGCCCCCAAGCGACGGGCCCCTGCGCTTCGTCCCGCCGACCGCCCTCGCCCAGGGGCAGGGGGCGTGGGACGCGATCGTCGTCGACGAGGCCGCTCAGCTGCCGGTCCCGCTGCTCCGTCGGCTCGTCGCGGCCCACCCGCGGGCGCGGCTCGTCTTCGCGACCACGACTCGGGGCTACGAGGGGACGGGCCGCGGCTTCGCCCTGCGCTTGTTGCCCGCCCTGGAGGCGGGGCCGCGCCCCGTCACCCGGCTGACCATGGAGGCGCCGATCCGCTGGGCGCCCGGCGACCCCGTCGAGCGCTTCACCTTCGACGCGCTGCTCCTCGACGCCGCCCCCCACCCGGTCGACCCGGCGGCCTTCGACCCCGACCGGGTGCGCGCCGCGCGCCTCGCCCGCGACGACCTCGCCCGCGACGAGCGCCTGCTGCGCGGCGTCTTCGGGCTCCTCATCCACGCCCACTACCGCACGACGCCGGGCGACCTCCACCGCCTCCTCGACGCGCCCAACCTGGCCGTCCACGCGCTGCTCCACGAGGGCGACGTCGTCGCCGCGACGCTGGTGGCCGAGGAGGGGGGCCTGCCCGACGACGTGCTCGACGCCTTGGTCGCGGGGCGGTCCACCCTGCGCGGGCACGCTCTGACCGACAACCTGGTCCTGCACCTCGGCCGGCGGGACGCGGGCGCCCTGCGCCTGCGGCGGAGCATGCGTATCGCCGTCCACCCGGCCCTGCGGCGCCGGGGCCTGGGGACCCGCCTGGTCGACCACGTCCACGCCCACCACGCCGCCGCGGCGCCCGATCTCTTCGGCACCGTCTTCGGCGGCACGCCGGGCCTGCTGAGGTTCCGGCGCAGCGTCGGCTACGAGCTCGTGCGGGTGGCGAGCTCCCGCGGCGAGCGCGCCGGCGAGCCGTCGGTGACCATGCTGCGTCCGGTCAGCGAGCGCGGCCGGGCGCTGCTGTCGGCCCTGCGTGAGGAGCTCGCGCGAGACCTTCCGATGCAGCTCGAGCTCCTCGCCGGCGCCGACAGCCTCCCCCTCGAGCAGGCCCTGACCGTCGAGCTCCTGCGGGAGCTGCCGGCCGCCTCGCCGCGGAGCGCCGCGGCCCACCGCGCCGTCGTCGCCTCATTCTCCCACGGCCCGCGCACCTTCGAGTCCACGTGCGTCGAGGTGGCGCGCTTTGCGCGTCGACACCGCGCCGCGCTGGCCGGGCTGAGCGCCTCGGAGCGAGCCCTCATCGAGGCGCGGGTCCTGGCGGGCGCCAGCTGGGCCGAGGCCTCGCGCGCCGCCGGGCTCCCCGCACCCCATGTCGCGATGCGCGCGCTGCGGCGGGCGTTTCGCAAGCTCGTCGACCTGGTGACCGGACCCGCGAGCTGACGCGGGGACCAGGCCGTCGAGGGCGGCGCCGCCTACCGGGGGCGGAGCTGGTCGTGCCGCCGGCGCGGCGCGAGCGCCAAGAGCGCCAAGAGCGTCATACCCAAGGGGACCTCGCCGCCGTCGCCGGCGCCCGCGCAGCCGCCGCCCCGGGATCCGCCGAGGTCCTGCGTCGCGGGGTCCTCACCGATGGGCTCGACCACGCCGGGCTCCACCTCGGCGTCGGGCCCGGGCTCGGGCTCGGGCTCCGGCTCCGGCTCCGGCTCCGGCTCGGGCTCCGGCTCGGGCTCCGGCTCCGGCTCGGGCTCCGGCTCCGGCTCCGGCTCCGGCTCGACGACGGCGTCCGGGTCGACGCACTCGCCGTCGCCGCGGCAGACCAGGCCGTCAGGGCAGTTGAGGACTGGCTGGTTGGGGTCGTCGCAGTCGGGGTCGTAGGCGCCGCAGCCGCAGTCACAGTCATCGCCCGCGGCGTAGTAGGCGGGCTTGCAGGTCCACCGGGCGGGCAGCGACAGGCCGCAGGTCCCGTCGGGCCTGCAGCCGCTGCCGGGCGCGCAGTTCAGCACGGTCAGCGAGGGGTTGTCGCAGTCGGGGTCGTAGGCGCCACAGTCGCAGTCGCAGTCGTCGCCGGCGTGGTACCAGCCGGGGCTGCAGCTCCAGCTGGGCGGCGCCCCGTCGCCGGCGCAGTCGTCGGGGCAGCTCGCGCGGTCCTCGGCGCCGGTACACCAGCCGTCGCCGCAGCTCGGGGCGACGCCACACAGGGCGGCCGAGGGGAAGCCCTGGGCGCAGACCGCCGCGGTGGCGTGGTGGGCGTAGCAGGCCGCCTCGGAGGCGTCGTCGGGGTCGAGCACCGAGACCACCCAGCAAGGGCCGATGTGCTCGTAGTCGTCGGCGCCGTTGCTCAGGACGCCGACGACGGTGAGGTCGGGGCCCAGGACCGGTGAGCCGCTGTGACCGTGGAAGGCGTCGACGGAGGCGATGAAGTAGTCTTGGATGCCGGCGCGCGGGTCTACGACGACGCCGCCGCTGTCGACCTTCATCGGGATGCCGCCGGGGAAGCCCGCCAAGATCAGCGGGGCGCCGCCGGCGACGGGGCCGGGCGCGGCGAGCGTCGCGGGCGTTCGTCCGGTCACGGGGCGGTCGAGGAGGATGACGGCCATGTCGGCGTCGAAGCCGAAGTCGGCCGCGCCTCGGGCGACGATGTCGACGCAGCCGTAGACCGCGTCGCGGGTGAGGGGGGCCAGCGCGCCCTCGGCCTCGTAGGCCCAGTCGAAGACCCAGGCGTAGGTGTCGCAGTCGCTCATGGACTCGACGCAGTGGCCAGCGGTGAGCACCAGCTGCTCGTCGATGAGGGTGCCCGAGCAGCTCGCCGGCGTGGGTTGGTCGCGGAAGCGCTGGTCGGGGCACAGGTCGAAGGCGTCGCCGAGGGTCTGAGAGGGCCCCAGGGTGACGGCGCCGGCGGCGTCGATGGACACGAGGCTCCAGTTGACCATGGCGACCGCGGCGTCGCGGGTGAGGTCGCGCGCCGCCGCGTCGTCGAAGGCGAACCACTCTTGACGATCATCGCCGCCGTAGACCACCGGGGCCTGAGCCAGCGCGGGGGCCGCGCCGCGGTCGAGCGGCTCGCGGTCGCCCCCCGTGCACGCGGCCAGGGTCGAAGCGACGAGGGTTCCGAGCAGCGCTGCGCGTTTCACCATGCGACCAACATACCGTCGGGTGCCGAGCTGAAGCCACTTGAATATGATCGCGCGGGCGTTAAAGGTGGGCGGGCGCGCGGCCCCTACGCGTCGCCGCCGCATCCCACACAGAGCACTCAGGAAAGGAACGAACGATGAGCATGATCGGCAAGTCTGCCCCCAAGTGGAAGGCCTCGGCGTACCTCAACGGCGACAACGTCACCATCTCGAGCAAGGACTACCGGGGCTCCTGGCACGTCATCTACTGGTACCCCCTCGACTTCACCTTCGTCTGCCCGACCGAGATCCGCGGCTTCCAGAAGCTGGTGGACGACTTCGCGGACGACGGCGTCAAGCTCATCGGCGCCAGCACCGACTCGTTCTACAGCCACAAGGCGTGGTTCGAGGACGGCAAGACCTTCACCGACAAGATCACCCACCCCATCGTCGCCGACACCAGCCACGCCTTCACGAAGGCCTTCAAGATGCTGAAGAAGGACGACGGCGTCGCCTTCCGCGGCACCGTCATCATCGACGACAAGGGCATCATCCGCTCGGTCGCCGCCAACGACCTCGGCGCCGGCCGCAGCCCGGCCGAGGTGCTCCGCACCGTCCAGGCGCTCATGAGCGGCGGCCTCTGTGGCGCCGACTGGAGCAAGGGCGACGACTACGTCGGCTGAGCCGGAGCGACCGCCGATCGCCGGTGCCGGTGGGCCCACGAGGCTCGCCGGCGCCGATCTCGGCCCCCCCTGCCCCCCGGAGCGCGATCATGGCCTTGGAGCTGTTGACCCCTCAGACCTGGGAAGACTTCCTCGCCGCCGACCAGGCGGTGTTGATGCTCGGCAAGTCGGACTGCGCGGCGTGCAACGCCTTCACGGCGGAGCTCGATGAGTGGTTGGGCGGTGACCCCGAGGCGGCGGCGGGCGTCCGCTTTGGCAAGATCCTGCTGGACCAGCGCGGCTTCACCGCGTTCAAGCGCGGCTACGGCGACTGGCTCCGCGAGGTGAAGGACCTGCCGACGACCGGCCTGTTCAAGGGCGGCGAGCGCGTCAAGACCTTTGTGGGCGGCGGCGTCACGCGCCTGGAAAGCCGCGTCAAGCGGGTCTACGGCCAGGGCTGAGCCTGAGAGCCCGCCAGGGGGGCAGTGGAGCGGTGCCGCGGGCTGTCGCGGCGCTGACGACGCTGATCTGAGCGGCAACCCGCGCCGCGGCCCCAGCGCTCGCGTGCCGACAGGCCCTTGGGGGGGGGGAGCAGGACGCCCCCGCCCGTCGGAGCCGGGCCGCTGGCGTCAGCGCTTGCGCTGGCGTCATCGCTTGCGGAGGACGGCGCTGTAGTTGAAGGACGAGCGCTCCTCGTTGCGGTCGGTGGCCGGCGGGGGCGCAGGCCACAGCTGGGCGATCTCGGCGTAGAGCTCGGGCGTCATGTCGACGTCGAGGGCGGCCAGGGCGGGCTCGAGCTGGGTGGTGTTGCGGGCGCCGAGCAGCGGCGCGGTGACCGCCGGGTGGGCGGCGACCCAGGCGAGGGCCAAGGTGGCGGGGTGGACGCCGCGCTCGGCCGCCAGGGCGACGAAGCGGTCGGCGGTCTCGAAGATCGCCGGGTCGCCGTAGCGCGTGCCGTACATGCCGTTGTCGACGATGCGGCCGGCGTCGGGGCGGCGCCCCTTGCCGTAGTTGCCGGCCAGGAGCCCGGCGCCCAGGGGATTGTAGGGGAAGACGGCCAGGTCCTCGGCCTGGGCGAGGGGGAAGATCTCGACCTCGGCCTGGCGCTTGACCAGGTTGTACATGGGCTGCACGGCGCACAGGCGCGCCCAGCCGCGGGCGTCGGCGACGCCGAGGGCCTTCATCGTCTCCCAGGCGGCGAAGTTGCTCGCGCCGATGGCGAGGATCTTGCCCTGGCTCATCAGGTCGTCGAGGGCGCGCAGGGTCTCGTCGAGGGCCGTGTGGTCGTCGTAGCGGTGTAGGAAGAACAGGTCGATGCGGTCGGTGCCGAGGCGTCGCAGGCTGGCCTCGACGGCGCGCACCAGGTGGTAGCGGGAGGAGCCGCGGGCGTTGGGGTCGTCGCCGGTGGGGAAGAAGGCCTTGGTGGTCAGGACGATCTCGTCGCGGGCGCCGGCGACCAGGCGGCCGAGGAGCTCCTCGGCGCGGCCGGCGTTGTAGACGTCGGCGCAGTCGAAGAGGTTGATCCCAGCATCCCGGCAGCGGCCGAACATCGCGGCGGATTGGGCCTCGTCGGCGTCACCCCCGAAGGACATCGTCCCGAAGGCCAGCCGCGACACCTTCACCCCGGTCCGTCCCAGGTAGACATACTCCACCTCGCCCTCCTCGTCTCGTGCCCTGCCGGCCCTGCCAGCGGGGCCGCAGCCTAGCGCCGGCGCGAGCGGCGTGTCACGCAGGAAGGCGGCGCGCCGCGGCGCGCTCAGGCCGGGCTCGGGACCGGCTCTCGAAGGCGCGCGGGGCCGGCGTGAAGTCGAGCAGCGGCCGGAGCCGCCGGGCGGCGTGGATCCACCAGCTGAGCGTGCTCTCCTCGGGCAGGCGGTAGCGCAGGGAGGTGCCCTTGGTGGCGGCGCGCAGCCGACCGAGGAGCGGCCCCGGGACCTCGCGGGACAGCGACCCGGTGTCCATGACGCCCGCCCTGTGGAGGGCCTCGACCATCGAGGGGCCGATGCCGTCGACGCGCAAGAGGTCGCACTGGGCGGCGAGCTCGGCGAGGCGATCGAGGTCGATGCGGGTGGCGCGCGCGAGCCAGACGCGGTGGCTCAGGCGGGCCGTGTAGTGGAGGAGCGCGCGGGTGTCTCGGACATCGACCGCCGCGAGGGCGGCGCGCTCGGCGGGGGTGACCATCTCGATCCGCGCGAAGCGGTAGTGCGAGGCGGCAGCGGGGAGCGTCGAAGCCGCCTCGACCCCTGCGAAGGTCAGGGCGGCGAGCACCGCAGCGATGGGTCGAACCGAGCGCATGGTGGCATCGGACGCCGGCAGGCCGCCGATATTCACGGCGGCCCCTCGGCCGCGGGCTCGCCTCATGGGGCAGGTGGCGGCGCCAGGGGGATCCAGCGCGCGGCCGGCCTCGGCAGCCAAGCGGCGCGGCTGCCCTTCCCCGCGGCGCCGCTTCAGGCTACCGTCTCGGGGTGAAACGACGCCGAGGGAGCGCGATGGACCACGTCCTCGAAGAGCTGCTGAAGACCTACGACAGCTACCGCGCCAAGGGGTTGGCGCTGGACATGACCCGCGGCAAGCCCTGCCCGGATCAGCTGACCCTGAGCAACGGCATGCTCGACATGGTCGGCAGCGACGACTTCGTGGCCGAGGACGGGACCGACTGCCGCAACTACGGCGGCTTCGACGGGATCACCGAGGCGCGGCGCCTGTTCAGCGAGTTCCTCGAGGTCGCACCCGACGAGCTGCTGATCGGCGGCAACTCCAGCCTGACCTTCATGCACGACACCGTCGCGCGCTGCTTCCTGCACGGCACCTGCGACAGCGACGTGGCCTGGCGGCACCTGCCGCAGGTGAAGTTCCTGGCGCCGTCGCCCGGCTACGACCGGCACTTCGCGGTGTGCGACAGCTTCGGGATCGAGATGGTCGTGGTCGACCAGACCGACGAGGGCCCGGACATGGACCAGGTCGAGGCGCTGGTGGCCGACGACCCGGCGGTCAAGGGCATCTGGGTGGTGCCGAAGTACGCCAACCCCACGGGCGCCTCGGTCTCCTCCCAGGTCGTGCGCCGCTTCGCGACGATGAAGACGGCGGCCAAGGACTTCCGGATCTTCTGGGACAACGCCTACGCCCACCACCACCTGACCGACACGCCCGACCGGATCGACGACATCCTCGCTGCGTGCAAGGCCGCCGGCCACGACAACCGCGTGTTCCTGTACGGCTCGACCTCGAAGGTGAGCTTCGCGGGCTCGGGGATCTCGCTGTTCGGCGCCAGCCCCGACAACGTCGCGTGGATGCGCCGGCACGGCGCTCGCCAGAGCATCGGCCCGGACAAGCTCAACCAGCTGCGCCACGTGCGCTTCTTCCGCGACATGGACGGCGTGCGCGCCCACATGGCCAAACACGCCGCGATCATCCGACCGAAGTTCGAGCGCGTCCTGGCGATCCTGGCCTCGGAGCTCGGCGACAGCGGCGGCGAGTGGGGGACGTGGACGGACCCCGTCGGCGGCTACTTCATCAGCTTCGACACGGCCGACGGCTGCGCCAGGCGCGTGGTGGCGCTGGCGGGCCAGGCCGGCGTCAAGCTCACCAAGGCGGGGGCGACCTTTCCCTACGGCCAGGATCCGCGCGACCGGAACATCCGCATCGCGCCGACCCTGCCGTCGCTGGCCGAGCTCGAGCAGGCGACCATGATCTTCGCCACCTGCGTCAAGATCGCCACCCTGGAAAGACGCGCCGGCCCGTGACCCCGGAGCCGGCCCACCCGCTCGGTTCGTCACCCAGTCCCCAGCCCGGCGCCGCCCGCCCGGTGACCGCCGCCGGCGCGGAGCCCCCGTCGCGTGTAGGCGCGCCTCAGTAGGCCCGGGAGAAGATGATCTTCTTCACGCCGGCCTTGCCCGTGAAGATGCACGTGCCGTCGGCAGGGTTGTCGGCCAGCGGGATGTTGCGCGCGGTGACCTTGAGCGCCTTGAGCAGCGGCTCGTAGCTGGGGTCGTCGGCCGCGTAGCACCAGGCGAAGCCGCCGGGCTGGTCGTCGGCGAAGTACGCCTTGAACGCCTCGACGTCGTCGATGGTCGTGGTGTTGTCGGCGCGGAAGGCCAGGGCGCGCTCGAGGAGCGTGGCCTGGATCTCATCGAGGATGCGGGCCACGTTCGCGACGAATTCGGCCCGCGGGACGCCGCCCTTTTCCTTGGGGCCCTTGTCCCGGCGGCCCATGAAGACGGAGTCATTGGCCACGTCGCGCGGGCCCACCTCGAGGCGGATCGGCACGCCCTTCTTGATGTGCTCCCAGACCTTGTCGCCGCCACGCATCTGGCGATCGTCGACCAGCACGCGCAGGCGCCGGTCGTCGTAGCGGAGCTCGCGCAGCTCGGCGCGCAGGGCGTGGCAGTAGTCGCGCACCCGGGCGTTGTCCGCCTCGTCTTTGCGGTAGACCGGGATGATGACGACCTGGCTCGGCGCGAGCTTGGGCGGCAGGACCAGGCCGTCGTCGTCGCTGTGGGTCATGATGAGGGCGCCCACCAGGCGCGTGGACACCCCCCACGACGTCGTCCAGGCGTACTCCAGCCGGCCCTCGGCCGACTGGAAGCGGATCTCCTGCGCCTTCGAGAAGTTCTGGCCCAAGAAGTGGGAGGTGCCGGCCTGCAGGGCCTTGCGGTCCTGCATCATCGCCTCGATCGAGTAGGTGGAGTCGGCGCCCGGGAAGCGCTCTGCGGACGTCTTCTCACCCTTGATGACGGGCATCGCCATCGTCCCCTCGGCGAAGTCGGCGTAGACGTCGAGCATCTTCAACGTCTCCTCGACCGCCTCCTCGCGGGTGGCGTGGACCGTGTGGCCCTCCTGCCACAGGAACTCGGCCGTGCGCAGGAACAGGCGCGTGCGGAGCTCCCAGCGCACGACGTTGGCCCACTGGTTGATGAGCAGCGGCAGGTCCCGGTAGGAGTCCACCCACTTGGCGAACATCGCGCCGATGATCGTCTCGCTCGTGGGGCGCACGATCAGCGGCTCCTCGAGCTCGCCGGCCGGGACGAGCCCGCCCTCGGGCCCCTCCTCGAGGCGGTGGTGAGTGACGACCGCGCACTCCTTGGCGAAGCCCTCGACGTGCTCGGCCTCCCTCTCCAAGAAGCTCTTCGGGATGAACAGCGGGAAGTACGCGTTGACGTGCCCGGTCTCCTTGAAGCGCTCGTCGAGCACCCGCTGCATGTTCTCCCAGATGGCGTAGCCCCAGGGCTTGATGACCATGCTGCCGCGGACGGGCGAGCTCTCGGCCAGGTCTGCGGCCTTGACGACCTGCTGGTACCACTCGGGGTAGTCCTCGGCGCGGGTCGGGGTGATCGCGGTGCGCTGCTTGTTGCCCATGCTGTCGAGCCTCTCTCTGTCTGCCTTCTCGCGGTCGTGTGCGACGGGGCGGGACCATACCCGCGCCCTCGTCAAACGTCGACGCGAATGCTTCGGGCCTGCGAGTGACTGCGACCTCGGGTTGGTTCGCACGTGTTGAACGCGGCCACGGATTGGCGCTCATCACCCCTCGCGGTCATGCGCGGAGGGTGCCAGAGCGCACCTCGCTGGACGCCCGCGCACGGAGGCCGAGGTGCTCCTCGACGCTGTTGCTGTTGATGGCGATCAGCTTGGCCGCCCCGAGGGCGGCGCCATCAAGTCGTTCGCCGGGTCGCGAGGCGACGGCCCGGCCGCCGCAGAGAGCGGCGCCTCAAGAACGTCGAAGCCGCGGCGCTGGGGTCGCAGAGCGCGCGCCAGGTCGCGCCGTCGATGGACCAGGCGCGGGCGAGCGCGACGCCAGCCGGGCTTCGCCTGTGGGCGGCGGCCTCCTCGCGCTGGTAGTCGCGCGGGCGCTGCTCGACGACGAGCTGCTCGCGCGGCGAGTCCGTGGGCTCCGTGGTCTCTGTAGGGGCCGGCTGCGCCTGTGCCACAGCGTCATCGTGGGTGGGATCGTTGGGCATCGAGGCCTCCTATTGCGGGTGCGCTCGGGCTCGATTCAAAATTCGTGCCATCCAGCCGGCCCGGTCAGTGCCTTCGACGGGGCGCCCGGCGCCGCCGAAGCGGGGGGTCTACAGACCCCGAGCCGGGGCCTACCGACCCCGGGTCGCCGGTTCAGCGGCCGGCGGCGCAGCGCGGACCTTCCGCGCGTGGGTGGCCGGCGCCGGCGTGCACGAAATCACCGGCGCTGACCGCACGAGCGGCGGCCGACGGCGCGCCGTCCTATTCAGAGGCACTCCGGGTCGATGCCGCGCTCGCGGAGGAGCGCGGCCAGTCGGTCGGCGCGCGCACGCTCGGCCTCGGCGCGCTCGGCGCCGGTCAACACGAGCGCCTCCCCCACATGCCACCTCAGCCATCGGGCGCTGACACCCTCGAAC
>PDWJ01005523.1_pt1 | contig 10349 bp, 10 predicted proteins | sample 1430881 | NCBI WGS metagenome assembly PDWJ01 (sample SAMN01162460, study PRJNA174530) | Oral metagenome, whole genome shotgun sequencing project. | biome: Marine environment; feature: Marine mammal; material: Swab sample of the gingival sulcus; isolation source: swab sample of gingival sulcus... | reverse complement strand
ATCTTCATCATCTTCGGCTTTTGGTATCGCAAGCAAATGTTTAATAAATGCTTGATTTGTTTCAATAGGGTCATTAATATCAGGTAATTTTGCTTGTTTAGCAGTAATTACGTTAATTTTTGGTAGTGTATTTGCGGATAAATTTTGTTTTAGCTCTTCAATATGACGCAATGCCTCAACTTGCATACTTGGAGGCAAAGTTTGGGTTTGTTGATAAATTTGTTCTGCAATGTTCATTTTATTATCCTTACTTAATTGTTTTGATAAACAATCCAACTTCTATATTATAACACTAATTAACGATAACAAAAAACTAACTCAAACTAAGCATTAATTAGAGCTGATTGCATAAAATGAGTGTTCCTAAAACTTAATCTACATAATAAGCCTAATTTAGGAAAAACTGCAAGGAGGGATTTCATTTAAATTTAATTATGGTACACTATCTAATTAATTGAAACTATTAAAAAAGTAGGGTGATAATTGAGTCTAAGCCATTTCCCCCTCTTTATTTGTTTAATTTCAGTTACAAATACGAAATTTATGTTAAAATAGTCTTTAAATATTACCAATAAATTTAAAAGAGCAAAATCTTTTATTTATTGTATATTAACATAGCAAAGATAATGAGTTGGAAGATTTATAAAAGGTAAATTATTATGTTACGCCGATTAACTACATTGACGTTTTTGACTGCAACACTATTGTTGGGTGCTTGTCAAAATTTCTATTCTGATCCTAATCGTACCAATGAGACGGATAGTGATACAGCAACAGCTGACAATAATGAGGTTGGGTTTGATTCTGCAATTGCATATAATCAATGGCAGTGGAATTATTTTTCAAAGGAATCAGACAAATTACCAAATAATTATCAGCCTTCTACGCCATCAGGGAGCGTTTCTACCAGTCAGTTTGTTTCTGAGAATGTTTTGAAAACTTCAGATGGTAATGTTTGGGATTTTAGTAATGAGAAAAAAGTGCTAAAAGAACAACGTTGGGAAAATCTGAAGGGGGCTAATAGTAAGCAATGTAGGCTAGGGCAAAATCAGTCGCCAATTAATATTGTTAAAGCCATTGTACCAATAGATAATCGTAATAAGTTACGTTATCATTATCAACCGCAAAATTTTGCGGTGCGAGATAATGGTCATAGTGTCGTATATACAGCAATTAAGCCAACTAAAAGTGGTATTAGTCTGCAAGGGAAAGTCTATTATTTAATCAATCTACAATATCGTGCTATCAGTGAACATGCAATTATGGGTGTGCGTTTGCCTTTAGAATTACAATTAACTCATGTTGCAGAAGACGGTGAGATGGTTGTTATTAGTGTGATGGTCAATACTGGAGCAGGCAATAGACAGATACAAAGATTAGTAAATAGTTTACCGCCTATGGATAAGCCGACTGCTGTTAATAAATTAACTAACTTTAATGTTGGTAAACTGATACCAAATTATGGTTTTTATGCCTACGATGGCTCTCTTACTGTACCGCCTTGTTCAGAAAATGTGAAATGGTTGGTTGCGACAAAAGCATTAACTGCAAATGTTGACCAGATTTTTAGCTTTGAAGCTAAGCATAGTGGTAATATGCGAGGCATACAAAGACAAGGCAAGCGTAATGTTTATTTGCTTAAATAAGCAAAGCCGAATAACTTTTTATTGACTGTGTTCTAAATTAACAAATTGTTTTTTAGAACACTTCCTATTTTTGGGTTATCACATGAAAAAATATCTTCCGTTATTATTGGCATCACTCTTACCTTTATCTTTGTTCTCTTGGTTTCTACCAACACCAACCAATCAATTAGATTTTTTTGCTTTATGGTTGCTTGCCATGCTGTTATTAGCCTTGCCTATGGTATATGCTGAAACTGCTTTAGCCTATCGTAGTGCGACTTTTCCCTTGGCAGGGGTAGCAAAATTAACTCGTGAGGCAGATGCTAGTATTATTTGGCGTGCTTTTGTTTGGATAAACTTGCTAATTATTATGTTAATAGCGGGAAGTTTGCTTCATCATGTGACAGATATTTTAAATCTCCTTTTATTGCAAAATGAGATTATTATGCCTAATTTTGCGGTAGCAGTTGCTTTAATGGTAGTTGCGGTGATTGTTAGCGTCTGGGGATTAGAATTAGGCTTAGCAGGCTTGTTGTGTTTATTGATTGCTATCGGCTTTAATATTTCCAGTGGATTATCTGTGAAAGCTCTGCAAGTTACCTCTATTAGCTTTAGTGAATGGGGACAAGCGGTAATGCTTGCTTTGCTGAGCGTTGGAGCAGGTAGTGGCTTGTATTGGTTTAGTCAGGCTGATAACAAGATTGCTACGATTAATAAAAAACAATTTAAAGCGACAAAAGTTGTCTTGCCGATTTGGATAACTCAATTAGTAGTGGGAACATTGGCTTTTTTTAATGTTAATTTAACAAACCATTTTTCTGAGATAGGCTCTATGATTGCCATGCTTGGAGCATTTTGTATTTCAGCATTTTTATTAAAATTTGTTAGTCAGTCATTAACCCATTATTTTGGTGAAAATTTATTAGCTAGGCTCAAAGGAATATTATTAACTTTAATTTTAGCTTGTTTATTGGTCATTTTACCAGAAACATGGCAATATAAATTATTAATCGTTTTCACCTGCATTTCTGTATTAATGTTAAGTATCTTTGCAGGTTGGCAGATGAAAATTAGCCATTTGCGAAAATCAATGAATTTTAATTCTGAATTAACTTATAATCTTTGGCGAGTTGCCGTACGTATCATCGTACCGTTAGCCTTGATTATGGCTATGATTGGCTGGATAAAACGCTGGTTCGGCTTATGATTACTATCAGCCTTGCTTATGCTTTGGATAATGGTAAACAAGATTATCAAGAATTACAAGCTACTGAAAACACTACGATTTATCAAGCATTGCAACTCGCAGGTTGGCTTGATAAATATGCTGACTTAGCAGATTGGTGTGAGCAAATTAACAATAGTGAGCAATCTCTCGCAACAAAACCCAATACTCGTCTGTGGCGTGTTGGCATTTATTCGCAAAAAAAACCGCTTAATTATAGCTTACAGGCAAACGATAGAATAGAAATCTATCGTCCACTAAAGTTTGAGCCAATGAGCCGTAGAAAAAAACGAGCAAAATGGTAAATTAGTTGCAACGCTATTCTCTACGAGTTGGTAAACTGTCTGTGCCTTCAATACGGCTCACTTTATTATTGGTAAAATAAACATACAAGTATTGCTGTGCACCAAGTACATTAATTTTTCCTTCACGTTTGCCAAACGTACCTGCTTGATAGGTATAAATATAATCCCAGCGATTAGGTTCTAAAGTATCCCTAAATGCTGGCGTACCAATTAAATAAACAACTTGGCTTTTATTCATACCAATTTTTATTTGTTTCACCTGTTCTTGTGAAATCGGTGTTCCTTGTGGAATATCAATGGTGTGAACTCGCAACCAAGTACAACCGCTGGTTAAACTAATAACAGAAGTTAAAGCAAGCGTTGCGAATAACGAGCGAGATTTTTTATAAACGAGAGAATTTATCATTTTTTAAGACTAATTTCATTGGTTAATGCCTTTTCAACTTATTTCAGTCCTTTGTTGGACGTTGAAATTGGCGTTTCATTTATTATAATAAATGAAACTGTCTTCAGTTGCAATTAATTTGCGGTGATTTTTAGCGGTTATTTTAATATTTTTCTAAGTAATTCTCACTATCACTATTGACTGATGAGTTAACAAAGACTAAACTATAAACGTATGCTTTTTGAAAAAATAAATAAGGTGAATAAACTATGGGATTTACAAATCAAGATTTACGCAAGGTAGGATTAAAAGTAACCCTTCCTAGAATGAGGATTCTTGAGTTGCTAGAAAGTGCCGAGCAACATCATATGAGTGCAGAAGATGTTTATAAAACGCTTATCGAGCAAGGAGAGGATATTGGCTTGGCAACCGTCTATCGAGTATTAACTCAATTTGAACAGGCAGGTATTGTTGAACGTCATAATTTTGATAATAATTTGTCTGTCTTTGAGATTGCTCAAGATACTCATCATGACCATATGATATGCGATGTTTGTGGCAAAATTATTGAATTTCATAATAAAGTAATTGAAGATGAGCAAAAAAGTTTGGTAAAAGAATTTAACTTCACTCTTTCTGGGCATTCTTTGGTGCTTTATGGTGTGTGTGATAACGCAGAATGTCAGGCAACTTTAAAGTAATTCGCTAAAGACACTATGATTTAAATAGCAATCTGTTATAAAATCTTAGTCCTTTTTAGCATAAAAATGTTAGGTCTGTGTTTCAAGAATACAGACCTTCTTTGTTGTTTGATTATCAATAATTTTTTTATAAAAAATAATAACGTATGCAATTTGCAATGATTTATGCTATATTAGTGGTATATAATACATTGTTATTATTATGTAATATAGTGTTTTTATTGCGTATATTGGTATTATAATTACTCTTTAATTATAAATCTTAATTCAGATAAACGGGAATATGTAATGAGAGATATTAGCTTAAAAGTTTATAACACGGTCAAAAATATAGGTGAAATTAAATTTACTACCGATGATGGTAAGCCAACGATTATTAAGGCTGAAAAAGGCGTTAATTATGAGCTTTATGACCATAGTCTAGATAGAGCACCTAATCATATTGTTAGTAAACGTCAAGGCGATGACTTACATATTTCTTTGACTAGAAATGGTAAAGATGCTGATTTAATTATAGAAAATTTTTATGACAATGGTGAACAGGCTCTTATTGGTATTGCCGAAGATGGACAGTATTATTATTATCTTCCAGATACCGCTGACGTACAAGATTATGTGACTATGCTTGAAGATACGAACATAGAGGGACAGGCGTTAGGCGGTGAGCATTTAGAGGCTCCTTTGTGGGTTAATTTACCAACAAGTGGGTTTCCATGGTGGTTAGGTCTAGGTTTAGTGCCTTTGTTGTTTATTAATAAAGACGATAAGAATGATACTAAAGTTGATAATCCAACTGAAGATAATTCGACTGATAATCCAACTGAAAAGCCAACCGAAAAGCCGACCGAAAAGCCGACCGAAAAGCCGACCGAAAATAAGCTAAAAGCAAAAGCTGATACAGACGTTGCTCAAGAAGATGCTAAAGAAGTCGCTACAGGTAATGTGCTTACAGGAGCGGATACAACTAACTCAACAGATGGTAAAGACTTCACTAATAATCAAGAAGTTAAAGTTACAGGTGTATTAAAAGGCACAGCTAGCGAAAACTATGATATTACCGAAAACCTCGGAAAAGCGGTTGAAGGAAATTATGGTAGCCTAATCCTAAATGCAGACGGTAGCTATAAATATATCGTTGCTGATGATAAATTAGTAGTTAATCAACTAATAGATGGCGATGAAAAAACGGATACATTTAGTTATACAATTAAGGATAAAGATGGTAACTTATCCACAGCTACCTTAACCATTACTGTTGAAGGTAAAAACGATGCTCCTGTCGCACAACCTAAAGAAAGAGAACTTGATGGAAATGTGGCAACTGCCTCAGGTAACATTATGTTTAATAAAGGAATTAATGGCAAGCCTGATGCAGATGTGGATACACCACAGAATGAATTAGTTTTAACAGAATTTAAAATTAATGGTAAAACCTATAAGCCAAATGATACCGCAAAAATTACTGATGATAATGGAAAAGAGATTGCTGAAATTACCATTCAAGAAAATGGAAAATATAACTTTAAACCATTAAATGGTTTTAAAGGTGATATTCCGCAAATAGGTTATACCATCAGTGATAATCATGGTGGGACAGCGAGTTCAACACTAGATATTAGTCTTGGTAAATCCTCCAATCAACCTAGCAATAATAATGGTACTAATACTAATGGACAAGTTTTTGCAAAAGTTAGTATTGATGGTGCAAAAACTGTAGATGAAAGTGCAAAAAACGCAGAATATACTTTACAGCTTGATACAGTTAGTACAAAAGACGTCACTGTTACCGTGGAAATATTGGCAGGACGTGCTAGCCCTGTTATAGGTCATGGTTCCCCAACGAATGGTGAAGATTTTACCGCTGATAGTCAAACAGTGACTATTCCAAAAGGAGAAACTACTGCAACAATCAGAGTTCCTATCCTAGATGATACGAAGGTAGAAAGCCCAGAAGACTATACAATTTATATCAAAGAAGTAAAAAATGGAAAAATAGCTGATGATTATTTAATAGTAACCACCATTAACGACAATGATTCAAAACCTGTTGTTGGCGAGGCAAGAGACATTAGCCCAATAACCGATTATCAAATTGATGATATAGGTGAAATTGAACTTGATTTTAGTAAACTTGCTGATATTGACAAAATTGATATGGATAATGGTACTAACCAAAATATTAACTTATCCGCCAATGACGTGTTAAATATTACCGATACTAATAATCAACTATTTGTTGATGGTGATAACACAGATACCGTTAATCTAACAGGCTTTAACAAGCAAACGAATAGCGATAAAGTGGATTATGATTTATATCTAGCTGATAATAATATTGCTTTATATCTGGATACAGATATTGGGATAATTATTTAACATGAAAAAACCATATCAATTAAGTATATGGATTAGTCAATACCTTAAGCCCTACTGTCAGTTATGCCATTGTCGCCTAACTGACAGAACTATCTTGTGTGAGCAGTGTCATAACAGCATTGATTGGCTACCAACACCAAAACAAGTTGAATTAATTCATCAAAAAAATTTAACCATTCAGCCTATTAGTTATTATCAATATCCGATTGATAAAGTTATTCGTAATTTTAAATTTCATGAAGATATTCAGATGATAGCAATTTTGTATTATCTTATTCAGCAATTGCCTTGCCCAAAAAATCACAATGCTAATAATAGCGTTATTCTTGCTATGCCGACCACCAATCAACGTATGGCAAAACGTGGTTTTGACCCGTTAACCATACTTGTACCATATTTAGCAAAACATTGGCAAATTCCTATTTGGCGAGGAGTTGCAAGGATTGATAATAGCATTAGTCAGCGAGGATTATCAAGATTAGAACGCCAAGAAAATATCAGTGGAGCATTTGTTGTGACTGATGAGTTAACAGTGAAAAAAGTGCTAATTTTTGATGATATTGCAACCACAGGGGCAAGTCTGCAAGAGCTTGCGAATAGTTTATTACAAGAAAATCCGCAGTTAGAAATACAGGCGTATTGTTTGGCTCATGGCAGTTCTTAAAAAATTTGCATCGCTTGAAAATATGATTTAACACCCCCATTTACGAAATAATGCAACTGAATATAGGAGTTTCCTGTGGTTAAAATTCGTGAGGGACTGCCATTAAAAAATGGTAATATCACCCAAGAAGACAGTGCTAGCCTAACTGCTCAATTAGCAAATAATTCAACGACACATCACCCCATTTCTATCAACCCATTTCAACAAAAATCCGTATTGACCCAACATTTAGAGAATGTTTTTTCTGAACCAAGTGTACAAAAGAGCGAAAAAGCGAAACCAACCATTCAACGGCAAAATATTGACGTGCCTGCATGGATTGACACGGTTGCCAAGCGGATTGGCGAAACGCAACTTGATAAATTAAGCGAAGCGGTCGAGCTTATTCGCCAAGTTGAACATGATTATCAAGGCAATCGCTCGGATATTTTTGTCACAGGTATTGGCATGACTGATATCTTGACTTATTTATATCAAGATGAAGATGCCTTAGTTTCGGCGATGTTATACCGTTCTGTTCGTCATAATTATTTGACTTTGGAAGAAGTTGAAGAGAAATTTGGTAAAGATATTAGTACCTTAGTTGCTGATACTTTGGCAATGGGTAAGTTATCTGATACCATTGAAAGTAATAAACGCCTAGAAAATTATTTTGTTAATAATGAAAGAGAACAGCTGAATAATATTTATAGCATGCTGATTACCACCACCAATGATGTGCGTGTGGTGATGATAAAATTGGCGGAGCGTACTTTTGCCATGCGTGAATTGTCCTTTTGCTCGGAGGAAAGGCAACAGCGTGTCGCTCGGGAAGTGATGACCATTTATGCTCCTTTGGCTCACCGCTTAGGGATTGCTCAATTAAAATGGGAATTAGAAGATTTATCTTTCCGTTACCTTGCTCCAAAAGATTATAAAGGCATTGCTAAATTATTATCGGAAAAACGCAGTGAGCGAGAAGCGTATATTGAACGTGTGCAAACTCAGTTAGAAACAGCTTTGGCAGAGGTGGGCATTAATGCAGAAGTTAGCGGACGAGTTAAACATATTTATTCCATTTATCGCAAAATGAAGTTAAAAAATCTGTCTTTTGACCAACTTTATGATATTCGAGCATTGCGAGTGATGGTAGATACGCAAGCGGAATGTTATCATGCCTTGGGTATTATTCACGGCTTATGGCGACATATTCCTGAACAATTTGATGATTATATTACCAATCCAAAAGCAAATGGTTATCGCTCCTTGCATACTGCTGTGATTGCCGAACAAAAATCACTAGAAGTGCAAATTCGTACCCATGCGATGCACTTTGAAGCAGAACTTGGCATGTGTGCCCATGTGAATTATAAAGAAGGTGGTAAAAGTAATCACTATCTAAATCAACGTATTAGCTCATTACGTCATTTATTATCCATTAATAATGATAGAAATCCGCTTGACGATGACGAGCAAGCAAAACCGAACAAAGTTGATGAACTTGATGATGATACAAATACGGTGGAAGTCGAGGAATTAAAACGCATTTATGTATTTACTCGTGACGGCGATATTGTCGAGTTGCCAAAAGGGGCGACTGTGCTTGATTGTGCCTATTATATTCATACGCAAGTGGGCAATCGGGCTCAAGGGGCGAGAGTTAATCAAAAACATGTTCCGCTCACTTATCAATTAAAAACAGGCGAACAAGTTGAAATTATCACCAAATCATCACGAGAACCCAATCGAGATTGGCTTGTACCATCGCTTGGTTATATTCAAACGAGCCGAGCAAGAAGTAAACTCCGCCAATGGTTTAACCGCCTTGACCGTGATAAAAATATCGAAATTGGGCGAGAAATACTGAATAAAGAACTCGAACGGCTGTCTATTGCTCCTAATCGTGTCAAATTAAATGATTATAAATCGCATTTTAATGTAAAAACGACCGATGATATTTTGGTGGGTTTAGTCACAGGTGATATTGGTATTAATCAATTAACCAATCAGATTTCCAAAGATTTCAAAATTGAACCTGAAAAGCAGTTATCTGATTTTAAACCAAGTATTCACCCCAAAGCGACAGGCAAATTGGACGCTTATAAAATTTGTGTTGATGGCTTGGATAATATCGAAATTAACCTTGCCAATTGCTGTAATCCTGTACGAGGTGAGCCAATTGCAGGCTTTATTAGCCAATCCAAAGGAGTAAAAATTCATCATCGTGCTTGCGTTGAATATGCTCGTTTGATTGAGCGAGAACCTGAACGGCAAATCGATGCGACTTGGTATGCAGAAGTAGGCAATAGTCAGCCTGTGGCGATTTATCTTGAGGCGTATGATAGGCGTGGATTGTTAAAAGACATAACCCAAGTTCTTGATAATGAGGGTATTAATATTCGTAAAATGGAAACTGTCAGTACAGATGATGACATTGCGAAAATTAAATTTAATATTGAAGTGCTAGGTTTAACCCAATTATCAAGAATACTTGCCAAACTTGAACAACAAGTCGGTATTCTAACCGCAAAACGAGCAGTGGGGTAGCATAAAAATCATTTTTTATGTTACAATTTTCTTATGAGTACAATTACACATAGCCACGATAAATTATTTAAAACCGTCTTTACTAAAAAAGAGGCGGTTGCGGAGTTTATTGACAAACTTTTGCCAAAAAATATTTCACAACATATTGATTTAGATAGTTTAGAATTGGATAGTACAGAATACACAGACGAACAATTAAAAATTCATTGTTCTGATGTTGTCTATAATTGTAATTATCTAAGCGAAAAAGAAAATCAGCCCATTCCGATAAAAATTAGCTTACTTTTTGAACATAAAAGTTACCCTGAAAAATATCCACACTTGCAACTGATGCGATATTTTTTAAATATGTGGGAAATTCAGACAAAGCAAAAGCAAAAATTAACGCCAATTACCCCCATTATTTTTTATCACGGTAAAAGTAAATGGACTCTGTACACGACAATTTTTAAAAGGAAATAGAAAGAGTATTAATATCATGTCATAATAATAATTTTCTGACGACTAAGATTATGATAAACATTAACACCCTAAACAATATA
>PDWJ01005522.1_pt1 | contig 10350 bp, 7 predicted proteins | sample 1430881 | NCBI WGS metagenome assembly PDWJ01 (sample SAMN01162460, study PRJNA174530) | Oral metagenome, whole genome shotgun sequencing project. | biome: Marine environment; feature: Marine mammal; material: Swab sample of the gingival sulcus; isolation source: swab sample of gingival sulcus... | reverse complement strand
CCAAACACAAGTCTCCCCTTGTGCCCTACTACTGTGGAAACGGGGAAATTCGGAATATCGCTGTACTCAATATAGACCGGTTCTTCTAACAACTCTCCGACAACACCCAATCCCGATCCCAGCACCATCGCAATCTCCGGTGTCCTATCAATCTTCGACTGAATAAACGCACTTGCTTCTTTAATGTTCTCCATCATACGCACTCCTTTCCCTTCTTGGCTTTTATTACCATACTTTGTACCCTGTAAATCCATTCCTTCAAGCTTCGTTCCGTATTGTTTCCGATAAATCGACATATTGAATAGACTCTATTGATAAGCCATTCTCATTTATTATTTATTTTCTCCATTTCATCGATAAACACACACCTACATTGTACTACAATCCCGTTATTTTTTCGCGCATTGAATCATACTTTTGTGGTAAAATAGGTGATGATCTTGCCAGTCAAAGTCGTGATAATCGTCGCAGAAGAAAATTATCTTATGCATTTACAGAACAAGGTCTTTATATGACGCATTTTCTCTACTTTATAGATAATGGAGGTATATTATGGAATTAAATACGTATAGTCCTTTCGTAGCATCGTTAATAATGTCACTTGGTATGATTTTTTTTGGTAACAAGTATATGAATAATCCACCCGAAAAAATAAGTTATTCAAACGGATATTGTACTAAAAGAAGTACCAAAAATAAATCCACTTGGCTCTTTGCTCAAAAAGAATTTGGTAAAATTTGGCTTATTTCCGGTATGTTTACTTTAGCATTATCTATTCTTACTATTCTTTTTATATTTAAATATTCGAATTCATTGATTTTTATAGTAGGTGCAATAATGTTTTTTACCCAAGGGTTACTGATGCTCTCCCCTTTGCTATTTGTTGAACAATCGTTAAAGCAACATTTTGATAACAACGGAAATAGGAAATAGTAATGATAATAACGTTTATTATTTTTTTATTCTGTGAACTTATATTTTTAGCAATAAGAATATACGCTTTTTATGCTAAAAAACAACAGAGTTTTTGGAATAGCGAGAAAAAACAAATTCCTTTGGTGGAATAGCTACTATGATACTAGTATATATTAAAGTGATTGAGCCTAAACATAAATGAAAAGATTGCTTATTATAATAAAAAGTTTATTGATATTGAACCGAATTTTTATGTTACTATAATTGATGTATGAGAATTAATAAGTATATTTCGGAAAAATTTGCATGCTCTAGGCGAAAAGCGGATGAGTATATCAAGAACGGATTGGTGACCATCGACGGACAAACTGCCGTTCTAGGCGATATTGTCATGCCGGGTCAAAAGGTTATGTTAAATGGGGAAAATGCCGGCAAGACGCCGGAAAAAATTTATCTCGCATTTAATAAACCGGTTGGCATCACCTGTACAACAGACCTTCGCGTAAAGGACAATATCATCTCCTACATCGGATATCCCAAACGAATTTTCCCCATCGGCAGACTGGACAAGGACTCCGAGGGATTAATCCTTCTCACCAATGACGGCGACATCGTCAACCGCGTGCTCCGAGCAGAACACGAACACCAAAAAGAATACTACGTATGGCTAAATAAAGCGGTCGATAAACAAGCGATACAGAAACTGCTGGACGGCGTAACGATTTTTAATCCCGAAAAAGGCGAAGACGTCTTTGTCAAAGCAAAAAAAGCCAAGATTCTAGGCGAAAACGGCAAAAAAATAAGTATCACGCTAACCCAAGGTCTGAACCGCCAAGTGCGCCGAATGGTGGCGGAAATCGGAGCAAAAGTCGTTCGCTTAAAACGCGTTCGCATTATGCATATCAAATTAGGAAAAATAAAAACCGGCCACTATCGAAACCTAAGTCTCGAAGAAGTCGCCGGTCTCTGGGGAAGGAAGACATCCTAATAAAAATGCAGCAACTATACAGTCGCTGCATTTTTTTACTCCTCACAAGGACGACTCGAGCTGCCCACCGACTTTAGTAGCCATTGTTTAACCATCCCCTTAGCCATCACTAGTCTAGCAACAAATGCCAGTCGCTCTCATCTTCCCTTACTCCTCGCAAGGATGAACATACTTACTTATAGATTGATGAATCATCACCAAGCACTCGAAGCTCGTATTGGGTCTCATCAGCTTCCATTGGATAAGCTTCAATATACAGTGTTGGCGAATTCTTTCCTTCTTCATACACGCCAAAGGCAGGAAGCATATTAAGTAGAACAATCTCTCCATCGACTACTACCTTTTCATCACGACCATAGGCAGTGCATTTCCCATCCTGTGAGATAACAAATCGAACATAGTCCGCTTCCTTCTCTTCTCCCTGAAGATAGTACTCTCCTGCCAGACCGCTTTTAACAGACTGTCGCTCCTCTTCGGTGCGAACTTCCGGATACACCACCGCCTCAACGGCGCCTGGTTCTACTACCGTAAACGGATAGTAAGTATACTCATTCTCGTGTTGCAATTCCTCCGGAATCCACTCCTCGGCTGATAATTTCTTTGCCGGATCTTCAACAAGAGCGGAAAGACTATTTTCTTTCTCTAAGTCCATGTACACGATAAATGTCCGCTCTACCGGTTCTCCACTCATTCCATGGTCACTGTAGCAGATTGAAAAATCAGCATACGCATATGTATCAGAATCTGTTTGTACTCGAATATAATCGAGGTAGTTCAGCGTTCCGCCGACCAGTTTATTGGTATTTCCCAAAAACACCACCTCGGCATCGCCGCCGTCTACCAAGTCACTCACCTTTAGTGCAAACACATTCGTGCTATACGCAGCGCCTGCATTCGCGGTCTCTCCACCACCTGCCGTCTCATTAAAACTACCAATAAATAAAAAGTACACACTACCATCCGGTGAACGCAGAGAAGTGACAAAACTCATACCGGTCGCCTTCGCCGCGACGTCTTTTACCACCTTTTTCCCATCATAAATCCGAACTGCCGAATACGTGCTCTCGCGACCATTGTCGTCCTCATCCGCGTAAATCGCCTGTACTAGACGGAAACCTGTCAAATCATCTTCTAGCAACTCCGTTTCCGTATCGATCTGTTCTTTTGAAAGGTTCATCTTTAACAAATCACCATTACGAAGCGCCCCTTGTTCACCATGTCCCTCGTCAGAAGAGGCGTTCGATGAACTCGTCTTTTCGGTCGTATCCTTTTCCCCACTCTCTTTTTCTGTTGTCGACTCTTCACTTTCTGTCGAGACATCCTTTGAATCATCACTATCGCCAACTGAAGCCTCCGTCATCCTCGACCCCTTCGACATTTCATCGCTGGTCATAGCAGAAGTCGAAGATGTCTGAGATTCCGTCGCATCCTGAAGCCCTGTCGTATTCTGATCATTTTTACCGCATCCTGTCATCACCAGGGAGACGATAAGGAAGAAGCCCAATAAGATTCTTCCGCCATTTTTTCCATTCCATTTCATCATACTCACCTATTACTATCCTTACTTTCCTTATTGTTTTTTACATTATCCTTCGTTTTCTACCTCAGATCGTAAACTTCTGTCACAATATCCGTCACAGAATTGCCATGCTTGTCTCGAATTTCAATTTTCTGTTCGACAATTTGCCCTTCCTCGACATTATTCTTGTCTTCATCCGCCACAAGAATCTTAAGCGTTGTTCCGGAAACAGTAATATCTTTAATTCCAATCCCCGGTAGTTCAAAAGACAACATACTCACAGTTCGCTCATCAATCTCCTCATTAAATCGGAGGATAACCGTTCGACTACCCTTGTAGTAGGTAACATCATCATGATCGTCTTTTTTCAAAAGCTTCGGCCCCAATTTGTCCTCGACTGAAATTTTCGAAACATTCGCAAACGGCTCGCCGTAGACACTGCGCGTGCCTCCCTTAACGGTCTTGACAAACACCGGTGTACTAAGAGCGTTGTCAAAAGTCAACAGAATGGTTGTCTTACCATCTTGATATTCCACGTCAACATCAAAATACACGCGCTTATCTCCGGCAGTAACGATAATATCATTTAAATCCAGCTCCTCAATATTTTCATAAACCGTCAGTTTAATGATATTGCCATCGACCATCTCGGCAGAATCTACTGTCATTCCATTCGCATTCTCAATGCTCAGATAATTCACAAAACCCTTCGTCAAATTGCCGGAGACATCGGATACTCTAGCGACGATAAAATCCTTTTCGTTGCCAAGTTTAAAATCAATCCCATCGTATTTTTTCCCCGGATACTTAATTTCAACAACCGTTCCTTCATCATTGATCGACATTTCCAACAAATCCTTATTAAGATTGCTTAACGACACCCCGCCAATCATGTAATTCGCCGGACTAAGAACCGAATTGGCTCCCTGTGTCATCATCGGTTCATCGAAACGAATGCTGATTCGCTGGTCTTTGCCTTTCACATTGTACGCCTTCGCGTGCCAGTTTTCGGGATTCGGCGCGCTAATATCCTCAATGTGAAAATCGAAATATGTCGCACCGTCATTCTTTGACAAATCGAGGAGTTTCAATATCTCCAACCGATATTCCCCCAATAAATTCTCACGGAAGGTGATGTAAATCGTGTAAGTCTCCGAATCGTAGGTAACGGTTTTAATCAGCTTCGACACATCCTCCCCATCCTTGGTAAGTTGGTAATTCGACTTTGATAGAAGCGATGTTCCCGAACTTTGAAGCATTTCATTAAAGGTAATTTTAATCTGATTCTGAGTTTTAAATTCGACACCCTTTTCAGAATACGGAATATCATTGTCTTCTTCAATTTCCACCTTATAACTCAAATTACCATTGGAATTTCCACTGTAGTCTCTTAGCGCCCCTTTCGCAATCTCGATAACATTGATGCCGACTTTAAGATAGTTTTTCGTAAATTTAATCGTGATACGATCGTGCTTCACTTCCGGATCGCCATCCGAACGGCGGTCATTCGCCTTGTACATGGTTTCCGATGAACTCGCACTAAGAATTCCACGATTGAGTTCTAACACAACTTCGGTCGGCTTAGCGGAAATGACATCGTCAATCTGAAGCGGCGTACTAGCCGACACCATGGTAACTTCGTACTCACCCGAAGAAAGAGGCATTCCTGCGTAGTCCTTAATACTTTTCTGCGGATAGACAGTCACACTCCCCGTTTTCGAGTTATTGAGTTCAATAATCGCGACCGTATCACCGTCGTACAAAGCGATATTCTTTGCACGAAGTTTATCGGAAAAGACAAAATCATTTTTATCAAGCTTGGAATCCTTTGACTTAACCGGCTCGGAAAACACCACCTTGATTGCCTTCGTACCAAGTGACTCGACACTGACAACTTCAGGCATAATTTTATCAATCATCACAATTTTCTCAAATTCGCCGATATCCAGCACATCGCCGTCCACCATCCGAACATCCGTACTGGCAAATACCAATGTCGCATTTTCTTTTACCATGTCCTTGAAAATCACAGTTATTTTCTGTTCTTCCTCATCGTATAGTAGGCGTTCTATTTTTACCGACTCATTATCCACTAAAAACTCGTAGTTCTTAGGGTCTTCCGCCATATTCGGCTCAAGCCTCGCGCTGACATAAATATCGACCATCTTTAAGGATGGCACATCCACCTTGGTAACTTCGGAACGCTTCGGTTTTAACTTTCCAATTTCGACCCCGAGCGATTCTTGTTTTCCTTTTCTCGGCTTATTAACCGTTGCCCACATAGCATCAAACGCCTCTCCTCGATTGAGTTTCAGCATATCTTTTCCGTAGATTTTCACCCCTAAATTATTCAGGTCAGGAACCGCAGTCGCCCAAGAATCAAACTGATCCAAGGCTTGGAGTAACACCGTCGCAAGACTCTGTGCACTCACCGGACCCGTCGGGTCAAACGAGCCATCCGGCTTCCCTGCAATCCATCCTCTAAGTCGAGCATAACCGACATAAGGAGCATACCAATCGTCATTTTTGACATCCGTGAAGGCATTTTTTGATGTTTCGTCATATGGAAAATTCTTCGACTCATCACTTTCTCCATACATTTGTGCCATTAAAACACAAAGTTGCGCCCTGTTAAGCGGTTGCATTACTTTCAAATCACCATGCTCATCCCCCGCAACAAAGCCAAATTCTTTCAATTTATCGGCGCCGGGGTACTCACTGACAGCAAACGACAGACTACTTAACGGTGCAAAAAACAAAGCACCCGCCAAGGTCACCGACACTACCTTTTTTAATAAACTCATACAATCCTCCAAAACAATTTCATTATACTATATATTGTCCGCATACGCACTGTAATAATCTCTTTTACTGCGATACATTCTCGCTTCAGCTTCAGCAAACACATCTTCCAAACTCCGCGATTGCTCACTGCGCGCACTTCCTATAGAAAGAGAGAGTGGATACTTCCCAACTTTCTTTGTTTCACAAAGAACAGAAATCCGATTGATCATATGTTCTACTTCCTCTGCCGAAACATCCCTCATCACGATACCAAATTCATCGCCGCTGATACGAAAGAGATCATGCTTCCCTGCCGATTCCAAAAGAACATTTGCTACTGCCAAAAGATAGCGATCCCCCACGATATGACCCTCTACGTCATTGATTAATTTTAGATGATTCATATCCGCAAACAGAAGATAAAAATTAATCTTTTCATCAGCATATCGTTGTAGACAAGCATGAAACGCACGACGATTACCCAATCCGGTAAGAGGATCTCTCTTCGACATACTGTCCAATTCCTCCATCTGCTCTGCCAATATGCTTCGATTTTGACAATTTTTAATCGCAATCGAAGCGAACGCCGCAAGCGATTTCATTGCCGAAAACTGAATATCCGAATAGGCATTGGAAGGGTACACCTGGTACGTCATAACCCCTATAATTTTATTTTTATAGATTAACCGAACATAGATAGCAGAGTTATTATACACTTTTCCAGAACGGGATTTATCCTGAATATAGTTCGCATACTCACTCACATGGCTAATCTTCACATCAACATTGTGCTTCACACAATACGAAAACACGAAGCGTTTATCGGACAAAGAAATCGCCGTTCGAATCGAATCTTTCTCCACAATATTATCTGACCTAAGATAGGGAATCACGAGATTTTCTCCGTCGACCAAACCGAGTGTAAACGCATTGTAGTCAATCAAATTCTTACTCTCCTCCGCGATAATCTCAAAAATTTCATCAAACGCCATTGCCGAGGTCAACTTTTTCCCAATATTTCCAATCAGTTCATTATTTTTCATCAATTCGTCCAAATGGAAATTCCGAAAGGCCAGTTGCTCGGTCTTGATTTGCAATTCTTCCAACGATATTTTTAAACTATCCTTCAATCCTTGATTCACTGGATTTGGAAAGACATTTTCCCGATCTACCATGGACTCATAAAGTGTCATGCACTCCTTCGCTTTTTCGACCGCGAGTTGATAATTCCCTTCTAACGCGTACAACTTGTGCAAAAGTTTCAAAGAATCCAGTAACACATCATCCATTCCTCTTTTGATCGACTCTTTTTCAACTTTCTCAAGGAGATCCTTCGCTTCCTCGTATCTCTCTATTGTGTAGTACATCTCGCCGATATTAAACCAGACAAGAATCAAGTTCGATGTACGCGCTTCTTGATAACAGTTCTCATAAATTTCCGCCGCCTGTTGAAATGCCTCGATCGCTTCGTCAAAATGTTGTATTTTCATATTATAAAATCCGCAATTATTGTAGTAATTTCCACGCATTCGAGGAATATCGACATACTGTATCATCGACTTAATTTTATCTTTCAGCTGTCCCGCTTCTTCCAAATTGTCATTGTATAAGTAGAGAGACATGGCGAAAATCATCGCGTAAACCGTTTCGCACCTGCTCTCATTGTCAATCGCCATCTCATAACTCGTTAAAATCATTTCGCGAGCTTTCTCTATATTGTTCAAATCCCGATAATTCATCGCACAAGAAACGAGGGCGTAGAACAATCCATAAAAATCATTGTACTTTTCGTACTTCTCAATGGCGAAATGAAAATACCGCAACGAACATTGATACTGAACGGACATAAAATAGTAACAACCAAAGACAAAATCCTTATCCGCTCCTTCCAAACTATCCGGTACTATCTCGCGATCACGATACTCGGAAAACACGGCGTCTTTATCAATATCAACTTTTTCCAACAGTCTTCGCAGATGTTCTTTTCTCATTAAATCACCATTCCACTTTCAGGCACACCTAAGTACACTCGGTAGTAATCGTTCTTGTCCGCATACATCCGATGTTCCGCAAGCGAAAACGCCGCATCCATATTCTCGGAATTGCTGTAGGAACAGCCGACAGAAACAGACAAAGGATATTCAGAAAAAACGATGTCTCCACTCGCTCCTTGTAAGCAAGACTCCGCACATTTGCTTTTAATATATTTAACAACTTGGTACATTTTTTCTCGGTTGAGATGTTCCACCAAAATAGCGAACTCATCCCCTCCCAAACGATACGCTTCCCCAAAAGGAACCGCCTCCCTCAAAATATCCGCGATTTTTCGAAGGTAACGATCACCGATTGCATGCCCTAAGTTATCATTGGTTTTCTTCAAATGATTCATATCCACAAAAATAATCGCAAAATCAATGGCCTGCCGCGCAAAGTAGGCGGTGAGTCGGTCAAAAGCACGGCGATTGCCCAAACCCGTCAAACTGTCTTTCAGCGACAATTCCTCTAATTCAAGCGTTTTTTCCTCAATCAACGCAATTTTTTGTGCGTTGCTGATAGCAATGGAAACAAACGCCGCAATCGACTGCATCGCATCAAAATCCGCCTGTTCATACTGTCTCGGTTCTTTTTGCTGAAAGGTCAATATCCCGATAACCTTCCCTTCGTCCAACAAACGAAGGTACACCGCGCTACTATTAATCCCTGCATCGTACAGCCCGTCGTAAAATGGAATGCCTTCAGGCGACACATACTTCTTGTAATCCTCCACTGTATCAATCTTAATATCACAATTCTTCATCACACAATAAGACATCACGTAACGGTCGTCATCCGCCTGTATGGAAAACAATCGATGATTCGTCCTATTCTTTCCATCCGTCGAATAGCAGACATTAATCGTACTGGCATCAACTATCGCAAGCGCTATAGAGGTCGGCTTCATCATCAAACGACACTCATTCTCTAAGGTCTCAAATATTTCAGAAAGTTCCGTCTTTGACGTCAGCGCTATACCAATGCTATTAATCAGCTTCTGATTCTTGGTAAATTCCTCCATTAATTCATTTTTTTTCAACAACTCATCGGTCTTCTGCAAAAACTCCGCTTGAACCTTTTCTAAATTCTCGCGAATTTCTGCTTCCTCGCTTCTTTTATTCAACGCGACACTCGCAAACCAATCGTCATAAATTTCAATGTATTCTTCGCTTTTTGAATACGCCTCCTCGTAGCGTTTTTCTTCGTAGTACAAGTCACGCAACGCTTTCTTCGTTCGCAACAGGATACTTTTAACACGGAATCGCATGGCGAGAGAATCCACCCTCTCAACCACACGAATACGCTCTACCAAAGACCCTCTCACCCTAAGGACATCATCATGGAGGACATCATCAAGCACTTCGGAAAACAAACGCTCTTGTTCTGTGATGCCCTCCGCGACTTCTAAGGATTGCACCAGTCGTTGAACAATCTCGTCATTTCTACTATGTTCTAAACTACTTGTTTTCAAATGTCTCCTCAAATGCTTTAACAGCATTGCCATGCGTATCGGTTAGCTGTTTGGATTTATCATCAACCACTACCTTGTACTTCGATGCGGAATCCGCCGGTACCGGATTGGTATCAGACACCTGTTCATTTTTCATAATAATCTCCAAGACCGTACCAGTCGAATCCAACAAAGTATCATAGTGAACTCCGGTGACCAAAGGTGCACCATCTGCGAAAATATCCAAATCCGTTCCAATAAGTGCCGGAATGGTTCCTTTTAATTCCTCATTAAACGTTAGATGCAATACCCCTTTTGAAGGAACGTTCGTACTTACAAGACTTGGTCGTGTGCGGTCTGTCAGCGGTATAATGAGTTGCTCGTTCAACTGTTCAAACTCGCCTCTTAAGGCTCCGGCAAGGACCGTTACACTTCCGGCATCCTTCATCTGCGCTACCGTAAATTTATGACCATGAGGAAGAACCAATCTAGCTTGCGTTTCGTCAAATGATTCCACTGCGAGCACTTCGCCCCCATAAATAAACCCTTCGTCATTTTCCAAGGTCAACCCTTGGTTGAAGGTAATATCAAAGCCATTGTCATTAATAGAGAACGCTTGTTGTTTTCCATCTTTTTCTGCTACTTTAATCTTCACCGCTT
>PDWJ01005521.1_pt1 | contig 10352 bp, 6 predicted proteins | sample 1430881 | NCBI WGS metagenome assembly PDWJ01 (sample SAMN01162460, study PRJNA174530) | Oral metagenome, whole genome shotgun sequencing project. | biome: Marine environment; feature: Marine mammal; material: Swab sample of the gingival sulcus; isolation source: swab sample of gingival sulcus... | reverse complement strand
TCGATACAGTAGGTTTCATCTGCTCCAGCAAAGCGTTCACTTTCTGTTTTCAATCCTTGAATCACTGGCATTGCCATGTATTGCTCAGCAAAATCCGCATATACCTGATTCATTTTTTCAGCTTCCTCAACCGCTTCATCACGCGTTGCATGAGCCGTGTGACCTTCTTGCCACAAGAATTCTGTTGTTCTTAAGAAGAGACGTGTACGCATTTCCCAACGCACTACGTTTGCCCATTGGTTGATCAAAATTGGGAGGTCACGGTATGATTGAATCCAATTTTTGTACGAGTTCCAAATAATTGTTTCAGAAGTCGGGCGTACGATCAATTCCTCTTCCAGCTTCGCTGTAGGATCTACAACTACTCCACTTCCATCTTCTGCATTCTTCAATCGATAATGCGTTACTACCGCACATTCTTTGGCAAATCCTTCTACGTGACTTGCTTCTTTACTCAAATACGATTTTGGGATAAACAACGGGAAATATGCATTTGAATGACCTGTTTCCTTGAATCTCTTATCAAGCTCATCCTTGATATTCTCCCAGATAGCAAATCCGTAAGGCTTGATCACCATACATCCTTTTACATCAGAATGCTCGGCTAAATCTGCTCTTCCTACTAATTCGTTGTACCACTTGGAGTAATCCTGCTCTCGCGTTGTATACTTTTGCGCCATTTTATCGTTATCGATTTTTATAAGAAAGGAACAAAGATAGGAAAATCGAAAGTTAAGTGGCGGCGCATGAACAACAAAAAAGGGAGAATTCCAATATGTATCAGAATCTCCCTTTCTACTTAAATGTATTCTTGGTTATTTCACCACCTCCAAACGAACGGTTTGAACATGATCATTTCCAAATCGAATCGATAGCAAATAGGTTCCATTTGCGAATTGAGTGGCATCAATCACACCTTCCGAACTATTCAATTCATCAGTAAAAATCACTTTACCTGAAAGGTCTGTTACAAGTACTTCTTTCATTTCATCAGAAGACTGAATTGCGAACAAAGCATTTGAAGGGTTTGGGTAAACCGAAAGTTCAACTAAATCCAATTCGTTGACACCAACCGTAGTACTTACTGTCCCCGTGAATGTGTTTGTTCCGCATGAATCGGTAACCGTTAACGTTACGGTATACGTTCCTCCATTAGAATAACTATGCGTTGGGCTCACAGTCGCATCGGTATTTCCATCTCCGAAATCCCATGCATACGTTGTAGTCCCCGTTGTAGCCGATGTGTTTGTAAAATCAAATGTTCCGAGAGTCGTTTCGTTAGAAACAAATCCAGCGATTGGATTCAAGCAATTCGAAATTACCACTGTTTGACATGTTGAATCAGATCCACAGTTATCCGCAACTACTAAACAAACAGAATATGTTCCATCTGCTCCGTAAGGATGCGTAGGCGACATTTGTGTTGACGTATTTCCATCACCGAAAATCCATAAATACGATGCCCCTGCACCTGCTGTTGAGTTATTCGTAAAGGTAGCATTTGTTCCTGTTGACGTGAACGTAAACGCTGGTGTTGGAGTTGCACATGTCACTGTAATGTTTGAACAAGACACATCTGATCCACACGCATCTGTTACTGTTAAACACACATTGTAAGTTCCTGCAGTACTATACGCATGAGTTGGATTCATCAATGTGGATGTGTTTCCATCACCAAAATCCCATGCATACGTTGTTCCCGAACCAGAAGTTGATGTATTCGTAAACGTCGAGGATAATCCTGTTTCGACAGATGAGAAACTAGCCGTAGCCGATCCTCCTATTTCAACCATCGTATCAGAAATACAATTAGTTGTCCATCCGTAAATAGTATCCGTAAGTGTTACTGTATACGTTCCTGCCGAACCATATGTATGCGTAGCATCAATCACATTTTGAGTTGGAGTAGCATCTCCAAAGTCCCAAGTATATGAGAAATTGGTTACATTTTGGAAGGCTGCCACGTTGTACATTCTATTATTCGTTACCGCAGAAGAACCATTTGTGAAATTCAAGGTTAATCCAAGGGCAAAACATGGATCATCTACAACGAAATCAGTTGTTAAGTCGTAACTGGTAAAGGGTTCAAATAGGCAGTCTGCATCGAGAGGTGTTCCTCCGATATTCACACCATATCCCCGAAGCCAAGACCCTCCAATTAGAGCACTAGACAACCACTCTTGTCCACCGTCGGCTGCTGTCCAACTATTAAAAACGACAGACATTGGTGTTGCTGTGGGGTTAGAAACCACCATCACGTAGGATCCATTCACGGTCACAGGGCTCGTGAACACCGCATTTTTCCTTAAAACATCTAATGTTCCTGGAGAAAAACTTGTATCCACTGCTACCGTTGTCGTTGCAAGTGGAGTACCCACAGGTGTCGAATCGGCTGCTGCAGCATGGATCGAAACCGTCACGTTCATGGTTGCCCCATTTGTTAAGTCCGCTTTCCATGCGTAGAAGCTCATTCCTGAAACCGTGATCGGTTGTGGAGCATCAAAATATTGACTAAGTGCTCCTGCAGAAGTCGTACTATTGACATTGAGTGCTTCAAGTCCAGTCGCTTTTGCTAATGCATATCCGTTGGTGTCAGGTCCGCAGGTCGTTGTTTTTAGAATAGGATCCGTTCCATTCATTGCCGCAGCATTGCTGGGCATCTGAATCATCGCATTATCAGCTTGTAATGTTTGCGCTGAAGCACTTCCCACTAGAATAAGTGAGATAATTAGTAAAAATTGTTTCATAGGTTTGTTTTTTTCTAAAGATAAGTGAAAATCACCAACCAATAAAAACAAACACCTAATCTTCGTTCAATTTGCTCACTGCTTCTGCGAAGGAAATTTTGTTCAACTTACTGTAAATCCATGCTGAAACATTGAAATAATCAAGTATTGCACGTTCGTTATGATCTTGGAGTAATTCATTGATTTCAGCACTCATCTTTTCAAAAATCTCCAATTGATTAACTCCAGCATTTGTTTTCGCCAGTTTGCGAATATGTTTGATGAAGGTGTTTTCAATTTCGTAATCTCTTTCATGCTTACTGAGATAACGATTGGTCGATTTTACTACGTAATCCAAGAAATCGTAGTTCTCCAATTCGTAATGAATCACCAAGTTGAACAAGCGCGAAAAGCTGTAAATGTCCTGACGGAGATTTTGCTCGTTGTCGTTGAGCACTTCATTAAGGTATTGCAGCGCTTTCTTGTACTCTCCCACTCCAAAGTAGCTATATGCTTTATTATACGTGAGTACAAGTTCCATTTCTTTGGAAACTTTTTCACCGTAAGCAGATTGCTGTTTCTCGATTTCAGGAATTCGATCCACGCATTTTTGGAACAGACCTTGCGAATGCCAAAGTACCAATTCCTGACTGGATGCATTTCCAAAAATACGAAGAGAAATATCCACAGAATTGAATCCTTTTTTATCCTTCAATGCGCGAATATCTGAAATGAGCTCTTCTGCTTTTGAAAACTCCTTACTATCAATGTAACATCTCAACAAGTGGAACAAAGTCATGACGTATCGCTGCCCAGAATCTTCTTTAATCAGCGGATTATTGTCCAGAATTTCACGTGTTCGGTTGAAAAATTGGAAACTATCATCATAATTTCGATTGGTCGCTGCACACAAGCCTTTTATATAGTAACAGATCGATGCTGCCTTGGTTGAGAGTGCCGTGTTCTTCCCTTTAATCAAGTGATAGTCGGCGATTTCCTCTACCATTTCACGCTCTTTTGCGTTTCTGGTAAACCCACCACTCCTGAAAATCAAGTTGATTTTTGAATAAATAACGGTGTATTCTGCCAAGTTCCTCAATCGAGCGATAACCATTTCCTCTTCCGTGACCAATTTGTCCAGATCCGTAGAGAAAACTCCTGCTTCGTAGGCTGATTCAAGTAAACGCTTTTCCCAGCTAATCAATTCGAACCAGTAATAGAACTTTTCATACTTCTCCGCTGTGGCCTTCGCTCTCACTACAAATTTCTCACACTCCTTGTACAGCGCTTTGTTGTATAAAATCTCAACATTTTTAATCTCTTGCTTCAGAATACTGTTTACAGACTGCTCACTATAGTAAGCGCGCAAACTTTTCAGAATCAATTTATAAAGGTGATTTTTCTCTGAAGGAAGGTGTTTGATGAACGTTTCTCCCTCAAACTCTTGTTTCAATTCCTTCTCGTCGTATTCCTCCTGTTTCTCTACGAAATCAAAGATTTTTAAGTAATTCTTATCTCCAGATTGGAGCGATGAAGACAATTTAAAAAAGCGTTTTTCAGACTTCGTGAGCGATTTAATTAGCTTGAATAACTCCGTAGACGGCTTCATAAACAAGGAATTTTAGAGATGATTTGACGCCTAAAATAAACATTAAGAATGAAATGATAAAGCCTAGCTTCAACTATTTAAAAACTACATTAATACGTTTTAGTTCGTCATTCATCTAGAAAAAGGACTTGCCAACCAAGACTTTTAAATAGTTGGAAATACAAGAAAGACCTTGGTTTCCCAAAGTCTTTCACAAACAACAACAAACTAAAACCTTCCAATTAAATCACCGGAGGGTTACTGTTTCACCCGCAGACAAAACAACATCTTTGCGGGCGAAGCCATTTATTCTCGCAAGTGAACTGGCCTTGATGCCATATTCTTGCGACAACTCGTTAAGGGAAGCATCTTCCTTCAACGTAATTTCTTTTTTCTTTTTAAAGAATGTTCCTACTCTCTTTTTGTTGATATAAACAATATCTCCTTCTTCTAAAAAGTCTTTTTTCGGATCGAAATCATTGTAACGGTACAACTGACCAAGCGTTAATCCGAACTCTTGAGCAATTTTGTAGAAGGTATCTCCCTTCTTTACAACAACGTATTTAGAACGTTTTCCTTTAATTGCTACATCGTGCTTATTCGACATCGATTCGTTGGCAGCAATCAATTCGGGTTGTGCAACAATCTCAGGAACCATTCCTTTATCGTATTGATCCAACTCCAAATCTTCAATCAATTTGATCAACAACTGTGGATATTGCGGATTGGTAGCGTATCCCGCCTTTCTTAAACCTTTCGCCCATGCTTTGTAATCGGCAAGATCTAAATCAAACAGAAATGCATAGCGATCGTATTTATTTAAGAATAAACTATGATCTTCGTACGACTGCTCAGCAGATTTGTACACGCGGAAGCACTCACCTTTTGCATCGTCGTCCATGTACATTTTTTTCCCTGTCCAACCATGACATTTAATACCAAAGTGATTTTTTCCTTTTACCGCTAATTCAGAATTTCCCGAACCACTTTCAAGAATTCCTTGCGCCAATGTAATACTTGCAGGAATGTTGTGCTCTTTCATTTGACGAATCGCTTCTGTTTTCCACAATTCGACATAATCATTTCGAGATAGCTTTTGATGTGTATTCGCCTGACTTGACAATGCCAGAACCACACTAACTGAGGTGAGAAATAATTTCATAATGTTTGTTGTTTTGCATTCCTTATTACGCAGAATGACGCAATTAGTTACGAAATATTGTTGAAAACTTCATTTTTATTGTTGATAACCTCTACAGGTCGCTTACATCAAGACATTATGTCAGTGGAAAACATACGAAACTGTCAAAAAATCAGTCTTTTCTTATAAATATCGAAGTGGTTCAAAATTTGTCGACCAAAAAGAAACTGATGAAAATATGGACATAAATAAACTAACGATTCGAACGCAGGAGGTACTGCAAAAAGCACAGAATCTTGCCGTAGAATCATCAAACCAAACAATAGAACCAGGACACGTCTTGAAGGCGATGTTTGAAGTAGATAAAGATGTTGTACCGTATATCTTGAAAGATTTAGGTGTCAACCAAACAACATTAGAGTTGGCTACATCTAAAATTATTGATTCTTACCCGCGCGTAACGGGAGGACAATTACACATGTCGAATCAAACGAATAAGCTCATCAACTATGCATTCAATGAGATGAAGCAATTTAATGATGAGTTTGTTTCTGTTGAGATTTTGTTTTTCGCACTCACCTACTCAACCGATTCGATTGGAGAATTATTGAAAGACAACGGGATTACACGAAAAAAGATTAAAGAAAGTATTATGAATTTGAGAAATGGAGACTCTGTAACATCCAACAGCCCAGAAGGGAACTACAAATCGTTGGAGAAATATGCCAAGAACTTAAATGAATTGGCGAAAACAGGGAAACTAGATCCAGTAATTGGACGTGACGATGAAATCCGAAGAGTACTTCAGATTTTAACAAGACGTACCAAAAACAACCCCATTCTTATTGGAGAACCAGGCGTTGGTAAAACGGCAATTGCCGAGGGAATCGCTCACCGCATCATTGAAGGTGATGTGCCCGAGAATTTGAAAAGTAAAATTGTTTACTCGCTCGACATGGGAGCATTGATTGCCGGAGCAAAGTACAAAGGAGAGTTCGAAGAACGTTTGAAGTCGGTTATCAAAGAAGTAGTGAAAGCGGATGGTGAAATCATTCTTTTCATTGATGAGATTCACACACTTGTTGGTGCTGGAGGCGGTGGCGAAGGCGCGATGGATGCTGCAAACATCTTGAAACCTGCGTTGGCTCGTGGAGAACTGCGTGCTGTAGGCGCCACTACCTTGAATGAGTATCAAAAGTACTTTGAAAAAGACAAGGCACTCGTTCGTCGTTTCCAAACAGTGATGGTTGATGAACCGAGTACGGAAGACGCAGTTTCGATTCTCCGAGGAATCAAAGAGAAATACGAAAATCACCACGAGGTTCTGATCAAAGATGAGGCGATTATTGCAGCAGTTGAACTTTCGCAACGCTACATTACAGAGCGACATCTTCCCGACAAGGCCATTGACTTGATTGATGAAGCTGCCTCTAAATTGCGCATGGAAATCAATTCGAAACCAGAAGAACTGGACGAACTTGAACGCAGAATTATGCAATTGGAGATTGAGAAGGAAGCCATCAAGCGTGAGAATGACAAGGAAAAAGTGAATGCGATTGATCGTGACTTGGCCGAATTGAGCGAGAAGCGAGACGTTTTCATGGCTAAATGGAAATCTGAGCGAGACATTGTGGACACGATGCAAACAGTGAAGAGAGACATTGAAAACCTCAAATTGGAAGCCGATCAAGCAGAGCGTTCTGGGGATTACGGAAAAGTAGCCGAGATTCGCTATGGAAAGATCAAACAGGCGGAAGAAAAACTGGAAGCTGCAAAAGCAGAAATGCTTGCGATGCAAGAAAGTTCAAAAATGATCAAAGAAGAAGTTGACGCTGAAGAAATTGCCGAAGTTGTTTCGAAATGGACGGGAATTCCAGTCAACAAAATGCTGGAAGGTGAACGTTCAAAGCTACTTCGACTCGAAGAAGAACTATCGAAACGAGTGGTTGGTCAACACGAGGCGATTGGTGCACTTTCGGATGCTGTACGAAGATCTCGTGCAGGATTGCAAGACCAGAAACGTCCGATTGGTTCGTTCATTTTCTTAGGAACAACGGGAGTCGGAAAAACTGAGCTCGCAAAAACGCTTGCGGAATATCTCTTCAATGATGAAAACGCAATGACGCGAATCGATATGTCTGAGTACCAAGAGAAACACGCAGTAAGTCGATTGGTTGGAGCACCTCCGGGCTACGTTGGTTACGACGAAGGTGGACAGTTGACCGAAGCGGTACGACGTCGCCCCTACTCGATTATCTTGTTTGATGAAATCGAAAAGGCGCACCCTGATGTGTTTAACGTCTTGCTTCAAGTATTGGACGATGGAATTCTTACTGACAACAAAGGTCGTACGGTGAATTTCAAGAACACAATTATCATTATGACGTCTAACCTTGGATCGAACTTGATTCATGAGCGTTTTGATGGTATCGATGAGTCTGAATACGATCGCGTTGCGGACAAAACGGAGTTTGAAATTATGGAATTGCTGAAGCAAACCATTCGCCCTGAGTTCTTAAACCGAATTGACGAAACGATATTATTCTTGCCGTTGACAAAACAAAACGTGCGCGAGATCGTTGAATTACAATTAAAAGCTCTTCAGAAGCGACTGATGCAGCAAGGAATCAAACTTGTTGTGAAAGAAGAAGCGATTGATTGGATTGCAGAAGCTGGATACGATCCGTTCTTTGGAGCACGCCCTGTGAAACGCGTAATTCAAAAACAAGTAATGAATGAATTGTCGAAAGCTTTATTAGGAGATCGAATTGATGCGAGTCAGAACGTCGTTATGGACGAATTAGAAGGCCGTATTGTCTTTCGAAAACCCATCAACGAAGAAGAGGAAGTGATTCTTGACTAATACCATTGTTTAAAAGTTACACGAGGGATGTCGAAAGGCATCCCTTTTTTTGTTCGGTCGATATGCGTATTTTCGAAGCATGAAACAAATGAAGCGTATCGTTTCCTTTCTAATGATTGCATTGATCGTATTATGCGCGTGGTTCGCCTGGGAAGCATCAGCGTTGGAGGAAGATATGGTTAGTTCTGGACTGAACTTACTCTACTGTGTAAGTTTACTCATCTCCTTCTTCTGTCTTCGAATTGCGTTGTCATCAACACGTAAAATTCGATTTATAGCCATTGCTTTATCTGCTATCACAATCATCTTATCTACAGTTAGTTGGATTCTACCACCTGAATTGTTAATTGCAGGAAACATTCACCTTGGAATACTGCCTTTACTCATCGGAAGCACTTTGGTTCTTTCCTTAGGAAATCAATCGAAAATAGCTCGAATTCTTCAGGCTGTTGTAGGACTCTCCTCTATTGTATTTTCAGCATATATCCTCCTCGGGATAAACGATTACACCTCATACACTATTCTATTTGGAGGACTGCTTATTGTTTCAGTTGGAACGATTGGCTATTTGTTGTTCAGCATAACTTTAAAAAAATAAACTTCAGGCTAATTCGAAGTCGAATTCACCCGCACGTAAGAACTCTCATAATGTTGAATTCTCCTTTATGAAATTACTTCACGTAGGTTCCGTATCCATGCAGTCGCTTCATCCAATATTCAGATTTTTCAACATTGGTGATGATGATACCACTTCCTGAGCTGGCGTGAATCATTTGAAGTGGTCTTCCCTTTTCTGAAACAACAATTCCCACGTGCGAAATTCCTGATCCATTGTTAAAGAACACCAAATCGCCTTTTTGCACTTCTTTCGCCTTCAACTTTTTCGAAGACGCATATTGATCGGCAGCTCTACGCGGAAGTTGCATTCCATTTTGCTCCATGACGTAAGACGTAAACCCAGAACAATCAAATCCTCCCGGTTTATTTCCTGCCCAAACGTAAGGAGTTCCAATTTGCTGCTTTGCAACCGTCAGAATCTCCCCTCGAAGACCTATAATTTCAACGCTTTCGACTTCGTTAGGGTCTGTCTCAATAGCTACCTGATTAGCGTCGTTTCCAGCATCTACATTTGGCACCTCTTCGAATAAACGATCAATCAAATCTTGCACTTCTTCAAAACCATCCTGATCTCCCATTCGCTTTAAATCGCCTGCCCAAGAAATCATATCCGAACGCAGCCACGAAAGCTCATACATGTGCGCATTGAAAATTTTCGTTCCAACTTCAGATCTTTTAACTTCATTAAACATGCGCTCTGCATCTTTCAATGCTTCTGGGTGGCGTGAGAGCCAAAATCCATTCTGACACAGTTGAAATAAACTAATACTTCGGTAATAGGTCGGCATCATCGAATAATCGTATTCTGGTTTATCCAGTAATCGTCCTGCTTTTCGATAGGTTCTTTTGTAATGTCCTTGTGAATAATACATTTCCAAGCGATCAAAATGCTTGTTTTGACCGAACGCTGCGCTCAATGAGAACACGAACACCACTACCAGAAAAATCTTAAACGACTTATACATACAATGCGAATTAACAAAAAAATCTTCCTAACTGGACTTCTACTTTCAAAAATCAATCCACAAAAGCAATGTGAATAGCTTTCGCACCTTCCGAATTAACATATTTTCCCAAAAAAATCTGTATACTTTCCTCAGAATTCCCGTTATTTAGTCGTTACAATCTTTCATGATTGAAATTCTAGAACGAAACGCAACAACATGATAAAAATATCCTCCCTTTTCGCCTTTATCGGAATAACTGTATTTAGTTATGCGCAAATTGATGAAAGCAAAATTGCAACTACCCAAAAATTCGATGAAGTAATTACATACGTGAATCAACTCTACGTGGACGATGTAGACAGTAAAAAATTGACGGATGCAGCCATCGTTGCATTACTCGAAAAGTTGGATCCGCACTCTACCTTCATATCAAAAGAAGAGGTGGAAGATGCCAATCAACAAATCAACG
>PDWJ01005859.1_pt1 | contig 10354 bp, 7 predicted proteins | sample 1430881 | NCBI WGS metagenome assembly PDWJ01 (sample SAMN01162460, study PRJNA174530) | Oral metagenome, whole genome shotgun sequencing project. | biome: Marine environment; feature: Marine mammal; material: Swab sample of the gingival sulcus; isolation source: swab sample of gingival sulcus... | reverse complement strand
GAATGCAAAAAGCGATAAATATCACACCGCTTGAAATATTCGTTAAGGCAATAATCACATTTTCATAATTCATTTTGGTATTCCTGTCGTTACCGAACGTTTTGTTCGGTAAATTAATCTCAAGAATCCTTTTATTTTCAAATTTTTCCATCAAAAATCCAAATCTGTTTTATATTCTATAAGCCATCCAATATGTCTCGCTAAACCATCCATATCCGGAAATAAAGTGGCGCGACTAATACCATAACGGTATATGATAGTTTTCAGTTCTTCCCGAATCTTGGACGGAATGATTAATTTCTCGATATTAGATGATGAAAATATTTCTTTTGGATTATGATGGGCTGTAAATCGACCAGCTTGAGCAATAATACGATTTGTAATATTAGAGGGAGTATATTTATCTGTTTCATCTAACGAAAAGGGGTCTGGGTTTTCTTTAACGAAAAGAGATCGTCTATTTCGTTTGTAAACATAAACTCTGCGCTATTCCCATCAAATTGCTGCTCTACTGCAAAATATAATGCTACAAGAGGATTTCTTGACCAATCTAAAAGTCTTGTAGGCAGTCCATGATGTTGAGCAAGCGCTAACCATTCCCAATCGTTTTTTGGCGTATAGTCCAGATAAGGAATTGCTTGTCTTTTAAAAAAATCCAATAGTCTTTTTTCAAACCTTAACCCATTAGATATAGATTTAGCTATTATTATTCTACCGACTTTTGGGACTAAATGGTGTGAGTCCGCATTTTTCACTCCTCTAAAAATACAATTTTCTTTCCCATCTTTCTGAATTTTATCATGAAATTCATCGAATGAATTTATAGTGTTTTCTTCCATATAACCCTTCATTTTTTTATGCAAAACGGTCGAGTTTACCAGGTAGCTTGCTTCGATAACGGACGCGCAACGTCTGGTCCGGCCTATTCGGTCATCTTTTTAATTGCCCAGGGCACAATTATGCACCTTGGGCATGCAAGATTCTTGCAGCTAAAATACACGCTTGTAGCGCATATCTTTCAGGAATCTACTTGTTGTTCTCATTTTTAATACCCTAACGATTGAGGTAACCGGCGCATGCCCCCTGGAGCAAAGCGAAAGGGGATATGCGTCCGGTTGACCGATTGGTTAGCTGTCAATTTTATTTAAAACACCAGTAGCTCTCATAAATTTAGGCCTTCTGATTCTGCTTGTTCATAAAGTTTGTATAATATTTTAGACTGTTTTTCTGAGGGAACTATTAATTCCCCTACAGATTTTTTTCTCAAGATATCCATCTGCATTGGTGATAAACATGATGTGTCTTTATGTTTTTTGTAATATTGGTAAATCCTTTTCCATATTTCATCATCAGTAGCCACCACAAAAGATTGAATCTCTATACTGTTGTCAACTCTCTTGTTCTTTTTCTCTTTTCGCTTATTATACTTCTGTTGTTCTTTACTTATAAGTAGATTCTTATCAATAGAGATATCAAGATCAATATTTTGAACACTATGCCAACAAGGTTTCTGTTTTGTCCATTGTGTAATATTAGCAAATCCTTCAGGCGGTGAAGTAATTTTTGTGTAAATTGTTTCTGATATACTCTCTAATATGTTTACCAATCTGTTAGGAAGAGTCTGGTTCTCCCAAATTATATCAAAGTCAAGATAGCCACCTGTTTTGCTGACAGTAAAAGAAAGGTAAGCAATCGTATAGGCGACTGTTTGCGCTCTGAAACCTCCATCATACCAAGATGCATTTGACACCATTTTCTCAACAGTTCGAAATAAAATTACACGAGCAACGGCATCCTTGAAATATCGCTCGGTGATGGCGAGATTATCCTCTTCCAGCTTATTAGTGATATTTTTTGCAAATTCAGAAAAGCAGTACTGAGCTCCTCTGGAAACCACATCTGGTTTTTGAAGCCAGGCATTTTCACTTTTAGACAAGAATGTTTTATCAAAAAGCTGTTTTTTAGGATTTTCTAACTGAAATTTTTTCTTCTCTGCTTTCGTAAGATATGCTTGTTCGTTTAAATATTCACCCCGCACTCTCTCATAGAACCAATGAGTCCTTCGCTGAGAACCTCCAGTTGCCGCAACCCATATCCTTTTTGAATGATTTTTCATCTCTTTGTGAAAAGGACTGTTTGAGAAAAAATCTGATTTGTTGATTTTATTTTGTGTATTGGCATATTCCGCGACCTTGGAAACAAAGTCATCCTGTTTCTCTTTGTGCTTAACAACAGATAGCTTCATTTGTACGGCTACTGCAGATATATCAGTTTTCGCTTTTTTTTGAGCAGCATAAATGGATGATGCCGTTTGGCCACCGTTGACAATTTGAAAATTACGAATTTTTGTAATGTGATTGGTTTCTTTATCCAGTTCAACAGATGATGCCGTAGCTGTGATGCCATTATTGTAGGCAAAAAACATTTCAGGGGCATACTCTATTGTATTTCTCAACCCCTTGTTAACATTTCCTCTAAACTGCAAAAACGTTCTGACATTCTGCTCAAAAAGTTTTTGACCGAATTTGTCATAGATTTCCGCAATGAGAGGGCCTGAAAGAAAAGATAAATATGATTCATAACCATCAGATTTTGTTTTGATTTTTAAACAAGGCAAGTCAACATCTATCTCGAATTCTGTTAGCGTTGATTCTGACAAATAAATCTTGTAAAGATATTCTATATCGACAACTCTAGATTCGATCTCAATCTTGCCCATCATTTCGGAAGGCAACTCAATCAAATTTCTTGTAACTCTTCCATCAGTCAAAACAATCAAACGAACTTTATCTATTTGTTTATTTACGTAATATTGATAGATGCTGTATGCCATCGAGTAGGCTTCTGATGTTTCCTCCATTTTTTTATAAAAAGATTCAGTACATTTGTTTAGAAATGTTTTAAGCCGCTTGAATTTTACATCAATGACACTTCTCGTTAGTGTTTGAATTTCTTCTTCTTGGAAGAATTGATAAACCAAAAGAGATACAAGTTTTCTTTCTTCATCAAAATCATAACCATGGACTTCTATTCCTCGTTTGGTATACTCCGCAACCGTATAATTTTTTGTCAAGTCTCCTATACTCAGCAGTTCTTCGCATACATTTTCAAAAAATGCCTGCGGCTTCATGAGTCCTCTGCTTTCAGCGTCAGATAAAATTGACTGCAAAAAATCTTCATGAAATTCATACAAACTAACCATATCTTCATGCCTCATTCAGGAAAGAATCAATGTTAACCTCGTATTCGGTACATTTCGACAGATCAATGGAGTAACTGACAGTCACGATTTGACTTTTCACATCAGAAGGGGAAATTTTAGGAAATTTATCTGAAACAAAAAATACCCGTCGTTTGTCAACAATAAATTGATATAAGGGCTCTCTGATAATCTCTGGAATATAACCATATTTCATAAGTTTATTGTCTAATGTATCTAAAACATCAGGGGCTTCATCATAAAGCATTTCCTTAATCTCATGGGAAATATTTTCAATGGACAAACCATCATCTGAACGAGTCATACCATAAGAAATCAAAAATAAAGGTTCCTTTTCACAGTGTAGCTGATGGAGCGAAGAAATATGAACAATAGCACTTTTGGAAGTACGATAGGACTTAACTTCAATAACAGCATTATCAATCAAAAAATCCTGCTTATCAGACTCAGGGCCAACCCATGAAAAAACGGCCTGTCGAAGACCGACTTTTGGTGCGACAATATCTCTTAAACACAGAAGCTCGGTAAACAGTCCCATTTGCTTTTCAAGAGTCATCTCCTTTGTCATGTCCTGTTTCAACAATTGTTGCCAGCGTTTCAGACGAACCTCAACAGCACTGATCATCTTATCCTCAGAATCGTACCGATGGGCCACAGCAACAAGGTCTTCACATAGCGTGTAAAATATTTGCCAATCCTCTTTGTTTTTCAGAATCAAAAAAAGCTCACCAACACCATTTTGTGAGTTCCTTTTTACGATTAAGATTCCTTTTAGTTTGGCGATAGTCTCAATGGTTTCAAAAGGTCGATTTCGTCGCAAATAAAAACCATAATTCCCTGCCAAATCAGTTATCCAAAAGAGATTGTGCAATGTTTCTGAATCAATTCTTCGTTGAGAAGATTCAATCATATTCATCCATGGATTTTTAGTCTCCGTAGTCATCAGCTTCCTCCTCATACCGCAACTCTTCTAGTAAATTCTGATAATAAACAGTATTGATTTTCAGACTGACTGTTTCTTCAGCACTTAATACACTACCTGGGAAACTGACTCCAAAAGCCGCTAATGTTTCATTTTCATCTGTCTGCAAGATATGCAACATCAACAGCGGACGGTTCATTTCTCGCCTAGTTGCTTTACGATTGCTCCCCCATTTTTTTCTTTTTTCTTCTGGTAATGCAATGGATTCAGCATTTCCCGAAGATACCTGCCTGTTTAGAATTTCAAGATATCCGTTTTTCTGTTTTGACTTCCTTTTTTCTTTTTTTATGGAAATATCATCCGTGATTTTGTACTCATCGCCCTGGCCGCTATACAAAGCGATATCCCATGTCGAATCCCGATCCTCGACATATTTCTTCACAAATCCTATCGGCATACGGGCAGTAATACCAAGCGGATCTGTTTGATATGTTCTAAAATCGCTTAAAAATTTCATAACATTTTCTTTGTGGATATTTCTCCAAAGAAAATGATTTGAAACATTCGTTCGTTCTTGTTTTTGTAAAATCGACACTATCTTTTTAATGGCATTCAGATTATGTACTAAATCCTCCTCCTTCTCAGAAAGCCAGCTGGTCTCTTTCGATCTTCCATCCAGCTTCATATCAAAAACGAACTCTTGTACATTTCGTTGTTTATTTCTGGCAGTTACTTGAAGGGCACTCTCAGGATGCTGTTTCACTGATAATCCAAAATCATTGGGTGTTAGTTTGGCATCAGCCATAATTTTAAAATCACTAATCAAATCTTCTGTCGCCTCAATAATCAGAGCGAATTTATCAATAATGCTCGAGGGAGTATAAATTTTGCATAAATCCTCATACCCAGGGCGATAGCCAAACCATCGCCCCATTTGCATAAGTGTATCATAATATACCGTATTCCTTATGAAATAACTGACACTTAGCCCTTCTAAAGTAAAACCGCGAGACAAGCTTGTACCTCCAATAACGATTGCGTTTGTTGGCCTCTTATCACTATATTCTAAAGGTCGGCTTGTTCTTTGATGTACTTCTCTGACAAGGATCGTATTAATGACAGAACAAACTTCTTTAATTATATCATCCCATTGAAATTCTATATCAGGATGTCGAAAGTCCAATGTTGCTTTTAACTCTCTGATATTCTCACTATGAATCAGAGCATCAGGCAGGTTGCCATAAGAGAGAATATCTTTTTTTATCTCTGAAATATAATCGTCAACAAAAATACTCAACCTTTGGTGTATTTTTGTAAAACGAGATGCATGTATAAGCATGCTATTGTGTTTATCTCCCTGCCCCCGTCGTCGCCTTATCGCAACATTCAGCAGAAATAATCTTATCGCATCATAAAGGCTTTTCGGAATGGCATGCAATTCAAAATCTTTCTTATGGGTGGGTGGGATATCTTCCCAATAATCATCAATTGGGATTAAATGTCTGCTATCATGATCCAAGAATATTGATTGTGCCCCAAAATAATTTGTAGGTGCATCTAAGGCATAAATAAAATCTCTCGGAAACAAATCCCGGCCTAAATTGTCATCTGTGGCTTGATGGTCAATAAAAATATTTGCATAGGGGGTCGCAGTATATGCGACATAGGCACTTTTGCAAAATAAGCTCAACAACTTTCTGAGTTTCATGTTAATCGCTGTTGGGTTTTCTTCATCTTTTGTATTTATTGATGCATAGTCAGATTCATCGTCAATCATCAGCATAGCATGATTAGCAACCTGATTTTTATATTGTTTTTCAAGCCACGAAATGACATTACTTAGAGTCCGTGTATTTTTTTTTATTATAAGGAGAATGGGCACTCGAATATTGTCGAAATTTAATCCTTGAGAATTTCTGTTTGCATCTTGCTTGTTGAAATCGCGTTCTATAGTGGTTAAACTTATCGGCAACCGGTCTCTCTGTGTGTTTCCTACTCCAGCACCTACCTGAACTCCTTTGTCTTGACCTAAAAAGGATTCATTCATACGCTTCTGTGTTTGGTTCCGTAAATTATTTATTCCACCAGCAATGACAACGATAAACTTATAGCCAGCATCAGCTGCCTTACAGACTAAAGCCGAATAATTAGCCGTTTTTCCAGATTGAACATGTCCAACCACCATTCCATAGCGATTAAAATCATCAATGGAAGGATCTTCAATGTTATCCATAATAGTATCAGTATCATCATCAATTGTTTTTACAACCTCTGGTGAAAATGAACGCTTAATGAACTTTTTATACCGTTCCCAATAGTAATTTTCCCCTTCCTGCTTTTGCAGAGAACTCCACCAAGAAAAATCCCGCTGTTGCTGTTGCCTTCCTTGAATTAAAACACCATTTTCCATTTTTACGTCAAAGAGAGTTTCCAATTCTTTTTGCATTTGCCCCCAGTCATCTTCAGATAAAGGCAACAGTCTCGATCTGTCAGGAAGAATTCGTACAAAGTCATCCCCCATGCTCTCCATTAGCCCCTTCGTGTTTTGAATTTCACGGCTAATTCCTTCAGGAGGCAGAGGGCCGTCATATTTCTGCAAGATTGTTAAAATATGGTCTTTGATTCGGCTATAGCTCATCATTTCCATCTTTCAATAACTCCCTGTGATTGCGAAATAATTCTGTTTTTAGTAAACTCTCAATACATTCCTGACTTAGCTTTAATGATTTTATTTTCTCTGCCAGAACAAGAATCTCATCATAAGATAAAGCATTTTCCTGTCTGATTCGACAGGGGGTCTGTTGCAGCTTTGCCTGAATAGCTTCTAGAGGCAGGTAAGCCTGTAAACCTTTGAGATAAATATCGAACACCTCTTTTACATCATCATCCAGCAAAGAAATAAGCTGTTCATAAATTGGATGTTGTAAATTAAGAGCAAAACGAAAATCATTGTTTACTGGAACAATCTGCCAGAATCGTTTTGTGGTTTTATCCTCAATCTTCTTTCCCCGCCCAGTAAAAGGTCGTGAACCTTTTTCGGTTACTTGGGCAATGATCCTTTTTAGATCTTTCTTTATTTCAGACGAAGGGTAGGCAATAGATTTTTTTATATCAATTCCCCAATACTGATCAATATCTGTAGTAATATCAACCTTTATCCGAACAAGTTTGTGAGCATCAATAGCTTTGTGCAATCCCCACCACGTACCATAAATAAGCAATCTATCTGCTCGATACAGGTAAAATCCCTGAGATTTTACATATCCTTCTCTCGTTGCATAATATTCGTAATCTTGAGGAGATAATTTTGAGTGGTGTGGGAGAATAAATGGCTGAACATGTATTATCGAATCATAAAGTTTAATTTTTTCGGCAGGAATCTGCTGTGTTGCCGGATGATTGGCATTAAATGGGTTAAAGGGAAGAATTGTATTATTGTTTACTGATATTTTAAGAACGTTAAACCGTTCTCCGGGATCTAAAAATCGATGAAATACTAGTTCAAGATGTCTTCTCAAGTTCAGAATGTAATCTGAGAACTTTTCTTGCTGGCATTGATCTATGTTTTCCCACACAACTAGCGTGCCGTTCTTCAAACGGTTTAATTCTTCGACCAGTGGCAGCCTCTCATATTTATGAGGTGTGATAAGAAGCCAGTCATTACAATGGGATATATAATCTAAGTCCCACTGTCGAACAGAAAGGATATGATTTTTCTTAGATAAAACTGTCAGCTTTCTACATTGAGAAAACGATGATGTTTTTAACCCCAAACCAAATCGTCCTAAATCATTCTTTTCCCTTTTCTCATCTGGACTCCTTGAGGCTAAACGCATTGCTTCGACAAGCTCTGAATCTGACATACCAATGCCGTCGTCAAGCATAGTAAATACAATTTCAGGTTCAGCAACAGTATGGATTATAATATTAGATGCTTTTGCAGCAATGCTGTTATCAATAAGATCAGCAACCGCAACTTCAAAAGAATATCCGATGTTTCTTAGAGATTCTATAAAGTTTTTAATATTTGGAGCAACGACTTCGCATTTAGTCATAAAAAAATTATCAACCTATAATTTACTTACAAGTTAATTCTATTATTTTTTTGAATATTGCTTCTGCCAATAATGGAGGGACTGCATTCCCGATCTGTTGCTGCATTGATCCGAGAGTGCCTTTAAAGATAAAGTCATCTGGAAAACTCTGAAGTCTCGCAGCTTCTCTTAGAGACAGCCCTCTATCCTCATCAGGATGTATCAGCATGTTTTTTCTATAGTTTGCGATGACTATTGACGGCTCATTCGGATCTAGCCTTTTATAAATTCCAGCATGACAGCGTGTTCTATCCTTATAGTTCACCATAAGCCTATTTGGAATAGCTTTCCAATTTTGACCCGGTTTAATATACCGATAACGTTCAATTACATAACCTTGATTTCTTGAAACAAAATTTTGCTTTGCAGAATTAGAGTTAGCCCTCATAAGTTTCGCATAATTGGACGATCGCCCAGGTTTATAAGAAATTTCATCAATCTTATCCCCATTCTTCAAACTTGGTAGATCAGATAATGCTTTTTTCACAGTAATCTTTTTTTTAATATTAGGAACTATGTTAAATTTACACCCATCTTTATTTCCAATAATAAAAAAACGGTTTCTGTTTTGTGGAACTCCAAAATCAACAGCATTCAGAATATTAGAATAAGGATTTTTATATCCAAGCTCTATCAATGCATTCTTTAAGTCTTCAGCCAATCTTCCACCATAAAATCGAGTAAACCCCTCAACGTTCTCAAAGACAACCCAAGACGGTTCCAATTCTTTGACAAAACGAAGAAATTGTTTAAACATCCAATTCCTTGGATTTTTTAAATCATCATCTCTTTTTATAAATGAATTAGAGAAACCCTGACACGGAGGACCGCCAAATAGCACAAAAGGTCGCTTTGGAAAATTATCTGTGTCTGTAGGATCAACATCCCTAATATCCTTATGGATGATTTTGGTATTTTTATGATTAAATTGATATGTTTCTAATGAATATTTATCAATATCAACGGCAGTTTTTACCTTAATTCCTGCCCTTTCGGCACCGAGGCTAATCCCACCAGAACCACTAAAAATATCAACACCTATGAAAGATATCTTCTTCATATCTCTGACTCTCATGATCTTTCTAAAATAATGTCCTCTATTTTATCAGCACACTTTTTTATATTCTTCTGAATTTCCTTCCCCCAAAACCGCAACACAAACCATCCATCCTTTTCAAGAAGTTCATTAACAAGTTTATCTTTCTTTATATTGGATTCAATTTTTGGTATCCAATATCCTCTATTTGATTTAATCTTCTTATGCTGTTCCTTCCAATTGAATCCATGGAAGAACTCACTGTCACAAAAAACAGCTATTTTCTGCCTGACAAACACAATATCAGGTTTCCCTATTAATTTCTTGTAGTGAATTCGATATCTAAACCCTCTTTTCCATAATTCTCTTCGAAGACTTACCTCAATCTTTGTATCTTTTGAGCGTATTGCCTTCATATTTTAACGGGGAGCTGAGGGGCCGGGCGCTTTAACCCAATACCTCTGATAAAAATCAAAATTTTCTTGAACTACAGACCTTTCAAAACGCCGCGCAGTACGCCCGGTCCCTTCGAGCGTATTGTTAGAACATCAACGCATCACCTGCACCACTGTTGTTCACACGGGATGCCATCGTTATCCCCATCCATTTCTGTATTTGGGCAGTTCCTCAAAAAATAGATTGCTTCTGCACAAGAAGTCATTTGAGAACAATGTGTTCGGCCATCACATCTGAATTGTTGCTTAAGCACATTGGACGTAGAAATACTTGATTTTGCGGGTGCGGAAATGTTTACGCTGGACAAATTTGAAATTTGGGATGTGATGGACGATATTCCACCATTCATATAAACAAAGACCGCCATGAGTAAAAAACCAAAAACTTGTATTTTGAATGAGCCTTTTGCATCCTGCCAACGAAAGATTGTGTAAATTATTGCCACTGGTGCAGCAAATAAAACAGCAAGACCCCATAGAATGTTTGTCCTGAAAGCAGAAATTAGTAGGCCGATCCCACCAATTATAAATATTCCAAGGCCGACGTAAAAGACTATTTCGCTCACTTTGCGTCCCTTTTTTAAAGTTCTAACGCTGAGTTCACCGGCGAGTGAAACGAGTCCGGTG
>PDWJ01012860.1_pt1 | contig 10355 bp, 9 predicted proteins | sample 1430881 | NCBI WGS metagenome assembly PDWJ01 (sample SAMN01162460, study PRJNA174530) | Oral metagenome, whole genome shotgun sequencing project. | biome: Marine environment; feature: Marine mammal; material: Swab sample of the gingival sulcus; isolation source: swab sample of gingival sulcus... | reverse complement strand
GCCAAGAACGGGAACGAATAAATAACTTCGACGATACGCATGATAATCGTATCGACAATGCCGCCAAAATAGCCGGCAACTGCACCCATTGTCACGCCGATCGTAACTGCCATAAACGTCGATAAAAAGCCAACTTGAATTGAAATCCAGCCGCCCTCTAAAACGCGAATAATCGTATTGCGACCGTATTTATCCGTGCCGAAAGGATGTTCCCAACTGGGCGGTAAATTCTTAAGCGACGGATCGGTATACGAAAAGTCATAACCGATAAATTTTGTATAAAAGTGCGTGATGACGACCACCGCAACAATCGCTGTAAACAGCCAAAAGCCGAACATTGCCAGTCGATTGTTCTTAAACTTGATGACCATCATCTGGGTAGGCGATAAAATAACCTCATCTTCTTTACTGAAGCCTTTATTTTCTTCTGAAATAGCAGCCATTAGTTCACCTTCCCTTCTCTAATTCTCGGGTCGACAACCATGTATCCGACGTCGATAAAGATGTTGCCGAGCAGCGTCAACAGACCGAAGAACAGCAGTGCGGTCTGTAAAATCGCCCTGTCTTTATAGCCGTATGCCTGAGCCAGCAAATAGCCCATTCCGGGATAGGCAAAGATTTTTTCAACGATAATCGAACCGCCAAACAGCGCCGGAATCCACATACCGACAAGTGTTACTACAGTGATTAAAGCGTTTTGAAATGCGTGGTGATAAATGACGACCTTTTCGGTTAGACCTTTGGCACGCGCCGTTCTGACGTAGTCAGATTTTAAAACTTCAATCATCGACGCTCTGACGTAGCGCGTCAAGCTCGCCAATGACGTCAATACGATAACGGTTACCGGCAAGACCAAATACTTCCAGTCTGGCACCACGCCGCGCGGGTCAGACATGCCGGAAAACGGCAAGACGTCGAGCTGTATGACAAATAGCATAATTAACAACAACGCCAAAAAGAACGATGGCATCGAAATGCCGATGATCGTCAGTACAGTTACAACTTTATCAAATAATTTGTTATTTTTAACCGCGGCTGTAATACCGATTGGTATGGCGATGACAAAGGCAATTAAAAATCCGATGATATTTACCTTAAACGAGCGCGCAATATAATCGCCAATAAAACTGTTGACCGGTTTATTAAATCTTATAGAATAGCCGTATTCGCCTTTAAAAAACGTATCTCTTAGCCAATAGAGATAGCGTTCTGCCATCGGCTTATCATAGCCTAAAAAGGCGCGCATTGACTCAACATAAGCGTTGCGCTCTTCAATGGTCATGGCAGCTGTCTTTTCCGGGTCTAGCATCGCCATAACCGGATCGCCTGGCATTAAATTGATAAGAATAAAGATAACCAGTGATATGATAAGCAATACTGGTATCAATGAAATTAAGCGTTTAATGATGTAAAGGATATAAGGTCCAATGATTTCTAAAACGCTTTTCGAACCCCTTACTTCTTGCTCTTCCATTTTACACCTCTCCCTCTAAAATAAGGCCACTATAAAAAGTATAGTGGCCTTAAAGCTTGCTGATTAGTTTAATCTACTTCCAGTTTGCGTCCAGAATAGCTCTTGACCAAGGCCAGATAGCATTTGTATTAAAGTTTTCCAAATCAGCTACATAGAGATCGTGGTAGTTGTTTGAGTAAACCGGGATAATCGGCAACTCTTCATTGAATGTCTTAACGAATTCTCTCCACTTCGTTCTGTATTCGTCTTTGCCTGTGAGCGGGTTACAATTTTCAATGTCAGTCAACAATTGATCCCATTCTTCAGTCGTATACTTCGAGCCACCCGTAAAGCGCGGACCGTTGGCAGACGGTTGTCCCCAAGGCATAATCTTATCTGAAGCGTAGTCATTTCTCGGGTTAGACTTGATTAAGTAGCCGATGCCGCCGACAAACGCGTGATATTGTCTTTCTTCTTGCGAGTCGCCAGTCCAGTGACCGTACATTACCGGCCAGTCTAAACCGTGCAGTGTAACTTTGAAGCCGAGCTTAGAAACGTACTCGTCATTCCAAACTAAGTTGTAAGTGTCAGACCAAAACTCAGTGTAAGTAATTTTAATTTCTAAAGGTTCGCCCTTCCACATGTAACCGTCAGTAGCGTTACCCGTTAAGTTAGCATATTCGCCTTCAGTTTTAGCAGCAGCTGCATCGAGTAACTCGTGCGCTTTAGCAATATTAGCTTCTTCGTCAAACTTGCCGTTGGCATCTAAAATATCGTAGTTGATCAATGAATCTTCAAATCTACTATTTGCAGCAGTGCCTAAGAGATCCATTTCGTCGTCATCGTACATCATCCATTGGTTTTTAGAGTAAGGTCCCTGTGATGCTAAGCCGTACTCACCTAAGAATAATTCGATAACTTTCGGACGGTTAAAGACGTAGGCAAACGCTTGACGCACTTCAGTTAAAGCAAAGGCTTCGTAGTCAGTGTGCAGAATCATCGTACCGCCACCGTGTCTGTAGTAATCATTATAAGTTAAGAAGTCTTCGTCTTTAGCCGCTGCGATTTTTTCTTCTTCAACGGATCTCGATAAAAAGTCGACTTCGCCTTGTAATAATTGGTCGAGCTCAGTTTCGCTCGGCGTAACTTTTACGACGATGTTTTTAATCTTCGGCGCTTTGCCAATGTAATTATCAAAAGCTTTTAACTTAACGTATTCAGCTTCTTTGTACTCTTCAAAGACATACGGACCGTAACCGATTGGGTTAGAAATATTGGCTTTGACGTATTCTTGTACCGTTTGACCGGCAGCTTCAGCAGCTTCCGTAAACGTTTTTTCCGGCATGATGTATACTTCGTAGAATAATGACATATCAGTTGTAAAGATAACCTTTTTAAGTTTGAACTCAACTGTGTTAGCAGCTTCGTCAACTGTAACAGACTTGATGTATTCATCTAAAGAAGACGAACCACCTGTAGCCATTAAGGCTTCTTTGTCCATGTAGAAATCATAAGTAAACTTGACGTCGCTAGCAGTTAATTCTTCGCCGTTGTGGAACGTGACGCCGTCTTTAATTTTAAATGTCCAAACAGATAAGTCGTCGCTAACCGTCTTGCTCTCGACGAGCGGCGAGTCGACCAATTCACCTTGCGGCGTATCCATTACCAAGCCCCAAGCCCAAACGAGTTGTCTGATTTCTTTGTCGTAAGTTGCGTTTGTCCAGCCATTGTAAAAGTCGCCGCTGAATTCAGCAGTTGCAGCTACAAACGGTCTGTCAGACGCAGCCGGTTCTGAACCTTGTCCACCCGCAGTCGTTTCAGCAGGTTGTTGCGAATCGCCAGCAGCAGTTGTTTCAGCGGGTTGCGGATCCGGCTTTTCTGAACCGCCACAAGCAGCTAATGAGAACATTAATACTACCACTAGCATTAAGGAAATAAATCTTTTCATAACTCTCCTCCAATAGATAGTTGACTATATCGGTTGCGTGTATCAATCGTCAATATTACAGTTTCGCCAGCACGCCTTAAGTGCGACAACTTGACCAAATGCAACCGATAACAATAGACGAGAAAACAACAATTCTCTTCATATAGTATACAGACAAATACCCAAAATAGCAATATAAAATATTTTTTTCGGCTGTATAGTTGCTATTTGGGGCATAATTGTCTCATTTTTTCGACAAATACGGACACTTCTTAAAAAACACATTTTTGTTACTTTGATGGCTAAAATAATAGCTAAAAACACTTAATGCCGACAAATCGAGTGCCCGACTGCTAGCTAAAAAACAAATCTAATACCTGTCAAACAATTAACGCATTCACTTCCAACGCATTCAATGACAAAAAATTAAAAGAACTTTTACTTATTTTAACTTAATAATTGGCAAATAAATATTGACGGCAAAGCACATTCGCAGTATACTTGTGCTACGCGGTGGGGTAACCTACCTATTATTGTTATCTTTATCCCAAGGAAGTAGACCTCTCGTGATAGGAGACGCGCCGGAACCTTGGGATTTTTATTTTAACCAGAAAGGACTATTATGAGTACCGCTATATTAATCGACGGTGGCTTTTTCCACCAAAAGTATCGCATGGCGTTTGGACAACAACCCGCCGATCAAGTGGCAAAGTATTTAAACAGTTACTGTTACCGCCATCTCAACGAGCGCGTTATGAACGACTATAAGGGCAATTACAAGAGCCAGCGCTACGAGCAGACGAGAGATTTATACCGAATTTTTTATTACGATTGCGCCCCGCTCGACAAAATCGTCAATCACCCCTTAAAGGGCAATGTCGACCTGAGCAAGCAGGCGACCTACCAGTGGATGAACGAATTTTTGGACGAGTTAAAGAAAAAGCGTAAATTTGCGCTTAGACTAGGCGAACTGTCCGTAAACAGAAGCGGCTATATTTTGACGCCAAAGGCGCAGCGCGCCGTGCTCGCCGGCAGAAAAAAAGTAAAAAACCTAACCGAGAAAGACTTTAGGCTGGACGTCGAACAAAAGGGCGTCGACATGCGCATTGGTCTGGACATCGCGTCGCTCGCCTATAAAAAACAAGTCGACCAAATCGTCTTAATCGCCGGCGACAGCGACTTTGTCGCGGCGGCAAAATTGGCGCGGCGCGAGGGCATAGACTTTATACTCGATGCGCTCTACAACAACGTAAAGCCAAACCTACTGGAACACATCGACGGCTTAAACAGTTGCGACATCACCTTTAAGCTCGACTAAATACCTAAAAAGCGCCGCCGATCAGATGTGGTGGAACGGCAGACACGCTATCTTGAGGGGGTAGTGAGCAACAGCTCGTATGGGTTCAAATCCCATCATCTGCACCACAGCGATAAAAAAATGAAATAAGCCGCTATCTCAGAACAATGAAAGCTTGCTTTCAATTGGATTGAGATAGCGGCTTATTTCGTGCCCTAACGGAACCGAATTGCCGAGCCGACGCAGTCGGCGGGTGTTTGCGTAGCAAACTTGCTGTTCGGTTTGTAAGTTAGGCGCAATCGCGTAGCGATTTTATCGCTGCTTGCAATGAAATGTACTTCGCACATGAAAGGCAAATTTTATTTCATATTTACGCAGTAAATATTTCATTCGACGCAGTCGGATTTCATACCGGCAAAGCCGGTATTTCATTAGGTTTTATTGGGTTTCATTATGTTTTCTCATTATGGAGAGTTACAATGAAAGATAATAAATTAATTGATTTTTCTATGCAGTTTGCCATTGATATCGTAAAACTACACGATAATATCAAAGGTTACACCGCAATCAAAAACCAATTACTCAAAAGTGGTACGAGTATTGGCGCCAACATCCACGAAGCCAATTACGCGCAAAGTCGAGCTGATTTTATCGCTGCTTACAATGAAATTGCCTATCGCCTGGTCGCAAATGCATGCATTTGCTGCTTCGGCCAAGCATCCAGGGCAATGAAATGTCGCTGCGCGACGTGAAATGCCCCTGCGGGGCGTGTTACGCTTCGCGTATGTAAAAACATAAAGGCAATTTTATTTCAACCCACTAAAAAAACTGCATCGTAATCGTGCAGTTTTTTGCTGTTAAAACCCGAGATTTCTCAAATCCCTAGCGCAAAATGACAAGTGGCGCTTTTAAGCCAATAACTCGTCTATTGCAGCGCTAATCTTTTGCAAATCTTCTTCATTTGGTGATCCGGCAAAGGGAATGCCCTCGGCGAGTTGCCAGTCCAGCTTGTGGTGTTCAATAATGCGCTCTACTTCTTGATAGCCGCCGCCCGACCAGCCGAACGAACCGGTGTAAAGCACTTTTTTATTGCCAATCTTTTTCTTGCCGAGTTCTTCTAATGCGTTCACCATGCCCGGGAACAGATTATTTTCATAGGTCGGCGCAGCGATGATAATCGCCTTACAGCGCATGCACATACTCATGACTTTGCCGATTGGTTCGTGCGGCATGTGCACTTCGTGGAAGGGCACGCCTTTTTTATTGAGTACTTTTTTAATGTGTTTCACTGCCTTTTCTGTAAGTCCATACATTGAACCCCACAACAGCGCCACTTCGTCGAGCGGTGCATCGACCAAGAAGTTGGCGATTTTATCGTAGTTTTCGATAATTGCATCGGGAGACTGGCGATATATCGGTCCGTGACCCGGTGCGATTACATTGGGCTCTAATGACTGTGCTTTTTTAATTGCCATAATGGCATTTTTATTAAATGTTACCAAGACATTTGAATAGTAGCGGATTTGCTCCTGCCAGAAAAATTCGCGGTCTTCTTTTGAAAATTGATCGTCAAAATCTCTGTCTTCACAGGTGCCGTAAGAACCAAACATATCGCAGGTGAAGAGCGTCTTTGTCGACGTTTCAAAAGTGAACATCGTATCCGGCCAGTGAACGTTCGGCTGCTGAATAAACTGCAATTCTTTGCCGCCGCCCAAGTCGAGCGTCTGACCGTTTTTAATGACGTTGACATTAGCCGTGTAACCAAAGAAATTGTCCAGCAAGCGCGCTGCCATCTTCGTACAGTAAATCTGCACGTCCGGCTTTAAGCTTCTAATTTCTTCAATCCAACCAGTGTGGTCGGGTTCCATGTGGTTGATGACTATGCAATCTACATCGCCAATTTTTAGGCCCAACTGATCGAGCAAATCATACAGGTGTTCCGGTGCGCCGTCCCAACCGCATACGCCGTCGATGAGCGCTAGTTTTTCACCCTTGACCAAGAACGAATTGAGCGTTACGCCGTTTGGGATTTCCCACATTTCTTCAAACAACATGTCGTTGACGTTCATCGTCAACTTGTAAATATCATCAGTCACTAAAATTGGCTTCATTATACTCCCCTTACTTATACTCACTAATTTTTATCCTTAGAATATTACTTTTCATTAAATCAGGTTAACCCCAGATATTCACGCCAGTGCGTAAAAAGCGCTATGCGATTTGAGGCGATTTTTGTGTAGTGGTGTGAATAATCTGGGTTCATTATAACACGGCAGTTAAAATAAATAAACCCAAGATTTGTCGATTCCGGCTCCGCTTCACTCGAAATGACAGCTTGACTGAACAGATTCAATTTACGAGCCGATTTACGGCAAAGGCTACAGCTAGATTACAAGCCAACAATATCGGTATCAAAAGCAGCAATGTGGCATAGCTGTAATAAATGGTGACATACGAACCGACGAGCGGCGCGACCATCCAGCCGAGGCTGCCAATCATGCCCTGTAGTCCGAACAGCTTACCGCGCACCGTCGGCGGCGTCATTTCTGTCGTATATGATACCATTAGCGGTTCGATACCGCCCAACACCAAGAACAACGCGATATAGACGACGATAAAGTAAACCAGCGTATGCCGCTGCACCAACAGTATGCCGACGAGCAATGCGATAAACAGCAAAACGACAATGATTTTAGATTTGCTAAACTTATCGCCCAGCCTGGTAATCGTCAAAGACGACAGCGCCGTCGCCGAGCTGATGCCAAAGTTAATAAAGCCGGTGATGACTTCGGCGTTTTCGGCGCCGTTGACCGACTCGATAAACAGCGGCATATAGGGGCTAAACATCGTGCGTACGCAGCGCTGTAAAAATAGCATAAATAAAAACAGCACAATTGTCGGCGTCAATACTTTAAGCGACGCCTTTTGCCGTTTCTTTTCGATTTTTCCATAGCTGCTCTTGTCTTCTTTTAAAAATGCGGCGACGATAATCGCACCGATCATCATCAAGACGCCGCCGAGATAAAAACTAATGCGGTAACCGGCGTATTTGGCAATGATGCCGCCTATCGCCGGTCCGATTGAAAAGCCAATAAAGGTCGATGAGGATATCACGCCAATCGCATAAGAAAGGCGCTCTTTGGGCGTGTTGGCGGCGACAAAAGTCGACGCCGCCGTAACGGTTCCGGTAAATAAGCCCTGCCCGACGCGCAGCAGCAATAGCGGATAAACGCTTTGCACCATGCCCATGCCGGCAATGATTAAAGACGCCGTCAGCATGGCGCGCAAAATCATCAGTTTTCTGCCAAAGCGGTCGGAAAGCGCGCCCCAAATAGGCGCCATAATCGCCATCGAAACGGCTGGCGCCATACTTAAGATACCGGTAAAGAGCTTGACGTCGGCCGGCGCCGTAACGCCTAACTCCCTAATGTAAAAGGGAATAAAGGGCACGCCAAAACCAAAGCTAATTAACGATATAACCTGTGTAAACCACAGAATATAAAGATTTTTTTGCCAAGTTTTCATTATAACTTTTCGACTCGCTCCAATTCGCACCAACACGCCGGTAAGGCGCGACTGGACATATAGCTTTCTAAATGGGTAGCGCGATCTTCCTCTATTTGCTCAGTTAGCCACACCGTGTCGCACTCGTCGCAAATATAAATGGTCTCTTTTGTTTGGCGAACGACAGCTCTGTATATTTCACCCTGCCCTTCGCAAAACGGACATAGTATACTCATAATACCTCCTATTTTTTGGGATAAACCGTAATCAACTTGTCGCTGCCATCGCGCACGACAATTCTGATGCGCGCTTCTCCGTTTGTACCGATTACTCTATTCATGTCGACGTCGTAAACGCGGTTGCCATTGGACTGCAGCTTTCCCGCAGAGCGCATTTGCCAGGCTTCGTCAATCAACGCGATTAAACCCGCCATATCGGTGTCGAAGACGGAGTGAATCGGCTTATTGGGATCGGGCTCTAAATGTCTAAATATATGATTTAAGCGATTGCCATGCTTTGACCCCATGCCGTAAAAGATGCCGGCGGGCGATTGCCAACCGACGACCGCACCGTCTTTTTTTATCTCTTCGAGTAAGCCGAGGGCAACTAAATCGTCAATCGATTCAGCCTTTTCAGGTGCGCCGCGCGTCGTGTTGGGCGCCGTCTGTTCGGTTGTGCTCTGCCCTACGCCGTCAGTTGTAACGGGTGCGTCTGTCGTCTGTACAGCCGTCGTCTGCGGCTGTACGGGCGGCTGTTCGACGCCCTTAAAGCGATTGATTAAAAAGTTGCCGCTCCAAATGACCAATAGTATTAACAGCGATGCGATTAGCCGCTTTGTCTTGTTGTTCATTACTTTCCTCACTTTTTATTTTTTATTCGGTCGTTTTCTTATTTTTCATTCGGTTGTTTTTGTGAATTTCATTCGGTCGTTTTTTGAAAGTGATAAATTTCATCTGCCAACCTGCCGAAGTCTTCGACGTTTAATTGCTCGGCGCGATTGGTCGGATCGATGGCGGCGCGCTGACAAATTGCCCTAATGTCGTCCTTGCCAATTTTGAGGTTAGAACTGAGCGTGTTGAGCAGCGTCTTGCGGCGCTGCGCAAATGCCGCCTTAACCGTCTTAAAAAACACGGCATTGGACTCAAGCGCTATGCGCGGCCGTTCTAAAACGGTCAGCTTAATCACTGCCGAATCTACCTTGGGCTGCGGTACAAAGACGCCTTTCGGCACGATAAAGAGAATTTGCGGCGCGGCGTAAAACTGCGCGCTGACCGACAGCGAACCGTACGCCTTAGTGCGCGGCACGGCATTGATGCGGTCCGCCACTTCGCGCTGAATCATCACGACGATGTCAGAAACGGCAACACCCGCCTCTAAAAAGTTCATAATAATCGGCGTCGTAATATAATATGGCAAGTTGGCGACAACCTTAACGCGCTGACAGTCGGCAAATTTTTCGGCGATTAAGGCGTTTAAATCGAGTTTTAAAACGTCCTCTTTAACCAGTTCAAAGTGCGGTGCAGTGCTAAAGTGTTCTTTCAAAATTGGCCAGAGCGCCTTATCGATTTCAACCGATACCACTTTTTTAGCCCTATCGAGCAATTTTTCAGTCAGCGAACCAATGCCCGGACCAATTTCCAAGACGCCGTCCTCTGGTCCGATGTCGGCGCCGTCGGCAATTTTAGTGACGATGTTGTCGTCCGTCAAAAAGTTTTGTCCCAAACTCTTCGAAAAGTTGACGCCGTGCATTTCCATAATTTGTTTAATGTACTTTATTGAAGTTAGTTGACTCATAGTTTTCTCTTTTCAAATAATTTCATTCCATATTGATCATCAGTAATATACTTAAATCCATTAGACTGCCAAAATCTTATTGATTTTTCCTTATGACTATTAAGTTGATAATAAACCGCACCATCGTTTTCGGTATATGATTCTAACGCTTTAAAACATCTGTGACCGCGCCCCTTCCCTCTATACTTTGGAAATAGCCAAAAATCTAATATAAAACACTTACCGTCTTCACTTTGATAAGTACAATACTGTGCAGCACCTATCTTTATGCCATTTTCTAAAAAATAAATCATATGATGGATATCTTTACTTCTAAGCATATGACTTTTAATGACATCTCTGTATTTAGCACTAGAAAAGTATTCTTTATCTTCTTCACT
>PDWJ01006905.1_pt1 | contig 10355 bp, 7 predicted proteins | sample 1430881 | NCBI WGS metagenome assembly PDWJ01 (sample SAMN01162460, study PRJNA174530) | Oral metagenome, whole genome shotgun sequencing project. | biome: Marine environment; feature: Marine mammal; material: Swab sample of the gingival sulcus; isolation source: swab sample of gingival sulcus... | reverse complement strand
ACCGGATCACGGAACTCGGTCTCGCCACCCTAGCCGGGCAGGAGGACACCGAATGAGTTCACTTAGGGCCGTCCTGCCTCACCTAGAGCAGAGGTTTGCATCACAGCGCCTTGTCTTCTGGCACGACGCTGACGGTGAGTACGCCGCCGACCTTGACGCACTTGATCTCAGCGGCGTGACCACCGTGCGGGTGGAGAACAACGAGTACGCGGTGAAGCACCTAGTGCTCCGCGACGAACCGACGGGCAAGTTCCTCCTTTATCGTGGCGCCCCGGTGCCTCCGGGTACTGGCAACTGGCTGCTCGATCTTGAGCTGGCCCACGGCGTCTTCACTGCTGACCGGACCACTCTCGTGAGCCAAGACCTCGGCCTCAGCAGTGGCGGGATCGACGATGTGGTGCGTGACCACGAAAGGTTCTTCCGGGCTGCCAAGCGTGTACAGGCGTTGAAGCCTTTGCTCACTGCCGACGATGATGCCGACCGGTTGCGCGCCAAGATGTGTGCGGTCCTGGTTGGTCAACGTGAGCACACCATGCTGGAGCTTACTCGGACGCTGCTGATCGAGAACGCGCGAGGTGAAGCGAGCAAGTACGAAGCTCTGGCTGAGTACGGGCTCGATGGGTTCCACTGGGCCGGAGTAGCCAAGATTTACGGCTACGAAGCAGGCGAACCCAGCGTCGATGATTTCGTGTTGTGGATGTTCCGGCAGGCAATCAGCGGTTTTGTGTCAGACACGCCCGGAGCCTTGCGCAACATTCAGCTCGACTTCGCGAGCCTACGCAACGACCGGCGCAGCGCCGACGCGCTCGCCGTGCTAGCCCGGCGCGCCGCAGAAAGCCTCGACTACGCCAACGCTATCGATGATGCCGAGCTAGCCGAGCTTGTGGGCAACGACCTCTTCGAGGACGTGGAATGCAAGATCATCCGTGTGCTCGCTCACGCAGTCGTCAGCCGGACGATGAGCGCGCGCGAGGTGTCCGAAGCAATCCGTACTCGCCAGAGCAGCATCTGGGTCGACGGATACCGGGAGCTCTACTCGGCGCTCGGAGCCGCCTCCGACCTGCTGAGCGAACTCACGACTGCGCGGTTCGAGATCGCCTCGTTTGATGAAGGGCTTGACCGGTACCGCAAGCATTGGTTCCGCATCGACCAGCTCTACCGGCAGTTCCACTTCGCTGCCCGCACAACCGAGTACGCCGGCCCGCTCGAAGCACTCCAGATCGAGCTCGAAGCACTCCAGATCGAGGTGGAGAAGCACTACGCAAATCGGTACCTCTACGAACTCGGCAACTCCTGGCAGCAGCAGGTCGATGCCGTGCACAACTGGCGGTCAGTCACACTCCACCCGCAGACGAGATTCTTCACCGATCACGTCGAGCCGATCATCCGCAAGGGCAACCGGAAAGCCGTAGTCATCATCTCCGACGCTATGCGCTACGAGGTCGCCGACGAACTGCGCTCGCGCATCCGTCAGGAAGACCGCTTCGAAGCGGAACTCGACGCGGTGCTCGGCATGCTACCGAGCTACACCCAACTCGGCATGGCAGCCCTCCTGCCACACAAGACGCTGGCCCACTCGCACGATGGCGACCCAGTGCTCGTCGATGGCCAGCGCTCCGACGGAACCGCGAACCGCAACAAGGTGCTGGCCCCGGTGGATGGGTACGCGATCCAGGCCGAAGAAGTCCTCTCGATGCCGCGCAGCGAGCTGAGAGAACTATACGGCGCGCACCAGGTACTGTACGTTTACCATGATCGGATCGATGCTGTAGGCGACAAGGCCCGCACCGAACGGCAAGTATTCGAGGCCGCCAACGACGCGCTGCGCGACTTGGTCGACCTCATCAAACGCTTGACTAACGCGAACGCGACGAACATCCTCGTCACCGCAGACCACGGCTTCCTTTACCAGGACACCGCGCTCGCCGACGCCTCCTACCTCTCGACCAAGCCACAGGGCGACGAACTCGTGGTGATGAACCGTCGATACGTGCTTGGCCGAGGACTCAAGGATAATCCCGCGTTCCGAACCTTCGATCCTGAACAGCTCGGGCTCAGCAGCGACCTTGAGGTGCAGATTCCCAAGTCGATCCATCGACTCAAGCTGCCGGGCGCGGGCTCACGGTTCGTCCACGGCGGTGCCACCCTCCAGGAAGTCGTCGTGCCGGTGCTCACCATCAACAAGAAGCGTAAAAGTGACACCCGACCCGTCAACGTCGAAATCCTCCCGGAAACGGACAAGATCACCACCGGCCAACTCGTTGTGAAGCTCTTCCAGTCCGAGCCGGTCAGCGAAAAAGTCCAGCCGCGCACACTGCGCGCTGGCATCTACGTCGGCAAGACCCTGATCTCGAACCAGCCCGATCTGATCTTCGACCAGCCCTCCGACGACAAGCGCGACCGCTACCAGAGTGCACGGATGCTGCTCAGCCAGGACGCCAACGAGTTCAACAACCGCACGGTTGAGTTCCGGCTCGAAGAGCAGATACCCAACACCACTCAGTGGCGCGTCTACCAGCGGGCTCAGTACCTGCTCAAACGCTCCTTCACATCGGACTTCGATTTCTAGAGGAAGCAGCAGCCATGACGGACACCGAGAGCCACTCCGGCGAGGAACGCAACGCCGAGCCGGGCACATCGCAACAGAGCCATCTTGACTACAAGATCAATCTACTGTTCGGCGGCTCTGTCGTCCGCAAGGACCTTGTGAAGGCCGTCAAGGGCAACGCGATCGTCCCCTCCTACGTGCTGGAGTACCTGCTCGGCCAGTACGCCGCCTCCGACGACGAAGCGACGATCCAGGCCGGTATCGACGCGGTGCGCAAGATTCTCGCCGACCACTACGTGCACCGCAACGAGTCAGAACTGGTGAAGTCCACCATCCGTGAGAAGGGCCGCCACCGGATCATCGACAAGGTGACCGTGACCCTGAACGACAAGCAGGACGTGTACCAGGCATCGTTCGCCAACCTCGGGCTCAATGGCGTGATCGTCGAACCTGCAACAGTTAAGGCTAACCCAAAGCTGCTGGTCGGCGGTGTGTGGTGCATCTGCGATATCGAGTACTTCCACAGCGACGACGCCAAGGTCGTGCCCTGGATTCTGGGAAGTCTCAAGCCGATCCAGATGTCGAGCTTTGACTACGAGGGGTACCTCGCGTCGCGGGAGGGATTCAACACCGAAGAGTGGATCGACCTGTTGATCCAATCCGTAGGGTTCAACCCTGAAATGTTCGGACGACGGGCCAAGCTGCTACAACTCGTGCGTCTCATCCCATTCGTCGAGCGGAACTACAACCTGGTCGAGCTGGGACCGAAGGGCACCGGCAAGTCACACATCTACTCCGAGTTCTCGCCGCACGGCATGCTGATCTCAGGTGGCGAAGTAACTGTCCCGAAGCTCTTCGTGAACAACGCCAATGGCCGCGTCGGTCTGGTTGGCTACTGGGATGTGGTCGCGTTCGACGAGTTCGCTGGAAAGAAAAAGCGCACCGACAAGGCTCTGGTCGATATCATGAAGAACTACATGGCGAACAAGTCGTTCTCCCGTGGCGTCGAGACCCTCGGAGCAGAAGCGTCGATGGTTTTCGTGGGCAACACCTCGCACAATGTGCCATACATGCTCAAGCACGCGGACCTGTTTGATGAGTTGCCCGAGGCCTACCACGACTCCGCCTACCTCGACCGGCTCCACTTCTACATCCCAGGCTGGGAAGTAGACACGATCCGCAGTGAGATGTTCTCCTGCGGCTACGGCTTCGTCGTCGACTATATCGCCGAGGTCCTGAGGTCCATGCGCAACACCGACTACTCGGACCGCTACCAGCAGTACTTCACGCTCGGCTCAGACATCTCCACGCGAGACCGCGACGGCATCCACAAGACCTTCTCCGGTCTGATGAAGCTCATCTACCCAGATGGCAAAGCAACCCCAGCCGAGATCGAAGACCTGCTCCGCTTCGCCATCGAAGGACGCAAGCGCGTCAAGGACCAAGTCCTCCGGATCGACACCACAATGGCCGCCGTCAACTTCGGCTACACCGACGAGACCGGTGCTTGGCGCGGCGTCACCACCCTGGAAGAGGACGAATACCCCGACTACTACCAAGCTCGCCGTCCGAAGACCCAGAACGAAGCAGAGTTGCCCGCGGAGTCGGAGGCCACACATGAAGAGCCCGCAATTGTGGTTGCAGTGACGCCCGAGGTGGCGGCACCACTGTTCGAAGGACACCGCGAGTTCCAGGAGAACCAGCGCGGAGTCTCGTACGAGACGCTGCTCATGCCGTACCTCCGCGGTGCCAAAGACATCACCATCGTCGATCCCTACATCCGGCTCCCGCATCAGGGACGTAATCTCGTCGATCTGCTAGCCCTGCTGGCAGCCGCCAAGGACCCTGCCGACGAGATCGCAGTGACGCTGGTGACCAAGGAAGACCGCGGCGAGTACGAGCAGCAGCACCTCCTCATGCTCAAGGACATCCAAGACAGCGCTGCCACCGTCGGTATCCAGTTCACCGTCACCTGGGACGACACCATCCACGACCGGTCGATCCGCACTGACCACGGCTGGAAGCTCCTCCTCGGGCGTGGCCTCGACATCTTCCAGAAGGGTTCCGGTAGCCAGTTCGACCTCGGCTCCCGCCGCCAGGAGTTCCGCCAGGTCTTCGCGTTCGGCATCACCTACATCAATGAGGGCCGGCGATGACCGCGCTCGGCGACGTCAAGCGATAGGCGGTCGGAGATGGCGATGGTCGAATGGACCAGACTCAGCGGCGACCAGGTGGAGAAACTGGTCGCGATCCTGCTCTGCCGAAAGTACCCCGCGGCGTCACACATCCGGCCTTCGACCGGTGATGGCGGCATCGACCTCCTCGTCCAGGGAACCGACAGTGGATCAGAGGTCTATCAGGTCAAGAAGTTCGCGTCCAACCTGACGTCTTCGCAGAAGTCCCAGATTATGAAGTCACTGCAACGGCTTGAAAAGCACCGCATCAAGCACGCCATCACAGTCACCGCCTGGCACCTGACGCTCCCTCTCGATCCCACCAACGAGAACCTTCAATGGCTTGCCGAAACCACCAGTAGCTTTCCCTATCCATGTGACTGGCGAGGCCTTAGCTTCATAGACGGACTCGCAGCAGAGTTCCCTGACGTTGTTGACTACTACGTCGGCGACGGCAGGCAGCGGATTGAGACCGTTGTTGGTCCGCTCACCTCAGCACTAGGCATGAAGCCGAGCGACGGAGACGGCCTCATATCACCATCTCAACTCAGCTCCTACTTACAATCGCTCGCCCCGGTTCTCGACACCGATCCCCACTTCAAGTACGAAGTGAGCCTCGGCCCAATGAAGCCCTGTTTAACGTCGGAACCAGGCATGATCCTGGCCACGATCTGTAGTGTCGACGCCCGCAATGAAAACGCAGTTACCGTTCGCGTGTTTCCGCGGTTCAACGCAGCCCTAGATTACCGTCCGATCCCAATCGAGATTGCGATCAGAGCTCAACCTGACTCCAGGATTCAGCACGAACTCGCCAACTTCGTGAAGTACGGAACGTCGGTGTCCGCGCCCGTCGGAACCGTGGACATCAAGATGGATCTGCCTGGCGGCCTCGGAGGCGACTCTGCAGACGCAGGCATGTGCATTCGCGCTGCCCAGCCGTCAGCACCGGGGCATGCCCTGCGAATGGTCGCGGTTGGTCCCGATGGCGATGCCGTTGCGTCTGTCCTTATTGATATGCAGCCAGCAACGTTTGGGCTTGATGGCAAAGGTGCCAGAACAACGGGGACCGAGCGCGGTGGGAGCTTCCGAGTCGAGATGCTGTCAGATATCATCGCGCAGACGATGGACATGACGATCTCCGGCATTGATGTCGAGGGAAATGCTCCACACGATGTCGCGACGGCGTTGAGCTTCCTCACTGCACTACATCCGCCAAACCGCCTTGCCATCACGGCACCCCGCGTCGCCGTCACCAATCCGATGAATCTCCCTGATGACTTCGGTATACCTGATCGTGATTCGCTCCACGCACTCGCCGAAGTAGCCACATCGCTCGCGACCATTCAAGAGCACACCACGACGCAACTCGCCATGCCCGGCAGCATCTCGGCAGCTGAGGCGGCAATGTGGAGGACTGCCGAACGGCTGCTGCTCGGTGAGGAGGTGAACCTGACAACCACAGGAGTTCGCATCTGCCTGGATCCCGGAGCTTCGCCACCAAAAGGAGAGTTTGCCATTGCCTTCTACTCAGAGTTTTCGGTGGCTGTCGGCCCGAAAGAAGTTCCGGTTGGAACGATTCTGACCTACTGTCCCATCGCCGAGGTTGATACCACGTCAGTGGAACAGCATGACGATCACATCGACTGTTCGTTCCGCCCAGCCGACAACGCGACGGTTACGGCGCGTCTCGTGCCCAAGGAGTAGTCGCGAGCATCCTGTCCATCGCGCCACTGGTCTGAAGGGCAAGTACGCCGTTGCCGACCGCGGTGATCTGTTGGTTCTGCGTCAGCTCTGCACTGTCGGTGACCCAGCCGGTGGGTAGGCCCATGAGCCATTCGACGAATGCCAGTGCTGGGCGGGGGTCGTCAGCGTCGTTCAGGAGCGCCGGTGCGGGGCGTCCGGTGATGTGTTCTCAGCGGGTGATGGCCTCGGCGTAACGTCCCCAGCGTTGAGTAGTCCGTCGATCAGGCGCCACAGGGTCTCCGACCCGCGCCTCGTGTTCGGTGAGCCAGCCGGCCCGTGGAGTGCGAAGTCGATGATCTGGCGAGAGAGCGCGATCGTCCCTCGTCTTGCTCGCATCTGATCGAGAGTTTCCCGCCGCGTGAGGAGTCCGTCGCCAGTGGCATGCGGGACAGTGCGCCGAACGAGGGCGAAGATGCGGAAGCGTTGGTGAGCAGCGCCGACAAGGGCCTCCGGTAGGCCGATCCATCGTGTGTCCAGCCACAGGCCGGCTAGATCGCCGAGAACGGTGCCGAGAGCCCGGAGAGGTCGGGTTGCGTTGCCTCTCAGATGTCACGGGTCGGCTCCAGGCCGCGGAGGGTTGCGCCGTCGGGTGTTGCATCGCAGAGGTTGCGTCGTTCACGGTCGTCTCCTTCTGCGGCCGGCCGCGTCGCGGGTGAGGACAGCAGCCCGCGGACATTCTCAATGACAAACCATTCAGGCTGGAGCGCGTCGGCGGTGGTGGCCATGTGTGCCCACAGTGCGGAGCGTGTACCTAGGAGCGTGGGTCTTTAACACGCTAGCCGGGCTCCGCTGCTGATGTGGTCACTCGGGGAAGAACCTGGTGTGCTTGATGATGACGCGCGGGTGTTGTTCGAGTTGTCCGATGAGTCGACCGGCCGGGGGTGCTGGTGAGCAAGACTTTCCGGGTTTTCGCGCCAGAGCAGGACTTGTTGTTGCCGCCGTCGCTGGATGAGTGCCTGCCAGCCGAGCACCTATCTCGGTGCATCGCCGAGATAGTCGAGGAGCACCTGGACCTGTCCCGGATCTACGCCTCGTGCACGAAGGCCACCGGGTCCCCACCGTACGACCCACGGTTGATGGTGCGGATCCTGCTGTACGGCTACACCGCCGGGGTGTGCTCGTCACGCCAGGTGGAGGCGGCGTGTGTGGACGTGGTCGCGTTCCGGTGGCTCGCGGCCGGGCAGGGCCCGGACTCCCGGTCGATCGCGCGGTTCCGCTGGCGGCACCTGTCCGCTTTGGGGTACCCGTTCACCCAGAAGTTGGTGTTGTGCCAGGCCGCGGGTACGGTCAAGCTGGGCCGGGTCGCGTTGGACGGGACGAGGCTGCACGCGAACGCCTCGCGGCGCAAAGCGATGAGATACGCGCGGATGAGCGAGGAGGAGAGGATCCTCGTGGACGAGGTGTCCGCGCTGTTCGTGCAGGCCGAACAGGCAGAGGATGCCCGGTTCGCTAGGGACTCCCGCGGGGACGAACTGCCCACGGAACTACTTCGGCGCCAGTTACGGTTGCAGAAGATCCGGGAAACGAAGCAGTAGGGTTCCCCCTTGTTCGTGGAGGGTTCGGTTATGCGGCGTGGTTGCGGGTTTCGTGGGTGGCGGGGTGGGATGTTGCCGATGCTGGCGTGGCGTCTGCGGTTGTTGCAGGGAGTCGTGGCACCAGTCCAGGACGGTGGCACATGCTTGATCTCGTGTATCAAAAGTGTTGCGGGACAACACCTCCCATGCCAGACAGGGTAAAGAACGACTCGGCGGCGGCGTTGATGCCCCTGTAGGTCAGGATTTCGTTGTTGTGCTCTCCGCTGCGACGCTGTGGCGGGGGTGGTGGTCGGTCATGAGGGTTTGGTAGACCTCGCGGGTGGGGTAGTGCTTCAGGCAGTGGGTGATGTTGCGTTTGGGCAGGCCTTCGGCGGTGGTCGGGCGAGGTAGTCGGGTGTCGGCTGATGGGATCTTATCCGGACGATTACGGCGCGGTAGAGCGCTGCGTTTGCTTCATGGTGACCCGTTCGTGCGAGCCGGTGCCGGTTCGTCATGCCCGATGAGGCCGGGACGGGGTTGGTGCCGCAGAGCTTGGCGAAGGGCAGGTTCGGAGTGGACATGCTCGGGGTTGTCGCCGAAAACGATGAGCACCTCGGCAGCGGTGTCGGTGCTGATGCCCAGACCCTGCCGCAGGGTGGGTGCGTGGGCTCGAACGCGGACACGATGGCCTCGATCTCGGCCGGCATCAGCGCGTTGACCGCCGCGGCCGGGACGAGCGTCGACCAGCTCGGCGCCGGTGTCCGACCGGCGGGTCCAGCGCCGAGCCCGGTGCGCGTCCGGTCCGAGCAGGGCGCATGCCTTGACCAGCGGCCACCCTGGCCCACGGCGTACCTGACCAGATCCAGTAGTGCCTGTTCGGTGGCCGCGTCGACCCAGGACGGATCGGGGCGTGGCTACTCAAGTCCGAGACCCCTTCTTCAGCAGAGTCAACTTGACCGCCGGCTCCTTGACCACCCCACCGAGCCGTTTGATCTCGACGTGGATCTCCTCCCAGCTCCACGCCCAGGCCGACTTGCCCGGCGAGCCGGGCTTGGACGCGGTCAGCGCAGCCAACGCCCCGTCGTTGGCGACCTGCCTCACCCGGATGATCGTGGACCCGTCCACCCCAGCCTGGGTCGCGGCCTAGACGATCGTGGCCTCACCGCGGACCAGCTGTAACCAGATCTCGTACTTCGCCGACGGCGACAAGATCTTCTTCGGCCGCCGCTTCCGCGGCGCCGACGACTCGTTCGTACTCATCGCGCGCCCTCCAGCATTGGTCACGAAGACAGTACAGATAGTGCTTGATCCTAAGCCCACAACCCGACACGAACCTGGAGCAAACCAGCGCGGGTGGTAGGACATGCGGACCTTGAGGATAGTGGTGCAAGGCGGCGTTGGCCTGCCGATCCCCTCCGCGGCAGAGGCGGTGTCGGCTGGTCTTTCCGCAAGTGAGCGGGATCGGGACGGTGCCGCACAGGGCGGCGAACGACGCGGAGGTGCGGAGTCGGTCTGGGTCGTCGCCGGCGGTGATCAGCAGTTGGGCGCCGACGGCCGGTCCAACGCCTTTGAAGGCCATCAGGGCCGGGTTGGTCCGGGTGCTCCGGTGCAGCAGCCGCTGTTCGAGGTCCGTGATCTCCTCTTGGAGGATGCGGTGTCGACGAGCGAGGGCACGCAGCGCGAACATTGTGTCCGCGTTGTCGCTGTGGTGCAACTGCTCGGGTCGGCGATTGCGGAGCGCAGCAAGGAGTTCGGCATCGGGTAGGTCGTGTAGGGCGGGGTCAGCGTTGACCAGCACGGCGTTGATCTGTCGCCGAGTAGCCTGTTGCCTCAGGACGCGTAGCGGTTCGATCGTTGGGCTCTTGGGGCCGGTGGTGGCTTCGCCGGAGAGCACCGAGCGATCCAAGGGGTCGGTCTTGCCCGGTCGACGCTTCTCGGCCGCACGGGTGCGGTTGACTTCCACGACCGCGATCCCAGCCGTGCGCAGCTCGGTGATGATGCCGACACCGTAGCTGGAGGTCCCCTCGACACCGACCGCACGGACCGGGCCGTGCTTGATCAGCCAGGCGACCGCCCTGCGCCAACCGGCCACGATCGTGGGGAACTCGCCGCGTCTACGCCAGCGCTTCATCCATGTCAGCGCATACGCGCGGGGTGTTCCCGTTTCGGCCGCGACGTGAACTACCGGGCGGTCCTGCCAACGTGCAACCAGCCTGCCGCGGTCTTCGACGTACAGTGGCGCGTTCTTGCGTGAGACGAGTGTGCTCCTTCGTCATAGATTTGAACCAGTTAGCAAATCATGATTCACTAATCATATGGCGAGACCTCGGCGCGCGCAGCAAGACGTTCTGGTCGACCGCATCGCGTCGGCGCTGA
>PDWJ01005517.1_pt1 | contig 10357 bp, 5 predicted proteins | sample 1430881 | NCBI WGS metagenome assembly PDWJ01 (sample SAMN01162460, study PRJNA174530) | Oral metagenome, whole genome shotgun sequencing project. | biome: Marine environment; feature: Marine mammal; material: Swab sample of the gingival sulcus; isolation source: swab sample of gingival sulcus... | reverse complement strand
TATATCCAAGCATAAACGCTTCACCGGCAAACACGGTGACCGTGATATTCGGAGAATATTTTGGCGCATGAAAAAACGGAGATTGCCAGATAAAATTGTATCCCCAGCAATAGCCAGAAAAATTATTGTTCTGATTAGAGTGGTGTGTCGTCAACCAGTCCAATGCCTCTTCTGCCAGTGCTTTATAATACCCATTGTTCGTAGCGGCGTACAGGAGCAGGTAGCCTCTAGCGAACAGGGCGATCCCCTTCGGGTTCCGAGATGTCTTAATCCGCAGCAATGGACGAATATTGACGGGAAAGCGCATAACAGCCTGAATAAAGAGCAATCGTAACCACGAATTATTCAGAGACAGTGTGGAAAGAATCGGACTGCTCAATCCGTCGTACTTGGAATATCCGGCAAAGTCGTGTGATACAGCATAGGCAGTAACAGCATCAACTATTTCAAAAATTTTTCGATTTTCCATAGTCTGTATTATCAGGGGGAATTTTGAATGAACAAATCATACCAGTGCTGAAATCCCACTAATTGCCAAATATAATAGTAGTGCCATCGCAAACGAGGGGATATTTCATGGTGAAGGATTTTATGGATATACCGGTAGTTGAAAATCCCCTGCTCTCGTATTCGTTTTTCATTTAGCATCTCAAGAGCAACGGATTTCAAATCCTTTTTAAATTGATAATACGGGTTAATCGCAAATCCCCATTTTTTTTTCGTACGCGTATAATCGGGCAATACTCCTCGCATGGCTTCTTTGTAAATATATTTTGTGATGTTTCGCTGAATTTTCAGTGTATAAGGAATTGAAAATGCGAATTTAACCAAATCTTTGTCAAGGAAAGGAACTCGTATCTCCAACGAATGGGCCATCGATGTCCGGTCTTCATTTAAGAGAAAATCTTCAACCAATTTTGTATGAAATTCTGCTCGTAGACTCTGTTCTACAATAGATTGATGTCGCTGCTCAAAAAACCGCTCAAATAATGTATCAGTCCGATAAGGCAGCATTTCATGTTTCAGCTCAGCTGAATAGACATTCGTATAGAATTCGTCATCATAATCCCATACATTCCGCAAGATCGCATAAAATTTCGTTTTATCGCCATAGGAAAAAAGCATTTGCAGCCCTCGGCGATACTCGTCAAATTTGAGATTCCCTAAACGGTTTCCTCCCATAAAAACTGCGTGCGAGAGAAATCTGGAAATAGGGTTAGGGGGAATCATGCGATGGAGAATTTGAAGCGGGTACAGGAATTGATTGTTCACATATCCGGCAAACAATTCATCGCCGCCAAGGCCGCTTAAGGCAACCTTCACATGCTGTCGGGTAAACTTCGCCAGGAAATATCCCTGCAACATATTAATCTTGGGTTCTTCAACATGCCAGACGGCCTCTCGTAATGATTCAAGTGGGTTTATCTGGATGAATGTCTCATGGAATGGTGTTTGAAAATGCGTGGCAATCATACGTGCGTCTTCAACTTCGTCAGTGGGCTCATCAAAGCCCATTGAAAACGTTTGAATGTCCGGCATTTTTTCGGAGGCATACGCCACAATAGAACTGGAATCTAATCCGCCTGACAAATATGCACCTATCGGGACATCACTGATTAACTGTCGTTGCACAGCCTGTTGCAAATAATGCCTGATACCTTCGATAGCATTTTCTTTCGACATGTTGTAATCCACTGCATAATGTACATCTCGATACACCGTTGTTGAAAACCTGGCAGATGCGACATCGAAGGTAAAATATGTTCCTGCTGACAGGCGATAAATTTCTTGAAATAACGTGAGTTCACAAGGGATGAATCGTAAATTCAAAGCATAATGCAGGGCTTCAAAATTGATCTCTCCCGGAATATGCTTGTAGGCAAGGAGTGCCTTGACTTCGGAAGCAAAGAGGAATTGATCTTTTTTCTGCCAATAGAACAGCGGCTTGACTCCAAAGTGATCTCGGGCCCCAAAAATTCGACGATGCCGTCTGTCGTATATCACAAACGCAAAAATACCATTAAGCCGATCAGGCATATCGGTACCATATTCCTCGTATAAATGCACCAAGACTTCCGTATCGGAGTGGGTTGTAAAGGTATGACCTTCGTGTTCAAGGCTTTTCCGTAGATCGAGGTAGTTGTAGATTTCACCGTTAAAAATGACTGCAATACTTCCATCTTCATTATACAGCGGCTGATGTCCGGTGGAAAGATCAATAATACTTAATCGACGATGCCCTAAATATACGTGATGCGTATGGTCAAGAAGCGTTCCTTCATCATCAGGACCTCGATGCGCCAGAAGCGACATCATTTCAGGGAGCAAGCCATCATTTCGAAATCCGGCGAAGCCACAAATTCCACACATTCGTTATGCTCTCCGTGCCTGATGTTTCATGGTATAATCTACAGTGAAATCCGCCACCCACGCTGACAGATCAACAGTTTCTTTCTGGAGTTGCTCTTGCCCCTTAGCAATGGCGTTCTGCAAGCGCTCCGAAAAAAATTGATCTTCAAGAAAAGAGCGAGCTGTTTCAAAGCTTTGAAAGGCATGCAGAAGTCCGTAACGCTCTTCCATTTCTGCAGTATAACCTAAGTGTGACGCACGAGAACTGATAAAGACTGACGGCTTACCAAGTATTCCGGCTTCCATCGCCATTGTCGGACTCTCTCCAATATAGCCTGAAGAAAAAGCCAGGAGATCGAACATGTTGCTTACGTGCTTCGTCACCACATACGGACTAAATTGCCGTGAAAGTTGACGCTCCGTGCTGATCAGGACACGACATCCCCGTTCTGACAACATCGAAAGTAATTGCTCAAGATGATGCTCGCTGATGCCCTTCTCATGAATATCATGTACCGCTTTCCATCGTACCAACCTGATCACCACATATCGTTCTCCTTCCTGAACGTCAAAATAACGCAGCGCCGTTTTATCCGGCGCAAACCACGCAGGATGAAGATAGGCTAATTCATGGAACGCATTATATGTAATTCGATTGGGTACTTCGATGTGTGTGAAACATGAGGCAGGCGTTAACACAACATCGGAAAACCTGAAAGCGATCGCATTCGAAAGCACGGCATCTTCAGTATCAGAGTCGGTAATCGCCACAATTCCAGCAAAGTGGGCAGGGAACGCACTTGTTATTCCGGAGATCGAAATGGCAACATCAATCCGCTGCTTTTTAATAAACAGAAATGTTTTTGTCCAGCGAATCACTAATTCTATAGCCTGAAGCATAATATGGGACTGTTGTTTTGAGAGCGATGTATAAGGAATGTGAAACTCCTTAAGTAGTTCGTGGGTAAATTCTTTGTCTCTGGTTACCACATGCACAGAATGTCCCTGTTGCTGCCACAGTTTGATCGGATTTTTAAAAAAATGCACATGGGCTGGATGGCCAATTTCAACCAAAATATTCAATGACACCATATATCGCTAACGCCCTTCTTCCATATCAAAAAACATGGCAAATAACGAAAATTGGAGACCGGTCAAAATAAATAATGCACTAAAAATTGCCCGTGGCGCAGTGACGTTGAATCCTCCCCAAAAAAACTTATCAATGACTAAGTACAGGCCAAAACCACCTCCTGCCCCCAGGCATAGCATGCCTAGCAAATAAAATAACAGCAGCGGATGAAAATCTCGATACAGGTATTTGAATTTCAGCCGCCAAAAAAATCCGCGCAGTAACATTGGCGAGACACTGAGGAAATACCGGAATCCTTTAATTTGCGACTGGCGCTCACCAGGAAGATAGATGGCAGTTCTGGGGATATCCATGATACGCAAGCTATAGGCATTCATGCGAATAAGAAAATCCATTGGATAGCCGTATTTTTTCCAGGCCTTGTCCCAATCAATCAAATCAATTGCTTCTTTGCTGATCGCGGTATAGCCGTCAACAAAATCCATAACTTTGTAATAACCGGATGCGATCTTCGTCAACATCGTAATCATCCAATTGCCTACCAAACGGATTTTGGGCATTTTGGCGAGTGTGTCATCTAACTGACTGAGCAAAAACCGGTTCCCTTTTGTATAATCCGCTTTCCCATCAATAATCGGGTCTAAAAATTTATGAACTTCTTGTAACGGCATTTGGTTATCGCCCCCTACCACAACCACAAGATCATGGTTGTCGAGGGAAGCCTGACGGTAGCCTGTAATAATCGATCCGCCAGGGCCTTGATTCTGTTCGTGCCTGAGAAGGGTTATCCGAGGATCTGTCTCTGCACACTTGAGGATCACGGCATTTTGATTATCCGGCGAACGATCGTCAACCACATATACCCGATCGATCAGTTCGGGGACAGCTTGCAGGGTTGGTTGAATCAGCTTTTCCTCATTATAGGCAGGAATAACCAGGGCAATTGTCTTATTTCGGTACATAATACATGAGCTTTTCTTGTCAAAAAAAATTATCAGGGATGCAACTCATCATACAAAACTTCATAAACATTCACTTGATGTTGAGAAAAGAGTAATTGGAAATGACGTGAAAACAATGTATGGAATATGTGCGTATCCTTTGCAGTTTGAAAATCAAAATAGGACTCCCGATCCCCCTCGATTTCCGCCAGACGGTGTATTTCCGAAAAATTTACCAGTAAATGCGTGATTCCTTGTTGGCGCAGCTTCTGCAAAACTTCCAGAACATCTTGAGATTCGACAATGAATCGTCGTAGGAGCTTTTCATCATCACTAACAGCAGCATTCGTCGCGAGCAGAAATTCCTTTTCACAATAATAGCCTCGCAACTCCCCAACGTAAAGAATACGTGAGCCTTCCGGCAGCTTCTGATTCAACTCATCCACGACAGGATAATAATTGACTCCATGTTCAACCAAAAATCGCTCTTCCGGCTGATTCCTAAAAAGATAGGAATATGGTTGAAGAACTTGAAATTCCTGGAACATCATACAGAGATGATAACTTAACAGGAGCCCGACTCCCACGAATAAGCAATGCTTGGAAATACGCGCACGCGGCACGGTATCGAGCATAGACGCTGTAGCAAGACTCAGCGGTGGAAACATTTGAAAGACATACCGCAGAGCATTTCCAGAAAAAAAGACCAGCCACAAAAAAAACATCACTGCTGCAATCCCCAAGCAGTAACGACCGGCATTGTCCAGTTTTTTCACAAAAAAAATAAAGGGGAAACACAGCAAAAACACAATCCCTGTTTTACCTGCAGCACGAGTGTTGCTCATCGTAACTGTCCAGGGAGACCGGACATAGGAGGATAACAACTCGCGCCAATACCGCCCATTAAAAGGTTCATTCCCAACAATCGTTCGGAAAAACACAAATAAAGGATTGCGGGACAGTGAGACTTGATCGTAATTATCGAATGGGGAAGCATGCGTCGAGAACCACGAGTTGAAAAATGGGTAGATTGGATTACCGGTATAGACTTCATTTTTCATAAGCCACGGAGAGACGCAGCAAAGAGCGAGAAGCCCCAGCAAAAGCATTTTTTTTAATCCGATGAATAGTGACGAATACCTTTTACCCCATGCTTCACGAAGAAAGACAACGAGTTCAAGTGTGACAAATGTGATCACGAATGCCGTATATTTTGTTCCGAGAGCAAAACCACACAAAATACCGGCAAGAAAAAACCACGAGTTTTGACGAGTTTCAAACCAGGTGATCAACGCCGAAAGACTGAGGAATGAATAAAACATCACTCCTAAATCGACCGAAGTTAATATTGAAAGGGTGAGGATACCCGGGACAAGGAAAAGAATTGCAGCAGCCAGCACGGCCGTCTGCCGTCCCCAACGTGTTTTGGCAAAACCATACACGGCAAGCGCGGTCATCGGCGCAAAAATCCAGGAGAGCAATTTTGCCAGCATGCCTCCGGAAAAACTCATGCCCACTGTAAATAACATCCCCGCATTCATCGGAAAATTCGAAAAATGATGGTGCGGCATCTCATGGAATCCATGGGCCAACAGATATTGCTGCGGCACGGCAAGATGGTATACGAGGGCGTCATAAAAAAAAGGAGGAGTCGCTGCGGCGAGGAATGTCGAGACACCAGCAATCCCGATAAGAAAAACAAACATCAACTCTATCAAGCTAAAGGTTCTGTTTGCAACAGAACTGAACACTCTAAAGCCTTCGAGACAAAGCCCTCTGATATCAGAATAGACAAGGCAGCTTACCAGTAAAATGACACCAACAACAACTACTTCATGTAAGGTATGGAGTGCTGCGAGCCCAAAAATCAGAGCAACAATCCCCCCGCTTCCCAGACCAAAGGAAAAACTCCACTCTTCCGCGGTACAAGAGAAATGGATATTAAGGACACGAAGAACCCTTTTCCCAAGAGCTGTAACGACAAGCAAGAGGAAAAAAAGCAAAGAACCGTTCTGAAAGACTTCGAGCAGATTCACAAGAGGGAAACTCTGGAAAAATGTCCGTACAACGACAAGCCCCCAGATGAGAAACATAACACTCTTCAACCAAAAGATATAGTGTTTTTTCACGGTATCATGCATGAAATGTGTAAACGTATTGATCATAAGAGCCAGGACAAATCCCACACACTATGCAGGCTTATGGCATGCTACGCCTTATTTTGTCCAGGGATTTTTTATCATCCCCCATTTTCAGAAACATTTTTAAGAGAAAAAAGTTCGTCATGGGCGAAGAATTCCTGATCATCCTGCCGAATGCGACACTCGAGTCGTCGAAAAAACGGGCCGAAGAACTGCGAAACGGCGTCAAAGACCTGCATATCAATCATGAAGAACGTGACTTTCGAATTACGATTTCAGCGGGAGTCGCCGTTCTTCCCAAACATGGCAATTCGATCAGCGAGGTCGTCCGTCAATCTGACCGGGCGCTCTATCAGGTCAAAGCACTGGGCCGGGATCAAGTCGTCATTGCCCAGCATTACGCGTAAAGTCCAGGAAACCTGACAAATCTTGTTGCCGCCATAACAAGACCTGTCAGGTTTCGACTATCCAAACGAACTGAGCACCTTCTGCACACGCTTGATTTTTTCAAATTTATTCAAACCTTTGACTTCGATGCTCAATGAATCGGAAGCCGGACGGGCGATCGGTGTCTCGAATTCTTTGATCGTGCGCTTTATCTGAGTCTCTGTCACCTGCGAACTGGCATCGAACACGAGCTTAACCGTACTGCCGAAGGCTTCGATTTTTTGCGCCCGATGTCGGGTGGCTAACATCTTTAGTTCCGCTAGTGCCACAATATTCTGCGCCTCATCCGGTAACTTTCCGTAGCGATCCCGAATTTCTTCTTCAATATCGAGCAACTTATCAAAACCCTTGGCCGACATCAGACGCTTATACGCCTCGAGCCGCTGTTTCATATCGGGGATATAGAATTCGGGAAAATGGGCAGATACTTTCATATTGATCTGCGGATGGAATTCTTCATCCAGCGGCTCCCCTTTCAATTCCCCGACGGTTTGTTCGATAATGTTGCAATACATATCGAAACCGAGAGCCGCGATATGGCCGGTTTGTTCGGCCCCGAGCAAGCTGCCGGCTCCGCGAATTTCGAGATCATGGGCCGCTAATTTGAAACCTGAGCCGAGTTCACTCAGTTCTTGAATGACGCGCAAACGCTTTCTGGCATCCGACGACAACAGCTTTTCATCCGGCACCAGCAAATAGGCATAGGCGCGGTCTTTTGCCCGTCCGATTCGGCCACGCAGCTGATACAGTTGGGATAAACCGAATTTATGGGCACGGTTGATAATCATGGTGTTCACCGACGGAATATCGAGACCGGACTCAACGATCGTCGTACTGATGAGTACATCGATATCATGATTGATAAATTGTAGCATGATCGTTTCCAACTCACGTTCTTTCATCTGTCCATGCGCAATCGCCACTTTGATATGCGGAAAGAGTCGTTTGATGCGGAAAGCCATACCATCTATCGTCTCGACCTCGTTATGTACGAAAAACACCTGTCCGCCGCGATCCAGTTCACAGCTAATCGCATCGTGGATAACATCATCATCGAGACGCATCACATAGGTTCGTACGGCCAGACGACCTTCTGGAGGTGACTCGATCACACTCAGATCGCGAATCCCCATGAGCGACATGTGCAACGTACGCGGAATCGGCGTGGCAGTGAGTGTCAAAACATCGACGAGCTTGCGATATTGACGAATTTTTTCCTTATGGGACACACCGAAACGCTGTTCTTCATCGATAATTACCAGCCCCAAATCCTTAAAGCCAATATCTTTTTGAAGCAAGCGATGGGTGCCGATCACCACGTCAACCGTGCCTTCTTTCACGCCATTCACTACAGCTAACTGCTCTTTGCGGGTTTTAAAGCGGCTTAACACACCGACATTCACAGAAAATTGTGAAAAACGGCGTTCAAAATTCTGATAGTGCTGTTGGGCCAGGATCGTTGTCGGAACCAGTACAGCGACCTGTTTACCATTCAGCACGGCCCGAAAGGCGGCCCGCATTGCCACTTCGGTTTTTCCGTACCCCACATCGCCGCACACAAGACGATCCATCGGTTTCGGCGCATCCATATCGCAGGCCACATCTGCGATCGCCTTAGCCTGATCCGGAGTTTCTTCGTATTCGAATGACGCTTCAAATTCACGATACAGATGCTCGTCAACGGAGAACGGGATGCCAGCTAAAGCCCGGCGGGCAGCATAAATTTCCAGCAATTGCTCCGCCATTTTTTCCACTGATGCCTTGACTTTTTCTTTGACCCGTGCCCAACTCGTTCCGCCTAATTTGTCGAGCTTCGGTCGTCGTTGATCTGCGCCTTTGTACTTCTGAACCAGATCCAGACGGTCAATCGGGATATACAGCTTATCACCGCCGCGATATTCCAGATGCAAACATTCCATCGTAATGTTCTGGACGGTAATCTTTTTCAGCCCCAAATAGACCCCGATCCCTTTATCCACATGAACGACAAAATCGTTTAGTTCCAGCTCTCCGAGAGTTAGCTGAGGCTTGACTGCTTTACGGCGGATATGGCGGCGGCGAATGGTCTGTTTGCCTAAAAACTCATCTTCATTTAAAAAAATGAGACCTTCTTGTTCGAAAACAAACCCGCAATTTAGAGTTCCGACCGCCACAAGGACTCCCGGTTCACCTTTTTTGAGCGGCTGGCTTTTTCCATCATCCTCAAAAGCAATTCGCGCCGGAACCTGATGATCTCGCAGAATCTCCCATACGCGCTTTGCCTGATGCTCCGTATATGATGCGATTACAATGGTATGCTTCTCTTCGAGCCATTCGCGAATACGTTTTGTGGTTGAAGCAATGTGCTGGTCTTTATCCTCAACACCTTTTTCATTCGGTGCGACAGTATACGCCCAATCCAAAGATTTGGTTTCCGCATCATACTTCGCCGGATCTCGTTTCTGCCGGGTCGTGACAGCGAGCAGTAATTGTAAATCGATGTGACGGCACTGAGAGAGATGTTCATCAAGACTTTCCGGCGTGAGGAAGAGACTGTTTGGGACCGGGAGCAGTAGATCCTTTGCTTCAGTTCTCTGATAATTTTTCGCGACCGTTCCGTAAAATTTTCGACTATTTTCTCTCATTTCATGGGGTTCATCGAAAAAAATCACCGCATCGTCAGGGAGATAATCCAGGAGGGTTTCCAACTCACCGTGAAAATAGGGAGCATACCACTCAATCCCAGGGAAAAACACACGTTCTTCAATGCGGCTCATCATATTTTGTAACGCATGGAGTGATGCGCCAACCTCTGCAACCCGCCTTTCGACATGCTCTTTTGCGGTTTCACAAGCGCGTTCGGACAGGATAAGTTCTTTTCCCGGTAAAATGTCAACAACCTCGAAGGATTCGATCGATCGCTGAGTATCAGGATCGAAATATCGTAACGATTCGACCTCATCGCCGAAAAATTCGAGCCGGATGGGACGCTCTCCAAAGGAAGGAAAAATGTCGATAATTCCACCTCTGACGCTGAATTCTCCGCGCTCCTCGACCAAATCGTGATGGGTATAACCCAGATCAACCAACGTCGCCGTTAACGTTTCACGTTCAAGCTCTTCTCCGGTACACACCCCGACACTGTAAGCCCTCAGTTCCTTACGTGGGAGCGTCCGATGCATGACGGCTCCGACCGGCGCGACCACCAGAATATTCTGTTGATTCAACAGCTTATCGAGAACGGTCAGGCGCTCGGACACAATTTCTCGATGAGGGGACGCATGCTCGTATGGCGCAGTGCTCCACTGGGAATACAGATGGATGTTGTCGCGGGAGTAAGACATCAATCCCAATCCCTGAAAAAAGGTTAGGTCCTCGTAAATCTCTTCTGCCTGTTTTTGTGATGC
>PDWJ01005516.1_pt1 | contig 10358 bp, 10 predicted proteins | sample 1430881 | NCBI WGS metagenome assembly PDWJ01 (sample SAMN01162460, study PRJNA174530) | Oral metagenome, whole genome shotgun sequencing project. | biome: Marine environment; feature: Marine mammal; material: Swab sample of the gingival sulcus; isolation source: swab sample of gingival sulcus... | reverse complement strand
TCTCGGGCATATCACCCCGGTTGTGGCGCTGAAGAACTGGTATCAAAAGAAGCCGGAATTATTTAACAAGCGAATCTATGAACACGCGGGTCTCGACACGTATTGTTTACAAATGGCGGGAAACAGACCACTGGGAGGCCGGGAACCCGACGGAAAACGTGCGGCTGGGGGTATCAATCCGTTATAACGCACTGATGGACAGCCCCGCCCCGCTATCGGAACAACAGCGGCAGGAAGCAGCGTTCCTCTCCGATGAGCTACTGAAAATGGCGAAAATCGCTGCCATTGAGCGGGGTGAGTCGCCGGGACGTGGGCGGCCACCGGGGGTAAAAAATGGCGAAGGCAAGCCGAAGAAGCGCAAAAAAAACGACGTATCCCACCTCACCGCCGAGGATTTCCAAAAATTCCGTGAGGATCATTTGTACCGGCACCAGTGGGACTGGTGGCGGGCGGGTCAGGAAACCTATACCAGTGCGACGGACAAAGACAAGGACGGTAAACCACAGGAGTTACTGGCCAATAAAATCCGCTTTATTCTCAAGTCACGCAAAATCGGTGCGACCTGGTATTTTGCCTATGAAGCGTTTGAGGATGCGGTGCTGAATCACAATGACCAGGCGTTTATCAGTGCTACGCGGCAGCAGGCTGAGGTGTTCAAGGCGTATATTTCTGCCATTGCCCGTGAATACTTTGATGTCGAAATCAGCGGTAATCCGACCACACTGAAAAACTGCGAAAAGGAAACCACCCTTTACTACCTGTCCACGAATATCATGTCGGCTCAGACAGTAGGCGGCAATGTGTATTTCGATGAGGCTTTCTGGACACGCAATTTCACCGAGCTGTACGACGTGGCCAACCCTATCGCCTCCTTCGTCAATCACCGTATCACGATTATTTCCACCCCTTCCGCCATCAGCCATCCGGCCTACGCCAAGTGGAGCGGCAAGGAATATAACCAGGACAGACCGGAACCGGAAAAAGTCAGCTTCAGCACCGGCCACCAGGCTTTGAAACAAGGGCGGCTGTGTGAAGACCACATCTGGCGGCAGATTGTCACGCTGGAAGATGCGGTACAACGCGGCTTTGACCGCATCAGCATTGAAGAACGCAAACGCATCACGCCACCGGCAAAATATGAAAACTTCTATAACTGCCGCTTTGTCGATGACACCGACAGCTTTTTCAAACTGTCCGAGCTGCTGGCGCTGGCGGAAGACCCGCTGGAGATTCCGGGTTATGACCCGAAGGCTGACCGACCCTATGGCAACCGTCCGGTGTCGATTGGTTACGACCCCGGGGGCAAAGCGCATTTTGATGCCGCAGCACTATTATCTGTCCCCGGCAAGTCCGCAGATCCGTTTTACCTGCTGGACAAGCGCATGATGCGTGGTCTGCCGACCTCACAACAATTTGAAAGTGTGCGTGAATGGATGGACACCCACAATGCGATTCATTTTGAATTTGATACCACCGGCCCAGGGCTGGATATGGAGCGTTACGCCGAAAGTGAATTTCCCAACTGTGTGCCGGTGCGCTACAACCCGGCATATAAAACCCGGATGATTAACAAGGCCGCCAGCGTGTTCAGTAGCGGACGTTTTAAATACGATCTGGTGCGGGACAAGGAAGTACCGCTCTCGTTTATGACCATTTATGAGACAACGACACCCAGTACCGGCCAGATCACCTATGCATCACGCGAAACCGATGAGGCGGGTCACGGTGACCTAGCCTGGGCGATTATGCATGCAATGATGGTTGAAGAGCTAATCCCCGAAGACATGAACAGCGAACACGACAGCATCGTGTTCTGAGGAACGATGATATGAGTACAAACCCTGCCCTTGATCAGAACATCATCGACGACCCGGAACTGGCCGGGATGCTATTTGGTGAGCCGGACAGTGCTATGGATCAGGAATTTAACTGGGAACAATTCAGCAGTTTTCTTGATAATGATGATTATTACTTGCCGCCCATTCCATTCGATAAATTGGCGAGAACATTTCGTACCAATGCTTATCACGGAGCAATGCCGACCCTGAAGGCCAACCGGGTGGCGCGGTATCTGGTGGATAATCCACTGGTGTCACAGCGCACGCTGATCAATGTGGTGATTGACCACCAGACACTGGGGAATGCGGTATTTCGCCTCACCCAATCGAAAGGCCGGGGTGGCCGCCCACTGGCAGTGGAGCATTATCCAATGATGAAAGTGCGGCGGATGAAAGAAAAAGGCCGTTTTGGCTATATGGAGGACGGGGATTGTAAGCCGTTCAAAATCGGCGAGATCGTACATCTGATGGAATATGACCCGTTCCAGAAGATTTACGGTACCCCGTTCTGGCTGCCAGCACTGCATTCTATTCTGCTGGGGGAAAGTATACGCACCTGGCCACGCCGGTTTTTTGAAAATGGTATGCATGCCCAGATGCTGATTGTCACCAGCGGTTTGGGTCATGAGCAGCGGAAAGTGTTTAATAAAAACCTGAAGGAAGCCAAAGGCAAAAATGCACTGAAAAGCCTGGTGCAGCACTTCAACCGTGGTGAAGTGGACAAGCTGTTAAAAATCATTGATTTTGCAGAGAATGTGCACCGTATTGATTACAGCAAGCTGGCGGCAATGACTAACCGGGATATTATGGCGGCGTGGCGCACTCCCCCGGAGCTGGCCGGACAGATGCCGGAAAACTACTCCGGTTCCGGTGATCTGAACAAGACACGGGAAATGTATCACGAAAACGAGATAGTACCTTTGCAGGAGATGTTGCAGGAGGCACTCAACCCATTGCTGCCGGGACGCTATCAGCTTCAGTTCAGGGCTTTTGAAAATGATACTGACTGATTACACAATAAAGCAGCCGTTCAGGTAGCCCCACCCTGCTCTTGATAAAATCAATAAAAACAAACATTAGGTGGGTCTATGAGAGATAAGTGTCCGTTCTGTAAAGTCGGCAGGTTGGTTATTGACAGTGTACCTCCAAAAATGAAACATGAAAGCCAAACGGATCAGTTCTATGAGCAGGTATCCCGGCGGCGGTTGCAGTGTAATCATTGCTTTGCCGTTGAAGGATATGTCGATTTGTTTTTCCACATAAAACAAAAAGACAGTCTTGATCACATTCCGAATCATTTCCAGATGAGTATTGATCTTGATCTGGCCGGGAGAGAATCACCGTAAAGTAAAGTATCGTTCAAGCTGGCAAGCGAAACCGGGCGGGTGCTGTCCACCCCGCATAACATGGTGTAATGCCGACGTTATTCTAATGCGTGCATACAATCATGAGTCAATTTACCACACCGCTTGAATCCAAACGTGTCGGCATCAACCGGCATGAAATTCTCACAGATTTCAGTTATCACATCGGATCGTATCCACGCGGCGTAATGATTACGGTACCGGCTGGCTTCCAGACTGACTTTGCCAGTGTTCCGCGTCCGTTCTGGGGCCTCTTCCCGCCGGATGGTGTGTATACCAAGGCAGCGGTTATTCACGATTATCTTTATAGCACCCGGATTACTTCACGGTTGGTCGCCGATGCGATTTTTCTTGAAGCTATGGGCGTACTAGGTGTCGGGCACGCTCAACGACTGATGATTTTCGCGGCGGTGCGCTGTTTTGGCTGGCGGCATTGGAGCACACAGGAACAGGTGTTAATCACACGCAGCGAGCTGTTGAAACGTGCTGTCAGTTGGGCACGTCGTCGTTTATGGCCATTCTGAAGCACATCACCACCGGCGGTTTTTATGGTGATTTAAAGCTGACAGGTACTGGCCGGAAAAGCCGCAATGAAGACACCGCGTTATTAGTCCACCTGCCCGCTGGTGAGGTCGCTGAGTTCGGCAATATTGTGACGCGCAATGTGTACAACCCGATCATTATTGCCGGGCGTGGCAAGGTGATTATTCACAGCGTCGATAACCGGGAGTTTGGCGGCGATGGTATCCAGGGGCGTACCAGTGGCATCCATATCAAGTACACCAATGTCGAACACGTTACCCCCACCCGACCCTATAAGCTGTGTCAGCGTCTGGGAAAGGAAAGCATTGCCGAATGTCTGGCACGAAACGGGGAGTCGGTATTCGACCCCGCCCTACTGTCATGGGAACGCCACCCGGACTATGACGGTGACATGATTGCCGCTTGCCACGTTGATGCACTGATCCAGTTGTACGCCACCGGCGATGATGGTTACACGCTCGACCCGGACGGGGTCATCAGTGATATTCGCCTGCCGCATATCCGTGCCCGCATTGATGACCCACGGGTACAACTGATCATGGGCAGCGAAAACAACGATTACGCGGATATTCAGATCGGCACCGAGACGATGGATGTCGATATGCCGTATATGATACCGGTGGTATTTAACACGCTGAAGCAATCAAAAATCGGCTGTAGACAGGCCAAGCTGCCGCGTGGCAGTTGCATCAAAATTAGTGAAGTCAAACCACGCCCGGCCAGTGTTCCCGCCAATACCATCAGAACCGGAAATAATGACATCAGGGGGTTTGCACCGGAATGCATTATTGAGCGGTGCACCGGTTCTCACCCGCCAAAGGAAAACACCATGAACACAGCAGCAGCACAGCCTGAAAAGCAAAACAATAATACAGCCATGCCTTTATTTGATCGTAAAGTATTTTTTGATGCGGTACGGCATTCACTCTTCGGTGGCCGGTTAAGCCAGTCACAAGTGGATGGCATGAATGTGATTCTGGCTTACTGGGAAAAGAATCATCCTGATGCGCCGGTGGAGTTTGTGGCTTATTCGCTGGCGAACACCTACCACGAAGTGGACATGACTATGCAGCCGATCAAGGAATACGGCGGCTTCAAGTATTACATGCGGATGTATGACATCACAGGAGAGCGCCCGCATGTTGCACGGCGATTAGGTAATACAGTGCCGGGTGATGGTGCCACCTTCTGTGGTCAGGGGTATACCGCCTGTACCGGGCGTAGTAATTATGACCGGCAAGGTAAAAAACACCAGGTGGATCTGGTGAATGATCCCGGTCTGATTATGCGGGATCATGAGCTATCAGCAGCCGTAATGATTGAAGGTATGCTGGACGGTGACTTCACCGGAAAATCCCTGCACGACTGCATGAAAAACGGCAAATTTGATGCTATTGCCGCGCGGCGCATTATTAATGGTTACACCAAGCCCCGGATGATCAATGGCGTTCTTCAGAAACGCCCGGTCGCGCGCAAGATCAAGCGTCATTACCAGCGTTTTCTGACGGCGTTAAATAAGGCCAATATCCTGCTGGTCAGTGACAATCTGACTCAGCCCTTGCCCGATAAAATTAAACGAGCCGGAAAGTCCCGCACCATACTGGGCGGTGGTTCCGTACTGGCTGGTGTATCTGCCGCCGCACCCCTTGCCACCGAATTGGTGGAGCAATTTCAAAGTAAAGCCACGGAAGTTATCAGCGCACCCGTAGCATCCGTCACCAAACTGGCTGAAGCCTCAAAAGTAGCGACAGAAAAAACCGGGGAAGTGATTGAAAACGTCAGTGGCCTGGCTGCCCTGTTCGGTTTCAGCTCGGCGGGATACACACAATTTCTATTCTGGGCCTTGATGGTCAGCCTGGCAGTTATCGCCACTGGTGGTGGCCTGGCGATTTACGCCCGCTGGGATGACCTGAACTCCGGCAAGAATCCCTAATTTTTTAATCTAACGGACAGATAAAACATGAATCAATCAGAGCAACCTAATGCAACCGCCACCGACTCCACTATTTCCGAACTGGAAGCCCAACTGGCAAAAGCCCGGCAGAGAAAAGCGGAACAGGAAAGATTTGAAGCAGCGGTGAATCAGGCCGCGCAGGACAAATTGAAAGCCACTTTTGATGCCATGATCGAAATTGAGAAAAAACGCCATGCGGAAGCTATGGCCGCCATTTCACAACTGTTTGAGGTACCGGAAGCCATCCCAACATCGGGAGAGACTGCTGTACCTTCTGTTTTCGCGGGGTCATGACATGGGATTAAGACTACTTCTGAGTCTGATTGGCTGTTGCCACTGGGAAATCTGGTGAGGGTGGTCTGGAAGCGGCTGACGGTGGTTCAGGAGTAGGTGTTTTGAAAAAAATATATAGGGGGGGTCTGGAAAACGGGTTGCAAAAGACACAAGAACAAAAAATAGCGGATTAATTCATTAAAAACAAACAGTTATCTGTAACCCTAAAAGGTCACAAAAAGGTTGCAAAAGGTTACATTTGTAACCTTTTACCAAAAATCAATAACTTACAGGGCTGATTTGCAACCTTTAAAAAGGTTACATTGCAACCCGAATGTAACCCTATTGTGACTTTTAAGTTTCCTCTCTAATTATATGATAAATAAGAAATAAATGACCTTTTAAAAATCTTGTGTCTTTTGCAACCCGTTTCCCATACACCCCCAATATTTTTTTCTAAAAACATAAATCAATGACTTACAGATACATTAGAGTTTACTAATATTAAAGCTTGATTTTTCTGACAGAATATTGACAGAGTTGGGAATGAGTATAATCCGCTAAGTCATTGATTCTAAATGGTAGCCCCAGCAGGAATCGAACCTACAACTGCCCCTTAGGAGGGGGCCGTTATATCCATTTAACTATGAGGCCATTTTTTGGTTGTCTATCTTAACGCAATACCCTGTTTTTGCCAGTAGTTTGGTGCAATCATTACGTTTTCGGCAATGTCACACCACGCTGGCCCTGATATTTGCCGCCCCGGTCTTTATACGATGTTTCGCAGATTTCATCCGACTCAAAAAACAGCATCTGTGCCACCCCTTCATTAGCATAGATCTTTGCAGGCAGGGTCGTGGTATTGGAAAACTCCAGTGTGACGTGGCCTTCCCACTCCGGTTCCAGCGGGGTGACATTAACAATAATCCCGCAGCGGGCATAGGTTGATTTGCCCAGGCATACTGTCAGTACCGAGCGCGGAATACGGAAGTATTCAACCGTTCGTGCCAGAGCAAAGGAATTTGGCGGGATAATACAGACATCACCTTTAAAATCAACAAAACTGTTTTCATCAAACTGTTTCGGGTCGACTATAGCCGAGTTGATATTGGTGAATATCTTGAATTCATCGGCACAGCGCACATCATAACCATAACTGGAAGTACCATAGGAAATAATTTTTTCATCATGAACAGAGCGCACCTGATGCCCGGCAAAGGGTTTAATCATACCGTTGTTTTCTGCCATACGGCGAATCCAGTGATCGGATTTAATACTCATTTTAGATCCCTATGCCGCCACGGCGTGAGAACGGTATATTAATCAGCGGCAGACTGATTTCACCCTGCAGTTCGTAATTCGCCCCGCCCTGTTGTAAAACTGTCGGCACCACCTGAAATAATTCACCCATGTTCATATGTACCGGAATAGCAAGGGTGGCCGTTTCCTGTGGCTGAATACTGCGGTTTTGTGCCTGTGCACCATTAGCCACCTGATGCCCGTTGAGTTTTAAACCATAACGGATACCATGCAGCGGAATCGGGAATGGGTTCGGATTAGTCAAACTGAGCCGGATTAGTGCCGAACCCTGTTGCAATGACAGACTTTGTAAAGTGACATCCTGCACAGAGACTTCCGGTCTTTCAATCAGACCGGGCACAGCCGTACAGCCCTGTAAACTGAGCAGAACGAACAGCAGGAGGGTTAAATTTTTGAACATAACTTTATCCGCTAACGGTTTCCAGGCCCTGATATTAAAAGCAAAGCAGGAGCAGCGCAAACCTTCATGCCAACTCGTCTGCCCACGGTGGATTGGCACCGGCTCTGGATACGGTAACAGCTGCCACCCGTGCGCCGAATTGCAGGGCTTCGGTCAGTTGATCGGCACTGATGGTTGCCAATGAAGCCTTGTTCAGTACGCCATTTTCTGCCAGTCTGGTCAGCACACCGGCATTAAAAGTGTCACCGGCACCCACGGTATCAACGACTTTGACGACCGGTGCTGCCGCTTTCGCTACCTGCTCGCCATGGCGATAAGCCTCGGCACCTTCACTACCCCGGGTCAGCAGCACAATCTCCGGCCCCATTGCACTGATCTTGCGGACTTTTTCTGCCAGTGCTGCGTTACCGGGAATCATCCATGCCAGATCATCATCGGAAACCTTGAGAATATCGCTGTGGGCAATCATGTTATCCAGCCGTTGCCGATAGCCCGCTTCATCACGGATAAAACCGGGGCGGATATTCGGATCAATGATAATGACACGCTTTCCACTTTCCCGCATGGCCAGTGCCGCATAAAAGTTTGCACCCGGCTCACTGATCAGGCTGATACCACCAAAGTACAACGCGGTGACTTCATCCGGAATCTCCGGCAGTGCCTGTGGGTTCAGCAGTCGCCCCGCCGTATTTTCATCATAAAACGTATAGGTGGCCTGACCATGATGCAGCTCGACGAAAGCCAGTGTGGTCGGGTGCGCGGAACGCACAGCCAGCCCGGTATTGACCCGACTGTCTGCCAGTGTCTGTTCCAGTTGCTGACCAAACAGGTCACTGGACAGGCCGGTAATCAACCCGGTTTCAGTCCCCAGACGGCCACAGGCAATGGCAGTATTAAACACCGCCCCCCCGGATCTGGGCAGAAAGACTGTTTCCCCGGCATTGCTGATTGGTATCATGTCAATCAGTGCTTCACCACAGCAGATAATCAATGTTCATTTCCTCATCAATTTACGGAGTATCAACGGGGACATTTTGTCCTCCGGCAGGTGTACTGCACTGTTTGGCCAGTGTAGTGACTTGTTGCCAGTCATGGTTATCAATCAGTGATGCAGGGGTCAACCAGGAGCCGCCAACACAGACCACATTCGGCAGGGCGAGATAATCCTGCAAGTTATTGGCATTGATGCCACCGGTCGGACAGAATTTCATTGCCGGTAACGGTCCAGCCAGTGATTTCAGCATTGAAATGCCACCGGCAGCCTCCGCCGGGAAGAATTTCAGCATTTCAAAACCCTGATCCATCAGGGCCATTACTTCAGAAGCGGTAGCAGCACCGGGCAACAAGGGCAATTCATAATCTGCGGCAGCACGGATCAGTTCCGGTGTACAACCGGGGGAAACGGCAAAATCCGCACCGGCAGCCCTGACAGCCGCAATATCCCCGGCATTCAGCACCGTACCGGCACCGACAATACTGCCCTCTACCGTATTCATCTCACGGATAACCTCCAATGCAGCCGCTGTGCGCAGCGTAACTTCCAGCACAGACAAGCCGCCGTTCAGCAATGCTTCGGCCAGTGGTACCGCCCTGGCAACATCATTCACCACCAGTACCGGGATGACATTCACCTGCTGACAAATGGTTAAAATCCTGCTCATTTGAACTCCTGTTAGTAGCACACAGCTTTCATAACCCCAAACTTGCAGTCAGGGATAGACAGCGGCAAATACCTGCCCGCTTCAGTGATCGCGTAATGAATGAATATGATTCACAGCCCCGATGGTAGCAGCATCCAGCCCCGTTGTTGCTGCCTGTCGGCTAATAACCGCTAATAATGTTCTGGCCAGCTTTTTGCCCAGTTCCACGCCCCATTGATCGAACGAGTTAATATTCCAGATCGCTCCCTGGACAAAGACCTTGTGTTCATACAGGGCCACCAGACGACCCAGTGTAGCAGGAGTCAGCCGGTGATAAATTAACAGCGTGGAAGGACGATTACCGGGGAAGGTACGATGACTGGCCAAGTGGTCAATCTGTTGCTGATCCAGTCCGGCCTGACGCATGTCCTCACGCACCGTCTGTTCATCACAACCGAATGCCAGTGCCTGCGCCTGTGCCAGTGCATTACTGAGCAACATGTCATGATGCACAGCAACATCAGCGTAGGCACAGTCAACCGCCGACTCCGCCGCCACCAGAAAATCCACCGGCACAATATCACTGCCCTGATGCAATAGCTGGAAAAATGAATGCTGGGCATTGGTGCCCGGCTCACCCCAGATCAGCGGCCCGCTGGCATGTTTAACCGGCTGGCCGTCACGCATTACCCGCTTGCCGTTGGATTCCATATCCAGCTGCTGCACATAAGCCGGAAAACGGGCCAGATGCTGGTCGTAGGGAATCAGTGCAACACTGGGATATTGCATAATATTACGTCGCCAGATACCGATTAGTGCCAGCAATACCGGCAGATTGTCATTCAGCGGTGCAGTCTGGAAATGTTCATCCATCTGTCTGGCACCGTCAAGAAAGTCCAGAAAATTGTCAGCACCAACAGCAATCGCTACCGGCAGACCAATCGCCGACCACACCGAATAACGGCCACCGACCCAGTCCCAAAAACCAAATACCCGCTCATCGGCAATCTCATGGCTGCGTGTGGC
>PDWJ01005515.1_pt1 | contig 10363 bp, 9 predicted proteins | sample 1430881 | NCBI WGS metagenome assembly PDWJ01 (sample SAMN01162460, study PRJNA174530) | Oral metagenome, whole genome shotgun sequencing project. | biome: Marine environment; feature: Marine mammal; material: Swab sample of the gingival sulcus; isolation source: swab sample of gingival sulcus... | reverse complement strand
GGAGCCGCCGCCGGTGTGGAGGTGGACGACGAGTGCGCTCAGCCCGATGGCGAAGGTGGCTCCGATGAAGGAGCCCGAAACCACGATGGCGCTGGCCACGCCGAGGCGTTGGCGGGGCAGTAGGGTGCGTGGGTAGTCGATGCCGACGGCGGTCGCGGGGCCGCCGATCATTATCGCCAGGCATAGGACGGCCAGCAGCCACAGCGGGGCTGGGCCAGGCCAGGCCAGCACTACAACCCAGGCGGCGAAACCGATGCTGATGGCGATCAGCGCTAGGTTGCTGCGCCGCAGCGGGTGCCGGGCGGTCATGTAGCCCATCAGCAGCGCTACCCCGATGATCGCCACCGTCGCGGCACTGATCATGATCGCGGCTTGCTGCTGCGTGGCGTGTTCCGCGACCACCAGGAATGGTATGCCCCAGATCATCAGGAAGCTGTTTAGGGAAAACCCGGAGGTTAAGTGGACCCAGAAGCCAAGCTGGGTGGCCTCGTGCCGCCACATCTGCCGGATTTGGCCGGGCATTTCGGCGATATGGTCACTGGTGCGCTCCGGTGATTGGCCGGGCGGCGCGTCCTGCACGGCCAGGTAGACGGCGACGACGATGATCGCGGACGTGCTGGCGGCCGCCAGGAACGCCGATTGCCAGCCGGTGAGGTGCAGCAGCGGTAGCAGCAAGCCGACGCTCATCAGTTGACCCAGCTGCCCCGATAGCCCCGTGATCTGGCTCAGCACCGGCACCTTGGCCGCCGGGAACCAGAACGGGATGAGGCGAAGCACCGAGTTGAAGATGGCGGCATCCCCGATGCCGATCAGCGTGCGGGCCGCGATGGCCATCGGCAGCGATGTCGTCACCGCGATGGCCAGTTGCCCGACCGCCATCACCAGTGAGCCACCGATAAGCAGCCAGCGGGAGCCGAACCGGTCTAACAACAGCCCGGCCGGCACTTGGGCGATGGCGTAGACCAAGACCTGGATCATGGCGAACATCGAGATGGTGGCCACGGGCTGGCCGAAGTGCTGGGCGGCTTCGATGCCGACCGCGCCCAACGACGACCGGTGCAAGATGGCGACGATATAGGCCGCTACCCCGGTCAGCCACACCACCATGGCCCGGCGGCGCAATGCGGTGGTGGCAGAAGTGGTCACGATGCTGAGCGTAGTAGGGATGCCCGGCCAAGCAGTATTCGACGGGTAGGAAACCGGCACCACACAACTTGGCCACCGACCTGAACGCCGTTTAGTTGCCGAACAACACACAACGATAAGCTTGTGCGTATATAACTCTTTGCGTATGCTTGGGATGCGGAAGAGACTTGAACCATCGTCGTATCTGCAGAAGTTGCTGATTGGTACAGGTCGTTAAAGCCGGCAGATCGCCGTGTCGTGGACAAGATGCTCGACATGCTTCGTTTGTCGGGAAACCAGCTTCGGATGCCACACAGCAGGTCGTTAGGAAATGGTTTGTTGGAGTTACGGTTTTCGATCCAACAAGCGAGTATTGCCCAGCGGATTACCTACTGTTTCGATCCGAAGCGAAAGATCATTGCGCTAACAACGTTTCGGAAAACAAAAGACAATGAGCGCCGCGAAGCCGAACGGGCCCGTCGCGCAAAAGCTAAGTACGAGAAGGAGAGCGGAGCATGAGTACTGAGTCGCCTGGGTATGTTGACTTTGACGATCTCAAAGCCGAGGTCGATGCGTCGTATTCCCCCGAGCAGCGCAAGGAGTACGAAGATGCTGCGGCCGATGCCGAGGCCCAAATTGCGTTAGCCGAGCTGGTCTATCAGATGCGAACTGAGGCTGGCATTAGCCAAAGCGAGTTGGCTCGCCGGATGGGGATTCGCCAGCCTTTTATCAGCGACATCGAGCGCGGCGGTCGAACGCCGACGGTCGCAACCCTAAACCGGATCGCACACGCAACTGGGAACCGTATCCGCCTCACTGTCGAACCGGCTTAAGCTAAGTGTTCGCGGCTCAACTGCTTTGGGTAGTAGCTTGGGTCGAAACGCTGAAGTGAGGAATCCTGATGAGTAAGCCCGCAGTCATGTTTGTGTGTATCCATAACGCGGGCCGCTCGCAGATGGCCGCCGCCTATGCGCGCGTCTTGTCGGGCGGCCAGGTCGAGGTGCGGTCGGCCGGGTCGCAGCCCGGCGAGCAGATCAATCCCGCTGCCCAGGCAGTCATGCTGGAAGAAGGCATCGATCTAGGGCAGGAACATCCCAAGATTCTCACCGACGAGGCGGTGCAGGCCAGCGATGTAGTGGTGACGATGGGCTGCGGCGACACCTGCCCGATCTATCCCGGCAAGCGCTACGAAGATTGGGCGCTGGACGATCCGGCTGGGTTGCCGCCCGAGCAGGTGCGGCCGGTGCGCGATGAGATTAAACGCCGGGTGGTCGAGCTGATTCGCTCGCTCGGCGTCATGCCGATAGAGACGGCAGAATCCGCGGAAAAATCACTCTAATGTGCTGCTGAAGCGTTGCAATGCCCCGAAATCGCGGACTAGCGTGACTTTTCCGCGGGTAGGCAGGTGCAAGAACCGCGAGATACCGCCATAAGAACCCGCTGACCAGTTCCCTCGGTGGCGCACCTTAGCCGCGGGAGACCGCCCGAATCCAGCTGGGGGTCGGGGCAGGCGTCGGAGTCGCGGTGGGGGCTGGGTGCGCTGAACAGTCTGACGGGATGCCCGGCTCCGGGCCGAACTCGCGGCCAGCAAAGACTTCGTCGCGAGCGAACTCGTAGTACTCGTCGAACTTGCCGGTGTCGTATGGGTTCTTGCTGGCGCAGCGACCAACGTAGTAGCCGAGCACTTCGGCGAAGGTTTCGGTAACGCTGCGACCGGCGTAGGAGCTGAACCTGCCGTGCCTGGCGAACAGCTTCTTGAACCGGCGCCAATAGGCGGGGTTGCTGTCGCGATCAGCGTTGTAGACGTGGCCCAACTCGTGGATTACCAGGCGAGACAAGCGGCCCGGATCGGTCTCGATCTTGTCGCCGAACTTCTTGAAATCGAGCGTCACATAGCCCGAGCGCGTCAGGCTCCAGTCGCCCCAAGCAAACCCGCTGATGTGTGCGGCATTTAGGCCGACGCGGCCATTGACCTTCTCTTTGAGGGTGTCCAGGTAGGGCGTGCACGACACTGCTCCCAGGGTTTCCCACACCAACTGAATAGCGCGGCGATGCCTGTTGACCCAATAAGGGCCAGCCAGCTTGAATCCCCAGTTTTCCTCCAGCTGATCCACGATCTCAGAGATCGGGACATCATCGCCCGGCCATAGCTGCGGAGTCTCGCAAGGAACCGGGATGCCGGTGCCAGGCAAGCCAGTGCCAGGGGCCGTGGGAAGCGCCAGTGCGGTCCCAGAGAATACGCTAGTAGCTCCGGCGGCCAACAACGACCCCCGGAGCATGGTGCGACGACTGAGAACTACACCCACGACGCTAAGAATTTCTTAGAAATGGCGAAAATTCAAGTTAAAGCGTTGAAAAGCTCACTATGGAAGATCGATACGCTCGGCGGCCGCGGCTCCACCGCCAGGTCAGCCGCGTGATACATACCCTCGACGACGTTTAGCGTGCAGGCCACCCCCGCCGCCCGCAGGCGCTGCGCGTAGTCAAGAGTCTCGGGATAGAACAGATCCAAGGTGCCGATGCCGATCCAGGCAGGCGGCAGGCCGCGCAGGTCTGCCCGGCGTGCTGCCGCCGCATAGGGCCTCGGCTCGGGGGTTTCGGGGCCGTGGCCCAGGTAGCAGCGCCAGGCGTAGCGGTTCGCTGCCGCATTCCAGCCCAGGGTTCGCGGCAAGTCGCGGCCAACGGTTCGATCGTCCAGCATTGGGTAGACAAGCACCTGCTTAGCGACCGGCACATGCTCGTCGTAAGCGCGCTGGGCCAACTCGGCGGCCAGCCCGCCGCCGGCGCTGGCCCCGCTCACCGCCAACCGCGCCGGATCGATGCCCAGCGCCTCGTGGTTGGCGTGCAGATAGCGCAACGCCTGCATGCAGTCGTCGAGGCCAGCCGGGAACGGGTGCTCCGGTGCCAGCCGATAGTCGACGCTGACCACCAGCGCACCGGTGTTACTGGCGATCTCGCCGCAAAACGCGTGGTCGTCGATGGCGCGGCCCAGGATGCGGCCGCCACCGTGCAGCCATAGCACTGCCGGACCGGGGCGTTGGCGCTGCGGGGTCTCATACAGGTAGATCGTCGGCCCGTCCGGCAGGTCAAGCCGATCCAGCGACACCCCGGCCGGGGGAGATGCCGGCTGCTGCCAAGCGGCGCGCGCCAGCCGCCACCGCCGGTGCAGCGCGTTGGCAGGCGGCGTCGAATAGTAGTGCTTGCGTACTCGCAGCTCTGGCGCAGCGGTAGTGATGAGCTGATGGCGGCGGTAAAGCTCAGCCGCAAGGGAACCCGCCACGAACCCGGCGCCGAGCGCCAGCAGCCGAGCCACGGCTAGCCGTCCAGGGCGTCGACGAACCAGCGGGTCAATGTCGGCGGGTGCGTGATGGCCGTGCCGACGGTGACCGCCCAGGCACCCCGGGCGATCGCCTCGGCCGCCTGCGCCGGGGTGTGCACCCGGCCCTCCATCATCACCGGCAGATCGGTGCCTGCAACGACTTCGTCCAGGCACTCCCAGTCTGGGCCATCGGTCTTGGGCCGCTCGCCAGAGTATCCGGCCAGGGTGGTGCCGATGATGTCGGCCCCAGCTGCCTCAGCTGCCTTGGCGTCGCCGAGCGAGCCGCAGTCGGCCATGACCAGGACTTGCGGGAATTGCTCCTTCAGCCCGGCGATGGTCTCGGCCAACGTCTTGCCGTCGGGCCGGGGCCGCCGGGTGCCATCCAGCGCGACGATCTCGCAGCCGGTCGCTGCCACCTCGAGTGCGTCGGCCAGCGTCGGGGTGATGAACACGCCTTCCTTGCCGATCTTGACCAGACCAACGATCGGGACGTCGATTACCGGGCGCATCGCCTGCAAGTCCGCTAGGCCCTTGCCCCGGACTGCGGCGGCTCCACCGGCTACGACGGCCTGCGCCACTTGCGCCATCGTGCGCGGATCGAGCATCGGCTCACCAGGGTAGGCCTGGCACGACACCACGAGCTTGCCGCGTAGTTGTTCAATGATCGACATGATTTTTCCTTGCTAGCTGTTTGTTGCCTGGCTGAAAACCGCCGCCGCTGCCCCCACTATCGAGGCGCGGTTCCCCAGCATCGCTGGGAGGACGGGAATGTCTCGTAGCGCGTCGACCAGGTCAGCGCGCAGTGCCTGTTCCATCGGCCGCCACCAAATCTCACCGGCCTCGGCGACGCCGCCACCGACCACGACGCAACCCGGATCGAGCACCGTGACCACACCCGCGATAGCCCGGCCCAGCGAAGCGGCTGCGTGACCGATCACTTCGGCAGCCAGCGGTTCGCCATCGACGGCTAGCTGCATTACCTCTTGAGTGCTAGCGGCCTGCCCGCCTCGAGCCAGATAGCTACGCAGCATTGCCGGGCCTGCCGACAGCGCCTCCAGGTGCCCCAGCTTGCCGCACGGGCAGCGCAGCCCCTCAGCGCCTAGCGCCGGGAAGTGGCCGAACTCACCGGCAAAGTTGTGCACCCCGCCCCGGAGTTGGCCGTCCAGCATGACGGCGGAACCAACCCCCGTGCCGACCGCCACCATGAACACGTCGCGGTAATCGCGGGCGGCTCCCCGCCACGCCTCGCCCTCCAGGTGGGCGTCCACATCGTTGCGCACAGCAATCGGCCCCTCGAAACCCAGCCGCTCGCGCAGCCCGGCAGTGATGTTGGTGCCCACCCAGTTGTGGAAGGTATCGGTGGCAGAAACCACGGTGCCCGTCGTTGCATCGATCACTCCGGTGGCACCAACCCCGATGCCAACCACGTCGACAGACAGCAGCGGCCGGATAAGTTCGGCTATGGTGTCGAGCACGGTTTCGGCGCCCTCGCGGGCGGGGGTCGGCGCTTGCACTGGTGTGGCGAACTCGCCGGTCTCGGTTACCGCCGCCACAGCCGTCTTGGTGCCTCCCAAATCGACGGCGATAGCGAGCTTCATCTCAGCAGGCCCGCTCTCGTAAGGATTTGCGCGATGCGTTGCTTGTCGGAATCCAGTAGCCCCGTAAGTGGCTGCGGCATCGTGTCGCTGTCGATCAGGCCCAGCAGAGCGGCAGCGGCCTTGAATGCGCCGATCCCGCCAGCATCACCCGAGCGGCCCTGCGGGATGAAAACGATCTCGAACAGCTCTCGTAGCCGCTCCTGTTCCGTCAGCACGGCCTCCCAATCGCGCCGCTGGGCGGCCTGCCACATTCGGACGTAGCCAGCCGGATCGACGTTGGCCAGGCCCGGCACGGCACCGTCAGCTCCCAACAGGAACATGCCGTCGCACATGACTTCGTGCCCGGTCAGCACCGACATGGGCGAGCCAGCGGCCCGATTTGCGGCCACCAGCCGCCGGAACGCCACATCGTCGCCCGAGGAATCCTTGACGCCGGTGATCACGCCGTCCTGGCCGAGCCGCAGCAACATGTCCACCGGCAGCTTGGTGCGCACCCGCACCGGCACGTCGTAGGCGAACACCGGCACCGGCACCGCCTTGGCGATCAGCCGGAAGTGACTCTCGATCTCGGTCAGATCGTTCAAGGCATAAACCGGTGCCGTGACCACGATGGCGGCCGCGCCCAACCCGATCAGGCGATTTGCCGTCTCGATAACCCGGGCGGCGCTGGAAGACGGGGTACCAACGATTACCGGCACCTGACCAGCGGCGCTGGCAACGGCCTGCCGCACAATCTGAGTGCGAGCTTCGTCGTTTAGGTAGGCCACCTGCCCCGACGAGCCCAACATAAACAACCCATCCACCCCGGCGGTGATCATATGGCGCACCAGTCGGTCCAGACTCGCTAAGTCGGGAGACCCGTCAGCCGATAGGGGGGTGATGACTGGCGGAACGATGCCGCGATATGTGGTCACTTAAGGTTGCTTTCTCTTGGGCTACAGCAGGCTGGGGACGGCGGATAGCAGGGTACGGGTGTATTCGTGCTCGGGGTTAGCCACGATCGCGTCGGTGTCCGCCAACTCGACGATCTCGCCCGCCAGCATGACGGCGATCCGATCTGAAATGAACTTGACGGTGTTGATGTCGTGGCTGATGAAAACCAGACCGAGCCCGAGCTCATCCTTCAGATCGGTCAGCAGGTTCAGCACCTGGGCGCGCACCGAAACGTCTAGCGCGCTGGTTGGCTCGTCGGCCACGATTACGTCTGGGTCGAGCGCCAGCGCCCGGGCGATGGCGACGCGCTGGCGCTGCCCGCCGGAGATCTGGCGCGGCAACACGTCCAGCGCCGACTGCGGCAGCCCCACCAGGTCCAGCAGGGTGCGCACCCGTTCGTCGCGCTCACCCACGTTGAGGATGCCGTGGACGCGGAACGGGTCCAGCAGCGTCTCGCGGATGGTCATGCGCGGGTTGAGCGCGGTTGCTGGATCCTGGAAGACCACGGACACCGCCCGGCCAAGCTTCTTGCGGCCGCCTCGGTTGAGCTTCATCTTCTCGCCGAAGTAGAGCACGTCGCCCTTGGTGACTGCCTGCAGGCCGACCATGACCTTTGCCAGCGTCGTCTTGCCGCAGCCGGACTCGCCGACTAGCCCCAGGCTCTCGCCCTTGGTTACCGCCAGGCTCACCCCGTTGACGGCGTGCACCCGATCAGGCCGGAACAGTTTTCCGGTGCGGGCCTTGTGAACGACATGCACGTCGCGTAGTTCAACTACCGCCGTCATTACTTGGCCTCCTTAGCGAGCACATCGGCCAGTTCTTGGGTCTGGGCGTAGAAGTGATCCTTATCGCCCACCTGCCGCAGCACTGGGCGCTCCAGGACGCCGACCGTGGGATGCGGCGAGCGCGGGGCGAATCGGTCGCCGGGCATGAACTCGCGCGGCGAGGGAACCACACCGGGCACCTGGTGCAGCCGGTCGCCGCCCTCCTCGATACTGAGCACCGCGCCCAGTAGGCCACGGGTGTATTCGTGAACCGGGTTGGTGAGCAGCTCGCGGGTGGGCGCCTGCTCCACCACCTGACCGGCGTACATCACGGTGATGCGGTGGGCGACCTTCGCGACGAGCGCCAGGTCGTGCGAGACGAATACCATCGCGAAGCCGAGCTTCTCGCGCAGGTCGTTAAGCAGGTCTACCACTTGCGCCTGCACGGTCACATCCAACGCGGTTGTCGGCTCGTCGGCGATCACCAGCTGCGGGTTGCGGGTCAGCGCCATGGCGATCAGCACGCGCTGACGCTGGCCGCCGGAGAGTTCGTGCGGGTAGGACTTCAGGGTGCGAACCGGGTCGAGGCCGACCAGTTCCAGCAGCTCGGTGGCAGTGCGCTGCCCGCCGCGCTTAGTAAGCTGCGCCAGTTGCGAGCGGATCAGCATCGATGGGTTCAGCGAGCTGAGCGCGTCCTGATAGATCATGCTCATCTCGTGGCCGCGCAGGTCGTTGTGCTCCTTTGGCGACAGGCCGACCAGCTCGGTGCCCAGGAACTTGGCCGAGCCGGTGATCCGGGCGGTGTCGGGCAGCAGGCCCATGATCGCCATCGCCGAGATCGACTTGCCGCAGCCGGACTCGCCGACCAGGCCCATCGTCTCGCCGGGGCGAACCGAGAACGACACCTTGTCGACGATGTCCACGTCGCCGTGGGCGGCCGGGAAGGCAATCGATAGGTCCGTGACCTCCAGCAGCGGCTTGGCATCCGGGTCGGCCAACTCCAGCCGGTCATGCCGGGCCAACTCGGCGGCCTTCAGCGAATCGAGCCGCCGCGCCAGCCGAACGCGCTGTTCCGCATGGGTCTTGGCGATGAACTCGTCGATCGAGACGGCCTGCATGGCGATCTCGTCGGCCTCCACGTCGACTTCTGCCCGAGCCCGCGGCGCGGCCAGTGAGTCGGTTAGGCCTTCGGACAGCACGTTCAGGCTCAGAGTGGTGATCAGGATGAACAGGCCGGGGAAGAAGGTCGGCCACCAGTGGCCGGACAGCAGTAGGGCCTTGCCCTCGGAGAGCATGTTGCCCCAGGTCGGGGTGTTGACCGACGTGATGCCGGTCCCGATGAAGGACAGCGAGGCCTCGAACACGATGGCATCAGCCACCAGCACGGTGGCGAACACCATGATCGGAGCGACGCAGTTGCGTGCCACGTGCTTGATCAGGATCCAGGTGGTCGAGGCTCCCATCACCTTCGACGCCGACACGTAGTCTTCGCCGAATTGGCTCAGCACGTTCGCCCGCACCACGCGGGTTAGCTGCGGCACATACAGGAACGCGATGGAGATGATGACCACCGGCAGAATCGGCAGCCGCGTCGACAATGCCGTCACCAACACCGCCGCCAGCGCGATACCCGGGAAGCTCATGATGATGTCGAGGGTGCGCATCAGCAGCTCGGAGACCGCCTTATTAGCGGTGGCGGCGATGGAACCAAGGATCGCGGCGACCACCAGCGCGGTCGCGGTCGCGGCCAGGCCGACGATCAGCGAGACTCGGGCGCCGAACAGTGCTCGGGAGAAGATGTCGCGGCCGGTGTCGTCGGTGCCGAACCAGAACATCTCGTTGGGAGCAACGGCGGAGTCGGGGATGTTTTGTTCGCCCACGCCTTCGATCTCGATGGTTTTCATCACCACCATGTCTTCGGGCACCAACCCGGAAGCGTCGGGGTTATATGGGGCGAGCTGGGGCGCGAAGATGGCGACGAGGGCGAGCACGGCCAAGACGCTCAATGCGATCTTGGAGCCCAGTGGCAGCGCGGCGATTCCCTGCAGGCGAAGCCCAGGAATAGTTAGCTTTTGGCGAGATTCGCGAGACAGCATCAGATGCTCCTAATCCTGGGATTGACGAGGATGTAGAGCAGGTCAACCACGATGTTGATCACGATGAAGGCGATCGCGATGGTGATCGACACCCCCTGCACGATGTTGACGTCGCTGCGGGTGATGCCTTGGAAGATCAGTTGGCCCATGCCCTGAATGTTGAAGATCATTTCGATGACGACCGCGCCGCCCATCATGTAGCCGATGCGCAGGCCGAGCACGGTGAGCGGGGTGATCAACGCGTTGCGCAGCACATTGCGCCCGATCACCACATGCTTGGGGATGCCCGCGCCAATGGCGGTGCGGACATAGTCTTTGTCGAGTTCCTCCACCATTGCGGTGCGCACGACGCGGGTTAGGGAGCCCGATAGCGGGACGGCGATGGCGATAGCAGGCAACGCAACTTGTTGCAGATACCTGGCGGGGTCGTCGCCGAAGCTGACCCAGCCGGAGACCACCGCCGGGAACCAGCCAGCACCGCCGGGGATGTTGCCGAAGGCCTGGATCAGCAGCAGCGCCAGCCAGAAT
>PDWJ01007786.1_pt1 | contig 10365 bp, 16 predicted proteins | sample 1430881 | NCBI WGS metagenome assembly PDWJ01 (sample SAMN01162460, study PRJNA174530) | Oral metagenome, whole genome shotgun sequencing project. | biome: Marine environment; feature: Marine mammal; material: Swab sample of the gingival sulcus; isolation source: swab sample of gingival sulcus... | reverse complement strand
CCGTATTTATTGTGGTAATAATCGGCAATGGATTGTGAAACGGTATAAGCATGTTTTATTTTGGGCAAAAAATACGCCTCTAAACTTACCCAAACTTTTTTAACGCATTTTTTATGTTGTATTTCCGGCACTTCGGAAAATAACTCATGACTGTCAAAAACCAAAGCTTTGCGTCTGATTTTAGACGCAAGATATGCAGCCGGAAGGGTGTCCATATCACAAGCAAGCACAATATCCCAAGCATGAAACAACAAATACCAAAACAAACGAAAATTAAACCAAGCATAAAACAAAGCACCTCGTTTAACCCATAATTTCATTCGATGTGTAGCATATTCACGACTTAACGGTTCGGACACAGGTAACTTCCGTCCCAAAAGCAAAACATTAAAACCGCCTTGTTTCAAATTTAAAGCCGTTTTATGCATACGCTGATCGGTTTGCAAATCGTTGGTTACCGTTATAATTATCCGTTTCAATATTACAATTAATTAATTCTTACTATCTTTAAAGACACATTACAAAATAACTGAAAAAATTTACAATTATGAAAAATGTCTTTTTAATCTTTGCCTTTTTAGGTTTGAGTCTTTGTCTTTGGGCACAGGAAAAAGCCGTTGAAATTAATATCGGCGAACAAATCAACGTACTAAGTTTCGACAATATCTTAGGCGGAACATTTAAAAACAAACCCGATTGGTTAAGTCCACAAATCGGCATTCGTTATTTTCATGGCATTAACGATAATTTTGCCATAGTTTCAGGTTTAAGCTATTACCAACACAACAGTTGCATTAAATCTAACGAGATGAAATTTTATTCTGCAACAACACTATTTAAAGCCTTATCCTTACCATTGGGTGTAAATTTTAAACTGAACATTACTAAGCATTTTAATGTAGAATACACATCGGGCATAAATTTAAGCTACTATTTTGGCAATCACTCAAACGGTGAAACAAGCTCGCAAACGGGCGATGTATTTTTGTCCGAATCTTTTGTAAACAAACGATTGAGAAAACACTTCAACACATTATTGGAAAACAATCTTTCGGTAACTTACACAAGCAATATAAATCTCCGTTTGAGATTATTCGGTTCGTACCATGCAGGATTATCAGACGTGTGGCGTCATCAAGCAACATTTAGCACTCCATCAATACCCTCTCACACATTTGGCATAACAAGTCGAGGTTCGTATTGGCTTTTCGGGGTGGGTTTAGGTTATGTTTTCAATCGCTGATACTATTTTCTACCAATAAAAAACGCCCGACAATTCGGGCGTTAATTTTTATTTCATTAAGGACATTTCAAGATTAGCGAATAAACTTAAAGTTACGTCCTAAATAATAAGCATTGTCTCCAAGAGATTCTTCAATACGAAGCAACTGATTATATTTTGCAATACGATCGGAACGTGATGCCGAACCGGTTTTAATCAATCCTGTATTTAAAGCAACCGCCAAGTCGGCAATAAAAGTATCTTCGGTTTCACCGGAACGATGGCTCATTACCGAAGTATAAGAATTACGATGAGCCAATTCTACCGCTTGAATGGTTTCGGTTAATGTTCCGATTTGATTAACTTTAATTAGAATTGAGTTTGCAACAGAATTTTCAATACCTCTGGCAAGACGTTTAACATTGGTAACAAACAAATCATCACCTACCAATTGAATTTTATTTCCAATTTTTTGAGTGATTCTTGCCCAACCGTCCCAATCATCTTCAGCCAAACCGTCTTCAATGGAAAGGATAGGGTATTTTTCAGTCCAATTCACCCAATAATCAGCCATTTCGTCCGATGATAATTTTTTACCGTTGGATTTAAGTTCGTACATTTTGGTTTCTTCGTTATAAAACTCAGATGCCGCGGGGTCAAGAGCGATAAAAACTTCTTCGCCGGGTTTATAGCCTGCTTTTTCAATGGCTTTAAGTACATACTCAATGGCTTCTTCGTTTGAATTTAAACCGGGAGCAAATCCGCCTTCGTCACCTACGTTGGTAGAAAAGCCTGAATCTTTAAGTACAGATTTCAAATTATGGAAAATTTCCGCACCCATTCTCAATGCCTCTGAAAAGTTTTCGGCACCTACCGGCATAATCATAAACTCTTGAAAGTCGATGTTATTGTCGGCATGAGAACCTCCGTTAAGAATGTTCATCAACGGAATTGGCAAAGTATTAGCATTAACTCCGCCAATGTAGTTAAACAACGGAAGTCCGTGATACTGAGAAGCAGCTTGAGCACAAGCAAGCGAAACTCCCAACATAGCATTAGCACCTAACTCTGCTTTATTTTCGGTACCATCGAGTTGAATCAAAGCACGGTCGATACCTTTTTGGTCATCAATATAAAATCCACGCAATTGTTCGGCAATGGTTTTATTAACGTTATAAACCGCTTTCATAACGCCTTTGCCCATAAAGCGAGATTTATCGCCGTCGCGAAGTTCAACTGCTTCGTGAACACCGGTTGAAGCACCGGAAGGAACTGCTGCACGTCCTACAATACCGCTATTAGTCATTACTTCGACTTCAACGGTAGGATTACCTCTTGAATCGAGGATTTGTCTGGCATGAATGTTTTGAATTTGAGCCATATTTTTAAATTTTAAATGAATGTTTTATTTTGGTCTAAAATTAACAAAAAAAGAGGGAGTTTAAAAACTCCCTCGCACAATTTATTTTAAAGAAAATTTTTATTTTTCTTCATCAGATTTTTTGTCAGCAGAGTCGTCAGCTTTTGGTGTTTCGTCGGTTTGTTTTTTCACCTCTTCAACAACTTCTTCTGCTTTAACGTCTTCTACCGGAGCTTCTTCTACTGCTTTTTCTACAACTTTATCAGCTTCGGTTTTAGTAGCACCTGTACGACCACGACGAGTACGTTTTTTCGTTGGTGCAGTTTCTTTTGCAGCCAACATATTTTCGTTGTAATCAACAAGTTCGATAATACACATTTCAGCAGCATCACCAACGCGAGTACCGGTTTTTAATATACGAGTATAACCTCCGGGGCGATCTCCTACTTTCACTGAAACTTCGCGGAACAATTCAGAGACAGCATTTTTGTCTTGTATTGCACGAAAAACTACACGACGATTGTGAGTAGAGTCTTCTTTTGAACGAGTAATTAGCGGCTCAACAAAAACTTTCAATGCTTTTGCTTTGGCAACAGTAGTATTAATGCGTTTGTGCATTATAAGTGAACTTGCCATATTTGACAACATGGCTTTTCTATGGGCTTTTTTTCTTCCTAAATGGTTGAACGATTTATTGTGTCTCATGACTATCCAGTTTATTCCTTATCCAACTTATACTTTGTAATATCCAAACCAAAACTTAGGTTCAAGTTTTTAAGTAAATCTTCAAGCTCGGTAAGCGATTTTTTACCAAAGTTTCTGAACTTAAGCAGGTCGTTTTTATTGTGTTTTACCAGAGCACCAAGCGTATCTATGTCAGCCGCTTTCAAACAGTTCAATGCACGAACTGAAAGATCAAGATCCACAAGTCTGGTTTTTAGAAGCTGTCTCATGTGTAGAACTTCTTCGTCAAATTCTTCATTTTCATAAGACTCTTCGGTATCAAGCGTAATTTTTTCATCGCTAAAGAGCATAAAATGATAAATAAGAATTTTTGCTGCTTCTTTAAGTGCTTCTTTAGGATGGATAGAACCATCGGTGTCTATTTCAAAAATCAGTTTTTCATAATCTGTTTTTTGTTCAACACGCATATTTTCCACACTGTATTTTACATTTTTTATCGGTGTAAACACAGAACCAATTGCAATAACCCCTATTTCGTCATCTTCAGATTCGTTTTCTTCCGGAGAAAGATAGCCTCTACCCTTAGCAATAGTAAGGTCTATTTTAAGGGTAACATCAGACTCCATGTGGCAAATTTCCAAGTCGGGATTTAACACTTTAAAACCGGTAAGGAAATTTCCGATATCTCCGGCTTTAAAAACATCTTGACCGGAAATAGTTACGGAAACTTTTTCTCCGTCAAAATCTTCGATTTGTTGTTTAAAACGAACTTGTTTAAGTTGCAATACAATTTCGGTAACGTCTTCCATGACACCTTTAATGGTAGAAAACTCATGGTCAACGCCTTCGATTTTAACATGTGTGATTGCAAATCCTTCCAATGAAGCCAAAAGAATACGTCTTAGGGCATTACCCACAGTTACACCGTATCCGGGCTCTAAAGGTCTGAATTCAAATTTACCGTGCATATCGTCAGCATCAAGCATCACGACTTTATCCGGTTTTTGGAAAGCTATAATTGACATACGAATCAGGTTATTGATTATTTTGAATACAACTCAACGATTAATTGTGCTTCGATATTTTCGGGTATTTCTTCACGTTCAGGTACATTTAAGTATTTTCCTGACATTTGTTCGTTATCCCATTCTAACCAAGAATATTTGGTATGGTTAGCACCTCGTAACGAATTAGAAATAACTTCTAATGATTTTGAACGTTCGCGAACACTTACAATATCTCCGGCTCTCAATCTAAATGATGGAATGTTGGTTACAACTCCATTAACAACAATGTGTCTGTGAGAAACAAGTTGTCTTGCAGCTCGTCTTGTTGGAGCAATTCCCAAACGGAATACTACGTTATCAAGACGTGACTCAAGTAGTTGTAAAAGTACAACACCGGTAACACCTTTCATACTTTGTGCTCTTTTAAACAAGTTTGAAAATTGTTTTTCAAGCACACCGTAAGTGTATTTTGCTTTTTGTTTTTCTTTTAACTGAACACCATACTCAGATACTTTTCTTCTTCTACGGTTGGCACCATGTTGTCCCGGTGGATAATTTTTCTTTTCAAAATATTTATCCTGTCCATAGATAGGTTCACCAAGTTTTCTGGCGATTTTTGTTTTTGGTCCTCTATATCTTGCCATGAATCTTAACAATTAAAATAATTACACTCTTCTTCTTTTAGAAGGTCTACATCCGTTATGTGGCAATGGAGTAACGTCAACGATTTCGGTTACTTCAATACCTGAGTTATTGACTGCACGAATTGCTGATTCGCGTCCCGAACCCGGTCCTTTAACGTAGGCTTTAACTCTTCTAAGACCTGCGTCGTATGCCACTTTTGCACAATCCTCTGCAGCAACTTGAGCTGCGTAAGGAGTATTCTTTTTACTACCACGGAATCCGCGTTTTCCTGATGAAGACCAAGAAATTACTTGTCCTTCTGCATTTGTCAGGGTAACAATAATGTTATTAAATGATGAATGAATGTGCAATTGACCATTCGCATCTACTTTAACAACCCGTTTCCTGGTAACTTTAGTCTTTTTCTTTGCCATAGACGATTAATTATTTACTAAGCTTTCTTTTTATTTGCGATAGTTTTCTTTTTACCACGACGAGTACGAGCATTGTTTTTAGTATGTTGTCCTCTTAAGGGTAAACCAATACGATGACGAATACCTCTGTACGAACCAATATCTTGCAAACGTTTAATATCGGTTTGTACTCTTGAACGCAATTCTCCTTCTACAACGTAGTTTTCGATTTCCGAACGTACTTTACCGAGAATTTCATCGTCCCAGTCTTGTACTTTAATATTTTTATCAACACCTGCTTTTTCAAGAATTTCTTGAGCACGGCTTCTACCGATTCCGTAAACGTAGGTTAATGCTATTTCTCCTCGTTTATTGTTGGGTATGTCAACACCAGCGATTCTTGCCATATACTTAAATGTTTTTAAAGTTACTTAAATTATCCCTGACGCATTTTAAACTTAGGGTTCTTTTTATTAATAACATAAAGACGTCCTTTACGTTTCACGATTTTACAGTCTGCACTGCGTTTTTTAACTGATGCTCTGACTCTCATAATTTTACTTAATTTATTTGTATCTAAATGATATTCTTCCTTTGGTTAAATCATAGGGTGACATTTCAACTTTTACTCTGTCGCCCGGTAATATTTTAATGTAATGCATACGCATTTTCCCTGAAATATGAGCAGTTAAAATGTGCCCGTTTTCAAGTTCAACGCGGAACATTGCATTTGATAATGCTTCTATGATAGTTCCATCTTGTTCTATAGAGGCTTGTTTGGCCATATTATTTTGTTTTTAATTTAATTTCGTTATCAATAATACTAAAATCCGACAAAATATCTGCTTTCCCATTGATTATTGCAACTGTATGCTCAAAATGTGCGGCAGGTTTTTTATCTGCTGTTCGAATTGTCCAGCCGTCTTTATCTTGACGGATAAAACGTTTTCCCATAGTAATCATGGGTTCTATAGCAAGACACATGCCATTTTCTATTTTAGGTCCTGTGCCTTTGCGTCCATAATTAGGTACTTCAGGGCTTTCGTGTAAATCACGACCAATTCCGTGACCTACCAATTCGCGAACAACACCATAGCCGGCTTTTTCCGCATGCAATTGCACAGCGTGTCCGATGTCTCCTATTCTGTTTCCTGCCACTGCCATTTCAATACCACAAAACAAAGACTCACGTGTAACCTTTAAAAGATTTTTCACTTCGTCGGATACATTTCCAACTTCAAAGGTATAGCATGAATCGCCATGCATTCCGTTTTTATACGCTCCAATATCAATAGAAACAATGTCCCCGTCTTGTAAGCGATAATCGGTAGGAATACCATGAACAACAACATCATTAACAGAAATACAAGCTGAATTCGGGAAACCGTTGTAATTAAGAAATCCCGGCACAGCACCATTGTCATGAATAAATTCATACACAATTTTATCAAGAGTTAATGTACTAACACCAACCTCAATGTGCTTTGCAACTTCAGCATGAGTTTTTGATACCAAGAGGTTACTCTCTCGCATCAACTCAATTTCTTCCGCTGTTTTTAAATAAATCATCAAAGAACGTTACTATCAAATTAAATTTATAAGGCAGCTACAGTTTGTCCTCTACCTTTAATTCTACCTGATTTGGTTAAACCATCGTAATGACGCATTAACAAATGACTTTCAATTTGCTGCAATGTATCAAGTACAACTCCAACTAAAATCAATAAAGAAGTTCCTCCAAAGAATTGGGCAAACTGATTATTGACTCCGGCCAACATAGCAAAAGCAGGCATAATTGCTACAAAAGCTAAGAACAATGAACCCGGCAAAGTTATTCTTGACATAATGTTATCAATAAACTCAGCAGTACGTTTTCCCGGTTTTACACCCGGAATAAAACCGCCATTGCGTTTCATATCCTCTGCCATTTGCTGCGGATTAACAGTTACCGCAGTATAAAAATAGGTAAAAAGAATAATCATTAACGCAAATACAAAGTTATACCAAAATCCTGTATAATCGGCAAAAGCCAAAGCAAATTTTCCAATTTCTCCTTCGCCTTTAAATCCTGTGAACATCATAGGCACAAACATTAATGCTTGTGCAAAGATGATAGGCATTACTCCGGCAGCATTTACTTTTAAAGGAATGTACTGACGTACACCGCCATATTGACGATTACCAACTACGCGTTTTGCATATTGTACCGGTATTCTTCTTACAGCTTGTACTAAAGCTATGGATATCATAAATATCACGAAAAGAATAACAAATTCAAGTAAAAGCATGATAAGACCTCCGGCTTGTCCGGTTCCTCGAGAAATTATCTCGGCAACCAATGAACCCGGTAGGCGAGCAATGATACCAATCATAATGATGAGTGAAATACCATTACCAATACCTTTATCTGTAATTCTTTCACCAAGCCACATAACAAACATGGTACCTGCCGTTAAAGCAATACCAAGTAATTGAACAACAATAGATGCAGAGATATAAGGCATAATACCAAGACCAAATACAGACGCTCTTGAGAAAGCTCCACCGGAAAACATATCCAACAGACTAAGTACGCCTTTACCAGCTTGATTCTGGAGATTTGCCAACTGAGTTGGATCAATTCCAGGTAAAACAACATGAGCTCCGAGTCTGTAAATAAGAATCAGTCCCAATGTTGTTAAAATGCGTTTGCGCAAATCTTCAATACGCCAAATATTTCTTAAGGTCTCAATAAATTTCTTCATCCTTAATATTTTTCTACAGTTCCACCTTGAGCTTCGATTTTCTCAGCAGCAGTTTTTGAAAAAGCGTGAGCTTTAACATTAACTTTAAGTGTAATATCACCATTACCAAGAATTTTCACTAATTCTGTACGTTTTACAACGCCAAAATCAACGAGTATTTCAAAGTCAATATTTTCAAGTTTATTATCTTCGGCAAGTTTTTGTATTTTCGACAAATTCACACCTCGATATTCAACTCTATTTCTATTTTTAAACCCAAATTTCGGGCTGGTTCTTTGAAGTGGCATTTGTCCACCCTCAAAACCAACTTTACGTGAGTAACCTGAGCGTGATTGAGCACCTTTATGACCACGAGTAGCAGTTCCACCTTTTCCGGAACCTTGTCCGCGTCCTACGCGCTTACCTTCTCTTTTATTTGAACCAGTAGCTGGTTTTAATGAACTTAAATCCATATCACTTACAGATTAACTTTATTAAACATTTTCAACTTTCACTAAATGACTAATTTTTTCAGCCATTCCTAATATTTGCGGGGTTGCTTCGTGTTCAACGGTTTGATTCATTTTACGAATACCCAACGCAATAAGTGTATCTTTTTGTTTTTTATCAAAATTGATAGCACTTCTAACTTGTGTAATTTTTACTTTAGCCATGTCTTTCCTCCGAATTAACCATTAAACACTTTTTCTAAAGAAACTCCACGATGTTCGGCTACGGTAAATGGATCTCTCATTTCCATAAGAGCATTCATTGTAGCTTTTACAAGGTTGTGTGGGTTTGATGAGCCTTTAGATTTTGCCAATACATCTTTTACACCAACACTTTCAAGTACGGCACGCATCGCACCACCCGCTTTAACACCGGATCCGTCTGATGCAGGTTTCAACCATACTTTTGCTCCGGAATATTTTCCGGTTTGTTCGTGTGGGATTGTATCGTTAAAAATCGGAATTTTCACCAAATTTTTCTTAGCATCTTCAACGGCTTTTTCAATAGCAGTGGTTACCTCACCTGCTTTACCAAGACCATGACCGACAATACCGGCTTCGTTTCCGACAACTACAATAGCAGCAAATGTAAAGGTACGTCCACCTTTGGTTACTTTTGTAACACGATTAATTGCTACCAGTCTGTCTTTAAGCTCGATATCGCTACTTGCTTTTACTTTTCGTACGTTGTTTGACATAATTCCTTAAAATTTTAATCCACCTTTTCTGGCACCTTCAGCAAATGCTTTTACTCTGCCATGATACTGATAACCTCCGCGATCGAAAACCACTGTTTCGATACCTGCTTCAACTGCTTTTTTCGCAAGTATTTCACCTGCTTTCATTGCAATTTCAGATTTATTGCCTTGTTCGTTGGCAATGTCTTTATCACTAGTAGCTACAGCAGCCAAAGTAACACCTAAATCATCATTGATAATTTGACCTACCATATGTTTGTTGCTGCGAAAAACAGCTAATCTAGGTCTTTCTGCAGTTCCTTGTATTTTATTCCGGATACTGCGACGAATTTTATTTCTTTTTTCTATTCTACTTGACATGGTTTGCAACTTTAACGATTAAACACTCGCAGATTTACCAGCTTTTTTACGAACTTCTTCGCCAACAAAGCGAATACCTTTACCTTTATAAGGTTCAATGGGTCTGAGCGAACGAATTTTAGCCACAACATGACCTAAAAGCTGTTTATCAAAGCTTTTTAGGGTTATGATAGTATTGGCACGTTTTTCAGTTTTACACTCAACTTGTATTTCTTTAGGCATTTCAAAGAAAATATGGTGAGAGTAACCGAGGCTAAAATCGATTACTTGACCGTTATTTTCAGCCTTGAACCCTACACCGACAAGTTCAAGTTGTGCAGAAAAACCTTCAGAAACACCAATAACCATATTGTTTAGTAATGAACGGTATAATCCGTGCATTGCTTTGTGTTCGATGGCATCACTTGGTCTATCAATGATCATTTCGTTAGCGTCATTGATTTCTATTTTTAAATCGTCATTCACTTTCTGCTCAAGCTCACCGAGTGGTCCTTGAACCTTAACAAGATTATTATCGATGTTAACGGTAACGCCTTGCGGAATTTGAATTGGTAATTTCCCTATTCTAGACATGGTAATCAAATATTAATAAACGTAACACAATACTTCACCTCCGATTTCAAGTCTTCTGGCTTCTTTATCGGTCATTACACCTTTTGAAGTTGAAAGAATGGCAACACCTAATCCGTTTAATACACGCGGAAGATTTTCGGTGTTGGAATATTTTCTTAAACCGGGACGACTGACACGTTCGAGTTTTTTAAT
>PDWJ01005851.1_pt1 | contig 10365 bp, 3 predicted proteins | sample 1430881 | NCBI WGS metagenome assembly PDWJ01 (sample SAMN01162460, study PRJNA174530) | Oral metagenome, whole genome shotgun sequencing project. | biome: Marine environment; feature: Marine mammal; material: Swab sample of the gingival sulcus; isolation source: swab sample of gingival sulcus... | reverse complement strand
CAATGCTTCCGTCTTCTGCGTAGTCATGAATGTTGTTTCTATTTGCATCAATTTTTTTTGCAAATTTATTGTTAGGATTACAAGAAATAGGTTGTTGTAAGGTTATAGTCGTTTCCAGTTGGGAAGGTTGTGTTACAATAAACTCTTTAGAAATAATACCACAGCCTCCTTTGTTTGTCGCTTTGTTGTAGTTTGCGTCTTTAAGAGTAAGGTAATATTTACCTGCACCAATTTCATTTAGTCGTATTCCAAAACCATCATTTGTACTAACCGTTACATTGCTTAAAATAGTACCGGTAGGGCTAGCTTTTCTCCATTCGTAGAAATAACTGCCATCAGGCTTTGGAGTTCCTCCCTTCACCGTTACAGCAATGAAACCATTTTTTTTACCATAGCCAGAAGGCTTTTGTATAGTTTCTTCATCATCATCCAAATGAAGAACTGCATCTGGTTCTGTAATAACAACCGTAAGTTTTTTTGTTTCCCCATTTTCTTTTAAGGTATATTGGTATCCTCCTTTACCTCCTTTTGCATTTAGTGTTATTTTCCCATCATTTGCTCCATGACAATACACATCAATATGTTTTTCTGAGAATGTTACAGGAGTAGGAGCTTGTATTGTAAATTCTTTAATATTTGATTTAAAAGGATTCCCTTTATATTGACCTTCTAGTTTAATCTTATGCGTGCCGGAGGCTAAATTTTCGATATTTATTGTTGTTATGTTACCTCTTAATTGATTAACCCATTTTTTATTTCTTTCTGAATCAACAGCATGGTCATTTATAAAGAATTTTACATTTGTTTCTGTTTCTTCTAATTTTCTGTCAAATTTTAAAATTATACTTCCATATTCATCAGAACATCTGGGAGGAATTGCTCTTGAACTTTCTAAAATTTTGGGACCAGCCGGAATAACAGTGAAATTGATACGATTAGAATGGAAGTTCATGTACTCCTCTCTTATATTGGCAAGAGCTACCTTTTTTATGGAGTCTATGTTTACAATTTTTTCACAGATTTCATATGGCTCTATTCCACTAGGGTGATTAGTATATCTATTTATACAATCTATGAAATCAGCACTAGAATACGCCGCATTTTGTGCAAGCTTTTTAGCTTGTTCCTCAGAAATGATACTTCCCATGTGAACCCATAGAGAAACTATTTTTCCATAATCGTTTTTGTCTGTTATAATTTTGGAAAGAGGAATTTCTAAGATGTTTTTATTATTATATTCTTTAGGAATATCTTGCACTGATTTTTTTGCTATTTGATACTTCCAGTTTAAATGTTTGGACTCTAAATTGTCAGGTAGAGTTACTTTTAAAATGTCATTACTACTAAATTCAGTTTGGCTTTTATCAGTGATGGCGTCGAGTTTTACATAAGGATAAGATTTTAGGGTTAGGTTATAAGTTTCGTGCATCGGGTGCCCTGCATAAAAATAATAACCTGTGTTTGGTATTTCAAAATAGCGCTCTGCAGGATCTCCATGGTGACAGTTTGCCCCTAGCCAGTTCTTAAAATAATTTTCAGATCTTAAATATACTTTAGTTATCTTATTATTTTTTGTGTATTCTTTTTCGCGAGAGAAATTTTCATTATATATTCTTCCTGCCCAAAGGAGAACTTCTCTGTTATTGTAGAAAATATTAACTTTTCTAAGTCCATATTTATCTCCACATGCATCGGAATCTTCTCCTTGATATAAACTGATGGATAGTTTGTAATAGGCTTTACCGGTAAATTCTTTTTGTGAGAAAGCCCATTGACTTGTAAATAATAAAGCAAAAAATAGTAAAAATCGTCTCATAGTTTTAGTAGGTAACAGTTATTTTTTGAGTTGTAGTAGGCTTTTGGTTGCTTAGCATTGCCTTAATAAAATAGGTGTAGGTGTTTGCAGGAATAATGTTGGTGTCTTCCAAAAAGTTTTGCCCGCCGGGCAGTGTTCCCCATAGGGTCGGTTTTTCTCCTTGTTTTTGTCGGTACACCACTATTTCTGTAACTTTCTCTTTCTTATTCACTTTCCAGAACAGTTCTATTTGTTTCTTTTCTTTGTTTACAAAACTGCTAAGGCTGCGAATCACCTTTGTAGCACTTAAATTCGTATTTCTCAGGGTGATTTCTTGTGATTTTTCGGAGAGCAAGTTACTCTTGTCTATGGCAATGAGGTAATAACGGTAGCGTTTTCCCGCTTCAATATCTTCATCTGTATAAGAATAGTTAGGCTGTATTTTTTGCGTTTCAAACACTACTTTTGCAATAGGTTTTTCTTCCTCTAAATCAATTCTGTAAAGTTGGTGTTTTACCACATCGCTACTGTAACTTTTTATCCATTTTAGGGTTATTGTTCCCTCTTCAATTTTATAATCGCTAAACGTAGGAGGTTGTGGTTTTATCACATCGGGTTTGCTTAGTTCTAAAATTTTAGAAGGGACCGACTGGTTTTTTCGAATATCAGTTGCCGTAACGTAGTAATACACCTTATCGCCCAAATTCGTGATTTGCACACTGTCTTGAAAATAATTGTTTGTAATCGCCTGAGGCGTAACTCTCACTAATTCTTTCCCTTTTACATCGGCTCTGAAAATGTGGTAACCTTCCAAATCTTTTTCTGTATTGGGTTGCCATTTCAGGTGGGCAATACCCAAAGAGTCTATTTTCCCTTCAAGTGCTTTCGGTGCAGAAGGTGGTATGGTGTCATTAGGCTGTATAAGAACTGAAAAAGAAGAACGTTTGGTATGATTTTTCCCAACGACTGCTATTTTGTAATAATTGGAAGGAGCAAGGCTTTTTGTGGTAATTTTTCTTTGAGCGGGCGCTATGTTTTCAGTTATTGTTTTATAGGAATTTTCCCTATCGGTTTCCGAGTGCAATAGCTCAAACCCAATGATATCCTTTTCTGCTTCTTTCGGATATTCCCATTGGATGGAGATTGTTTCGTCTTTGGTAATTTTATAGTTTGTAATTTTAGGAGAGTATTTTAATCCATTTTTACCTACTCCTGAAATTATTTCTGAATAAGGCCCGAAATTACCGAAGATCGTTTTCCCTCGAATACGGTAGCGACATTCTATATCGTTTTGTTTCAAAGAATCAATATAAAGCATACCGGGAGCATCAGGACTCATTTGCATCACCGGTAAATTTCCCAGCGGAGTGAAGTCAGTATTTCCTACTGCCTTTTCAATAAAGTAAGTGGTATAGGTATCGCTTAGTTGCTTGTAATCCCATGCAAGGGTTACCTTTTTGTCTTCAAATATGCCTATAAAATCAAAAGGCTTAGGCAGTTTTTTTATCGTTGAGATTTCTGCAATAGCACTCCCGTTTTCCACCTGAACGTTTTTAGGATTGTTTGCAGAATTAAGTTCTACTGTGTATAAATAGCGCTCGTTTGTTTTTGCCGTAGTATCTACGTAGCCCCATCCGGCTAATGTAGCGATGGTAAAATCTAAGTCGGCAGCCATTAGGGCAAAGGCAAATCGCTGTTCGATTTCTTGAGATTTGTTGATAATGCCTTGTAAGTCTCCTTGTGTTGTTCCCATTTCCACTTCAAAACTCTCTCCGTATAGCGCTTGCGCCACAATTGCAGCATTGTCATTTTCTTCAATTATTTTTTCCCATTCATTAGGTGGAGCTATTTGAAATACTCCCAATTCTTTGAGTTCTGATTTGGGCAACATTTTTCCGTCACGGAGTATGGTGTGTCTCTTTAAGACGAAGCCTATTTTATTTGCTTTTTGCCAAGCAATAGGCTCGTCTACAGCCCATCGTAATGCTATTTTTTCGGGGAACTCTCCAACTTTTAGTTGAATATGTGCTTTTTTAATGTTTTCGTTATCATTTTGTTGTGCTGTAAGCGTTATACAACCCAATAATATTGACAGTAATAATATGATTTTAAATTTTTTCATAATCTTTTCAGTGTGCTAATGTGTCTTAAAGCAATAGAAATACCTCTTGCAAATCCTACAATTGCGTAAGAAGTGTTCTTGAAAAAGCGTACAAAGGTAGAGAATAATTTTAAAAGGATTATAATTGTAAGCAATTTTTTTTAAAGAAAAATGAAAAAATGAGCGTGTTTTATTTAAAATTTAGAGGGATTAAAGTCATAAGAAAGAGAGAACTGCAAACTGTTTTGTAGCGGAGTCGCCGAGGAGGCAATGGAAAGAGCATAGGACAGATTGATTGCAAGTTTATTCATTTTAATGCCTATACCGGTAGTCACATAATTTCTTCCTCCTTTGTTTTTATTCTCGTAGAAATACCCTCCTCTTAGAAATAAGGTATTCTCATAGTTATATTCCGCTCCTATGGCCCAAGTTATTTCTTGAAGTTCTTCGGAAAAACCATTGGGAGCATCTGTGAAAGACTGAAGCATTCCTTTTAAAAAAAACACGTTAGGATTTTTTCCTTTTAGGATTTTTTTATGCTGGTTGGAGGCTCCGGTATAGTCATATATAGGGGGAGTTGGAACGAGTAGTTTGTTGGCTTCAAGTGAGAGTTCCAGAGAGTTTGAGGAGGGGAAAATAAATTTACTTCCTAAGCCCAATTTTAAATTTGTGGGAATGAAAAACTCTTTTCCACCTTTCTCATAAGAGATTTTTGGTCCTATATTTGACAAGTTAAAACCGGCTTTCCATAGCACTTTATAGTTTGTGTGTTGGTGCGTTTTCGATTGATAAAATCCTGATATTCCTGCAGCCACGCTGTTTACCGAGTGTTTTTCATAATTTACCTCTTCCAGATTAGAATGCAACCACTTGCCTAAAACTCCCATAGAAAAGTTCTCAGAAAGTAGTAAACTGTAAGAGAAATCAAGAGTGAATTCATTTGGGCTTATACTTCCTTGTGATATATAGGAGTTTGCAATTTCTTGCGTGAGTTCAATTTCTCCAATATTAAAATAATTTACACTTGCTCCCCATACGCTTCGTTCGCTTGATTTTCTGAAATAAGAGATGTTGGTAATAAACATATCATTGACCACACCCGTAAGGTAGGTAGTGTGTGCTATTCCTATTCCTGAGTCATTTGTCGAGAAAATGTATTTAGAGGGATTCCAAGACTGTGAAAAGATATCTGTAGTAGTTGCTACGCCTATATTTCCCATTCCGTTCGCTCTTGCATCTGATTGTAATATCAAGAAAGGCATTGCTGTTTGAATGATGCGCCTATCGGGATTGGCATAAGTTGCAAAAAAAGTAAACAGTAGGCAAAAACCAGTAAAAAATATTTTTCGTAAATAGGAGATATCAAGGAATTGCATCTTGTTCAAATTTTAAGCCGCAAATCTAACACCTTTTTTATTAGAAAGGGGATAAATTACATATTTTTGGGGAAATTTTTTCGAAAAAAATAATTTTAATAAAAAATAGAACTATCTTAGCCGACTATTTTGCAATTCTTTTGCAAGAATAGAAGTTGATAATTATATCGTAAATAATATTGTTATGGTGCGCTTTTTTTACCTCTGTCTGTTTTTTGTTATACTTACTCCGCTTGGGAGTTATGCTTCAGAAATAGAAGGGTTTGCAGAAATGAATGTGGAAAATTCAAGTACGACAAATGACAGTATTGGCGTAATAAATAAAGCTGTTTCAAATTTTGCTATGGCTGAAGAACGGGGGAATTTTACACAGCAGTTGAATCCTAATGAACTTACGGAACTTCCTGTTGGAATAAAGAAAACGAAGAATAGTGTAGAATATGCAATTGTTGTAACAAAAGCAAAATTTACCCCTAAGTACGCAATTATTGACGTATTTGCTCGTGTTCGTACTCCTCAGCAGGGGGCAAAAAGGGGGCAGAAAGATTTGTATTTTGGAGCAGAGGGGGTTAAATTATCTTATAAGGGAAGAATAATAGGAGATACCAAACTCGCTTTACTCGGCGGAGATGTACATATTCCATTCAACAAGGAATGGATGCTAACACTTGAAGGTGGAGCTATTGATGAAACAGGAAATGCAAACAACAGCAATACTTACGTTGTCATAGACTGTGAAGGGATAAAGGAATTGTCTTTAAAAGGAAATATTCAAATATCCAGAAATGTCTTAACTCCTTTAAATCCAAATGGAGAAATAGCCCCACTAACTCGAAAAGAGGGAAACAAAATAGTAACAAATCGGGTTCGGGGTGATTTTAACATAAAGGCTTCAGATTGGAATGATTTGTTGCTAAAAGTAAATTTAACTCCTTTTGCCATCACTTCTCACACTAAAAATCCTGACAAAGGATATTTTGCATTTCTGGTCAATGAAGCTGTTTTAGACCTTAGTGATTTGAGGAATGACCCGGTAGTTGTATTTCCTGATTATTATGCTAAAAATGATTATTTAATCGCAGGAGCAGAATCTTGGAGAGGTTTATTTGTAAAAACTTTTGAAATAGGTTTGCCTGAAGAATTCAAAACCTCTGACAATCCGAATGATATTATCCGAATAGGTGCAAATAATCTTATTATAGATAGTTACGGGGTTTCGGGGAATTTTTATGCGGAAAATGTTTTTTCTATTGATAAGGGAATAACGAATAGAGAGCAAGGTTGGGCATATTCTTTGGATAAAATAGGAATAGACTTGGCATCTTCACGAATTGTAGGGGCTAACATTGAGGGAAGTCTTAGGCTGCCGGTGCAGAATGCTTTGGAAAAAAAGGAGGGTAAGGCTGTAGGAGCTTTAGCCTATAAAGGAGTTATTACAGAGGATGAATATTTGTTGAATGTAGCAATTCAGGACTCAATAAAACTGGATGTGTGGAATGCTAAGGCAAAGATTGCTGAGGGCTCTTGTGTGGAGATGCAAGTAAAAGACAGAAAGTTTTACCCGAAGGCTATCCTTAACGGAAATTTAGACATCTCAGGCAATAAGGGAGGAGACGCTTCCGGTAACAAAAAAGAGTTGTTAAAGTTTAAAGACATTAAATTTGAAGGCTTAACTTTACAAACACGGGCACCTTATCTTTCGGTTGACCGTTTTGAGATTGAGGGAGAACAAAAGTTGTCAAGATTTCCTGTAAGTATAAAAGATATTGTCTTAGAAAATAAAGGCAACCAAGCAAATTTGGATTTTGGTATTGCAGTAGGGCTACAAGATAAAGGCTTTGCGGCATCAGGAAGACTACATATAAAAGGGGAAATAAAAAGTGAGAAGGGGCTTCAGACGTGGAAATATAAAGGTTTAGATATTTCAAAATTAGGTCTGTCTAACGTAGACATAGGCGTAGGAGTTGTAAGTGGAGAGTTAGAATTTATGAATAATGACCCTCTATATGGAGACGGATTTAGGGCATTTTTAGGCTTGGAGAGAATAGCAGGTTTGCCCAATGTTAAAGTAAGAGTTGATGCCATATTTGGGCATAGTACATTCAGGTATTGGGGATTTGAAGGTGCTGTCGATGGACTTAACATTGAAACATCTGTAATTAATATTACAGGGTTCACGGGAGGGGCGTTTTATCATATGGTTCCTGACCAACAGCGAACTAAAATTGACACGAAAAGAGCCTTAGTGTTCAAACCGGATAAGGAGGTAGGTTTAGCTTTGAGAGCGGGAATTTACGGAGCATTAAAGAGTAAGAAAATAGGTACTATTATGGCGGGCTTTAGTGTCTCAACCAATGCTAATGGAGGACTGGCGAATGTTGGTTTTATAGGAGAAGCCCACATTATGTCTGATATGACTGCCTCTATTCCTAATCCACTTGCTAAGACACAGAAGAAGTTTAAAGAAATGGTTGGGAAATCAAAATTCATCGATGATGTAAAAAACAAGAAAGGGGCTGATAAGGTTTTAGATATTAGTGAAGTTGATGATTATTATCCGACATCTAAAAATGAAGACAAAAATGATTCTGCGATAAAAGCCAAAATTGCGATGAATTACGATTTTAACAATAGAACATTTCACGGTGAATTAGATGTTTATGTAAATACTCCGGGAGGTTTTATTACAGGAACGGGAGAAGAAGGACGTGCAGGCTGGGCAGTTTTACACGTGGCTCCTGATGATTGGTACTTACACATTGGTACACCTACTGATATGATAGGTCTAAAGGTAGGAATTGGCAGTTTTTCTGTAGAATCAGGCAGTTATTTTATGGTGGGAAGCCAGATACCGGGCAGCCCTCCGCCGCCGGTTGAAGTTGCTAATATTTTAGGACTGAAATTACAAGATATTGATTATATGAAAGACTTAAATAGTCTTTCGCAAGGCAAAGGATTTGCCTTTGGTTCTCATTTCAAATTTGATACGGGCGATATGACTGCTCTATTCTTATATGCAAGGTTTAATGCAGGTTTGGGGGCTGACATTATGTTGAAAGACTACGGAGAAGCCGCTTGTAGTAATAGAGGTGGAGACCAAATTGGAATAAACGGTTGGTATGCTAATGGGCAAGCTTATGTTTATTTACAAGGAGAGTTGGGAATCAAGATTAAATTGTTTTTTATAAAGAAGAAAATCCCGATAATAAAAGCAGGGGCAGCAGCCTTGCTTCAAGCCAAGGGACCTAATCCGTTTTGGATTAGAGGATATCTCGGCGGTTATTACAATTTGTTGGGCGGATTGGTAAAAGGGAAGTTTCGTTTTAAATTGGAATTTGGAGAGGAATGTAAATTGGCAGACGAATCTGTGTTAGGCGGGATGAAAATTATTGCTGATTTGACGCCTAAAAATGACGCTTCTGATGTGGATATTTTTGCTGTTCCACAAGCCACATTTGCCTTCCCTGTCAATAAGTCTATTGTAATTCCTGAGGATGATGGAGACCATACGTACAAAATAGTGGTTGATAAATTTACTATTGTAGATGAAAACGGTAAAGAGATAGAGGGGAATATAGAATATGAAAAAGTTGCTGATGTTGCTAACTTTGTATCATCGGATATATTACCTCCAAATCAAAAACTGAAAGTGCTACTTGAAGTAAGTTTCTTAGAAAAGAAAAATGGTCTCTATCAGGTGCTTACCGTGGATGGAAAGAAAGCCACTGAAAAAGAAGAGCGAAGTTTTGTAACCGGTACGGCGCCAACAACCATTCCGTTGCGAAATATCCTGTATGCGTATCCTGTGGTAGAACAGCACAATTATTATATAGGAGAGGCTGACAAGGGCTACATAAAATTAAAACGAGGACAAGACTATTTGTTTGACAATCCTAATTGGACAACTTCGGTAGCATTTAGCCGTGAAGGAGAGACCGTACAGACAGCCTTTAATTATGATACGAGTACAAACGAAATACGATTTACAGTACCTCGTTTGAAGAAAAAAGAGGAATATAACCTTGGTATTGTGGCACGGACTCAAAAAGCAGATGCTGAGGGAGAGGCAAAGACGATTGTGAAGAATCAGAAAGCCTCCGCAGGGGAAGAGGGCTCGTCGGTTTCGGCTTCAATTGAGACGAAAAAAGCAGAAAACGTGTCCAAAGACGGAGAGATAGAACGCCTTGTATATCCTTTTAGAACAAGTGGTTATGATACATTTGCAAAGAAAATAAGAGCACAACATTTTAGTTCTACCGAGGGCTACATTAGTACGGGCTTGTATTTCATCCAAAATAAAATGAATAGTGACGAGTATTTTGACAGTGTAGAACTAGTCGGTTCTGAATACACGGGAGAGGAGCCTTTGGTAAAGGTTGAAGCCCTTATGAATGATGCATTTGCGAATAAATTCAAAAAATTGTTTTACGATAGCTATCCTGTCGATGGCATTACACTTAACAGGGCTGTTAATACGGAAAACAATGTGGGGATTCCACCGCTGAGAGCATTGCCTATTATCCAATCTTATTTAACCTATCTGGATAAGCAAAAATGGAATCCGAAACTCAAAGAACTATTCCCTTACCAATATGATTTGTTCCGTTATTATAGTAATGATTGGTACGAGATAGTTTGTAAAGCAACCAATAAGTATCACGATACGGATTTTGAGGCTATGCCGAATGAAATAAAAGCCATTATTTCTTCAAGATTTGGAGTTATTCCCGTAGGAAAATACGGAGTAAAAGTAAGTTATATGATGCCGGGCAATAAAAAAGGTTCTAGTGCAACAATTGATTATAGCATAAGTCCGGGTAACTAAAACCACGTTTGAAAGTATGTTGAAAAAAAGAATTTATACATCATTATTGTTATTTTTTGTGGCATTAGCCCCAGTATTATTAACTGCCCAATCTCAATATCCGGTTCGGGTGACGAGTGTTTTGTTACCACCTTACAGTTTGCGTCTTAATGACTATGCGACCACTACAGAAGAGAAGTTACAAGTGCAACTTTTAATGACCGATTTGTTAGAGCCGTCTCACGATGTGGTGTTGCAATTTTGGTTAGAGAGCGGCACGGGCGATGGC
>PDWJ01005514.1_pt1 | contig 10365 bp, 8 predicted proteins | sample 1430881 | NCBI WGS metagenome assembly PDWJ01 (sample SAMN01162460, study PRJNA174530) | Oral metagenome, whole genome shotgun sequencing project. | biome: Marine environment; feature: Marine mammal; material: Swab sample of the gingival sulcus; isolation source: swab sample of gingival sulcus... | reverse complement strand
TACAAACAGCCTTACCGCAGCCTTGTTTTTTACTCCGTACCTCAAAATATTCTTCGGGATCATTTCGTGCAGTTTTTTGCTTTTTTCTTTTTACTTAAAACGGCAGACACCCTCTGCGGAGAACAGTTCGGTCAGCCGCTTCCTTGCGCGGAATAATATTCAGTTAAGCGAAAGAGAATTTGCTGTTCTTACCCTTATTTGCGAAGGACTTACCAATAAAGAAATTGCTTTTACGCTGGCTTTGGAAGAACAAACGGTAAAAAATTACACTTCATCTTTGTATAAAAAAATCGGTGTAACAAGCCGTGTTGCGGCATGTAAGGCAGTAAATTCCATTTTTATTTTAGTTTTTTAAAAGTAACAGCATATAAAAAATAAACGGCAAATACACCTGTTGATGATACAAATAACGAAACATATACAGGAAAATAATCAACCATCATACCGAAAAATAATTGTCCCAAAGGTATGGAAACGAATGTAAGCATTCGTATTATAGAAAGTGCTCTGCTTCTCAATTTTTCATCGATTGTTTTGTGATACAATACTTGTATCGACATGTGCATAGGCATTACAGAGGCAACAATATAACAATCAATAAGTATAATTAAAAAAACTACAATCATATATTGTCCTGTAAACAAATAATTTTCTAAAAATACCGCAAGAGCGATTACCAATAACGATACTGCAACAGAAAATGTTGAAAAAAGAAGAATTTTCTCTGTCTTGTATTTCTTTACAAAGGACACAATTACTAATGGTATAATCAAAGACATTGATGCTGCTATAGTGTTATATAATCCGTATATATATTCGCCGACTTTATAATCTTCCAAAAACAAATATGCAACTGCAACGGTAAAAACAGGCGCAAAGAAAAAATTGAGAATGGGAGAAATCATAACTATTTTCCGTACGGTATAATCTCTTTTTATTTCTTGAATACCCTCTTTAAAAGCGTCTATTTTTAACCATTTATCTTTTTTGTATGCAGATTTATTAAAAACATATCGTATATTCATCTGAAATATCGTAACAGCAAAAAACAGAACGGCTGCTGCTAACAAGCCGCCCTTTACATCAAAAAATCTGTATACAAAAGCTGAGAGCATCGGCGTAGCGGTAAAAACAATTCCCTGATACAATTTAGACATTGACGCAGCTTCTTCCAACAGCTCTTTTGCAGCGATTTCCGGCAATAGTGCTTCTGAAGCAGCTTGATAAAAGACTTCTATAATTTCTAATACTACAACAAGAATATAAATATGCCAAAGTCTTAATCCGTAGTTACTAAAAGAAATAACCACAAATAAAAATAAAACTACGCTTGCAATTAAGCTGTAAACGGTCATAAGTTTAAGTCGATTAAATCTGTCTCCCGCTATTCCGGCAAATGGGGTAAATATAACTCTGGGAATGATTATTATCGAAAGAATTGACGCAAAAACAGCTCCTGACCCGGTAAAATTAAATACATACAGGGCCAAGACAAATTGAAGTATATTACTTGCCATCATTGAAAAAGAAAGAGAAAACCAATAATACAGGTAGTTTTTATTTTTTAACAGTTTTTTTAAACCGGTATTGGTGTTTGTATTCATAGGATGGTATTTTAATGCTAATCATTCATAAAAAAATCAGACATTTTTTCTAAAGTATCAAAGTTTTGTACACCGGGAAAAACGCCCATCAATTTAATGACAAGAATTTTATTATTTTTTATTGCGTTTATTGATGATAACTCTTTTTTAGATTTCAAATATTCTATCTTATCTTTAGCATTGTTATCATTTGAATATGAATGAACAATTATATAATCCGGATTTCTTTTAATAATATTTTCTAATCCAACTTTTGAAAATTGTTTATCTATATCTTCAAAAATATTTTTTCCACCGGCTATATTTATAAGGTCATTTTCTAATCCTTTACCTCCGGCAACAGTAATTTCATCTCCAACAGAATCTATTGCTAAGACACTTACCGATTTTTTATTTTTAACCCTTTCTTTTACAACATCTACTCTTGATTTAAAACTATGCAGCAGTTCGTTGCCTTTTTTTTCAACATTAAATATTTTAGATAAATTCTTAATGTCTCTATATACATTTTCGATACCAATGGTATCTCCATACGAACCCTCTGAAACATAAATTTTAATTCCATTTTTTTCATAATCCTCATATTTTCCAAAATGAGGTACATTAAAATAATATCCATTCATAATTAACAAATCAGGCGACAATTTAATAATATTTTCTAATGTAGGAATCCCTTTTTTAATTTCATCAGGAAAATTAAGTTTTTTTGCTTTTTCTTGATTTTGATCGAGTAATTCATTGATTTGAAAATTTCCTAACCGTATACCAGCAATCCTATCTTCTAATCCCAAAGCTATAAGCGTTTCTGTATTTGTAAGATCCAAAGACAAAATTTTTTCCGGAGTTTTATCAAACACAATATTCTTATTAAAATTTTCCATAGTTAAAGATTGTAGTTCATTCTCTTTTTTATCGGACACTGTATCATTTTTAGATGTTTTATCTACCTCTTTGTTATTAGTACAAGCCGTAAAAGTAAAAATCACCGTTATTGCCAACAGGAATAATAATTTTCTTTTCATTTTATCCTCCAAAATATAATTTTATGAAAAAAGGAAGAACTTAATCAGCAATCTCTTAAAACTGCGGAACAGGCGGTTCTTTAAGAATGTTGCGCCAGTAGTAGGGTTGATCGTTATCTCCCAATAAATTGAGTACTTTCCCATCTTTCTTAACAGCATTCTGTGCTTTAACGCTTACATTTGACGAAACTGATTTTCCTGCTTGTTTTCCGTTCCGGTAGGTATTGCCGCCCTGTAAATAACAAGCTGAAGATATACTACCCGTTCCGGTAACAGCGTCTGCACCATCATCACCGTGGCTTGCTCCGCCGATTGCAATCAGCCTACCACCGCCGGTTACAGTGCCGTTTTGCAAAATAAGAGCTGCTCCGCCGGTTGTTGTGGTTGCGTCATAGTCGCCGCCGCCGTAAAGACCAAGTTCAGCACCGTCCGCAATCCGGACGCTGCCGTTCTTAATTTCCATAGCAGGCTGTCCGGTAGCGGGCTTACCCGATGTGCTGCTGTTACCGGTTGCCGCTAAATCGCCTCTTATATAGACTTTGCCGATAATGTCAACATCTCCCTCTGCGTGTACAACAGGCTTATCGTTGCGGCGGACCGCAGTACCGTTTGCCAAAAAATTGGTATTGGAATAAATAAGCGACGAGTCAATTCTTGCACCGTCTTGTAAGATAAGCTGCCCGTTGATAGAAGTTCCCGTTTCATAAGCGTTTTTAAAGGTATTGTAGTTAGCTTGAATGGTGCCGCCCTTTTCTATCGTAATAGTACCGTACACGGAAGAATCTTGTAAATTGAGCTTTCCGCCATTTTTTACTACGATATTTACACTGCTTAATATTTTCATATTGATGAGCTTTGTTTCATGTTCCACTATAAGCGTTTGAACAGGGCTTTCATCATTCCCGACAGGGTAACCTAGTTCACCGTATGTCCCGCTTGTGTGCGAGCCGAACCACCGCTTCAGTGCTGAAGGAATGCGGACAGTATTGTTATTGCCGAATTGTGTAATTGCCCACGGTTCCATATCCCATTGCTCATTTTTTGCATTTTTCAAAAAATTTTCAAGTGTTGCATTTTCAGCCTGCGGATCATACACATTAAATTCAAGTTCGTTTGAGCGGGCTGTCCTTCCGTAATTATCACGCAGATCAACCGAAATTAAAAATTTTCCGGCACGATTAGGTTTACCAGCCAAAACTAAAGAGCTGCTGTCTTTTAAAAAAAGACCTGCCATACCCATTTCTTGCGGCTCTATTTTGCCTTGTTCCGTAATAAGTACTTTTGATTTTTCAAACGAAAACTCTGCATTTTTTACCAAAACCCAGTCGCTTTGTGTAGGATTAGTTGTAGTTGAAACCATAACCCGAACATTACTGTTTTTATGCGTGCTAATTGAACCGGAAGCCCCCGAAATGCCATCGTATTTTTTTTGATTTACAATAGCGGATTCAAATGAACCAGTTAGTTTTACGCGCAGCATTGAATTGGTTGTATTGGATAGCGCGGCTATAAATTTTTTATTTTTGGCATCATAGGTAAAAGAGCCGAGAGTCTTTCCGTTTTCTTGAAATTCAAGTGTCTTAAGTTTATCTATGTCTTGAATGTGCAGTGCCCCTTTATCAATATCAAGATAATAGTCTGTATCCTTAAAAACAGCAACTTTGTAATCTTTTTTTATCCCGGCTTTCCCGTTTAACAGTACGCTGGTTATCCGCTTACAGGCTCCGGAGGGGGTTATCTGTATTGCTTTATCAAAAAACGAGCCCTTTACAGAAAGTGCCGTAATAACAGCTTGATTAGGTGCAGGCTGAACAGATGAATCAAGCTGCTGTAAGGGTGCTTTCCGAACCTCTTTAACCGAAAAACTTGATGTATTTTGTCGGCATCCTACAGCCGTCAAACCAAAAAGAAGTGTAAACAAACATACACAGTTTACCAATGTTTTTGTGTAAAACTTCATATAATAAAATCTCCTAGAAAAAATATAAGCAAGCTGATTTTGTAATCATTATCTTACTTTACTGTATACTTTACTAACACACTGTACGCTTTTGTGTCAAGCTGTTGCAGCGGCGGTACCGCATAAATCAATTTTGCTACTATAATTTTGATACAGCCTGCCGCATGTAAGGCAGTAAATTCCGTGTAATTCCGTGTAAAAGTACGAAAGTACTCATTGCAAAAGCGGAAAACCTCCCTCAAAATAACACACAAACGAAGAAAGCATTGAGCGGTGTTTTCTTCAAGAAGTTTTTACAGGAGGTTTTTATGAAAAAACGAAGTACAGCGGCAGGGCTCTTCACTCTGGCAGCGGCGTTGATGACGGCAGTACTGCTTTCAAGCTGCGGCGGTGCAAACGGCGGAAAAGAAAAAAAGTCGCTGATGGTCTATACCTCAATGAAAGAGGTTATCATCGGGAAAGTTCGGGATGCTTTTACCGAAAAATACCCCGACATTGAATTTGACTATTACTCGGCAGGGGCGGGAAAGCTCATGGCAAAAATAGCGGCGGAACGGCAGAGCGGTCATATTTCCTGTGATGTGTTGTGGACAAGTGAGGTACCGGACTTTCTTCAGCTTAAAAAAGAAGGCATTTTACTGCCCTATGTTTCGCCGGAAGCTGCACATTTGGTAAGCCCCTTAAAAGATGAAGACGGTTATTTTACCCCTATCAGACTTGGGACACTCGGCATAGCATACAATACCAATAAAATAAAAGAGCCGCCCGCATCGTGGGAAGACCTTTTAAAACCTGAATACAAAGACAGTTTTGCTGTTGCAAACCCTGCTTTGTCGGGTACTTCGATGGTTTCTCTTTCTATGCTGATTGAAAACCTCGGCTGGGATTATATCGAAAAACTCAAGGCAAACGGTGCCAAAATGGGACAGGGTTCCGGTCAGGTTGTTGACGATACCGCAGCGGGAGACATTTCCGCCTGTATCGCTGTTGACTACATTACTATCGACAAAATTGTAAAGGGTGCAACGCTGGGCTTTGCCTATCCCGAACAAATGCTGGTTATCCCCAGTCCTGCGGCAATATTCAAAGAGACCGAAAACGCAGAAGCGGCAAAATTATTTATCGATTTTCTGTTATCCGAAGAAGGACAGAAGATTATCGCTGCCGCCTACACCCTACCTATCAGGGAAAACATCCCTGTCCGTGAAGATTTAGGCTTAGTACATCCGGCAGAAGCAACGGATCGGGCATTCCCGTTTAATTATCAAAAACTGATAGACGAAAAACCGGAAATTATTAAAAAATTTACTGATATTATGAATAAATAGCAGACTGCCCGTGCAGCATTAAAACAGGGGATATGGTATGGATGGTATTGTATTTGAGCATGTGTACAAAGCATTCGGCGGTAAACAAGTATTACAGGACATAAGTTTCACCATCAATACGGGGGAATGCTTTACTATTCTCGGGCCTTCGGGTTGCGGAAAAACGGTTATTTTACGGCTGATTGCCGGCTTTGAAGTTCCCAATTCGGGAAAAATTATGATTAACGGGCAAACGGTTGCGGACGGAGAGGCAGGCTTTTCGCTTCCGCCCGAAGAGCGCAAGCTGGGTGTCGTGTTTCAGGACTATGCAGTGTGGCCGCATAAAACGGTAAAACAGAACATTGCCTATCCGCTTGAAATGCAGAATGTTCCGGCGGAAGAGCGGGCTGTGCGTATTCAAAAAGCAGTTGATTTGGTGAATTTGAGCGGCTTGGAAAACAGATTTCCCTACCAGCTTTCGGGCGGACAGCAGCAGCGGGTAGCTCTTGCCCGCGCCGTTGTTTCCGAAAGTGCCCTCCTGCTGCTTGACGAGCCGCTGACTAATCTTGACGCAAACTTACGCGAAGAAATGCGCTTTGAAATTAAAGCATTGCAGAAAAAAATCAACGGAACGGTACTGTATGTTACCCATGATCAGGAAGTAGCATTGGCAATATCGGACAGGCTCGCCGTAATGGATTCTGCCGGTCAATTTTGTCAAATCGGCAATCCCGAACAAGTCTTTGAGCAGCCTGCAACACCGTTTTGCTGTGAATTTCTGGGAACCGCCTATTTTCTGCCCTGTACCGTGCAGAACGGAACAACCGTATTGAGCCGTACCGGAGAGCAGTTTTTGCCGGTCTCGGATGAATATGCGCATTTAAAACAGGAAAACGAAGTGCTTGCGGCATTCCGCCCGATGGATGTTATATTGAGCAGGACAGAGGGTTTACTGAAAGGTACGGTTACCCGCACAAGTCTTTTGGGACCGATTATTGATTACAGTATTTCGCTGGGCGGAATACCGGTACGGGCACAGCTGCAAACAGAAGAAGCGGTACGGAATAATACACTTTTTAAAGAAAATGAAACCTGTTTTTGCTCATTTGATCATATTGTATGGTTTGCACAACCACATTCCGAAGCGGAGGGAGCATAAATGCTGAATCGAAAAAAAATAGGCGTTGCCGAATTGGTATTGCTGTTTTCTATTTTGGTACTGGTGGTAATTGTTGCCGTACCGGTACTGCTGATTTTTATTACGGCATTTTTTAAGGACGGGCATGTAAACATTGCAGGAGTTACGGAAATTTTACGCGCCCCCGACACCTATCAAGCCTTAAAAAATTCGCTGGTCATTGCCTTGGGAACAACAATTACCTCAACCATTGTCGGGGTGTTCTTTGCATGGCTCATCGCACGCACGGACTTACCGTTCAAACGCCTGATGAAAGCCTTGTTCATGGTGCCGTTCATGCTGCCGTCTTTTATTTGTGCCATGGCATGGAAAGTTCTGCTTTCGCCCCGCTCCGGCTACATCAATAAAATACTGATGACAATGTTCGGTCTTGAAACAGCTCCCATTGACATTATGTCTTTAGGCGGCATTATTGCAATCGAAACCATGTACTTGTTCCCCTTTGTCTTTCTGCAAGTGTCGGGGGCATTGGAGCGGATGGATCCCACACTGGAAGAATCCGCCCGTATTTCCGGTGCAGGACTTTTAACCATTACGCGCAAAATTACGCTGCCCCTTGTTATGCCCAGTATTGTTGCAGGCGGGCTGTTGGTCTGTTTGTATTCGCTAGCGCATTTCGGTGTTCCGGCAATTCTCGGCACGGAAAAAGGCATTTACAATATTCCCACCAAAATTTATGAGCGCATTTATGCCTCCGCCGGCAGTTTTGAAGCAATCAGAACCGGCACCATCCTGTCAATGATTTTAGTTATCACCGCTGCAATTATTTTACGGCTGCAAAATGTTATCCTCAAAAAAGGGCGGTTTCAAATTATTGCAGGAAAGAGTATGCGCCCCGTTGTTCTAAAACTGCGCGGCTTAAAAATTCCCTTACTCATTATCAGCATTCTGTATATTCTGATAACCGTTGTACTGCCCACCGTAACGATCTTTTTAATCGGCGGGCTTAAAACCTATGGGCTGCCCTTTCAGCTTAAAAACATGACATGGGTCAACTATATCGAAATTTTTAAGTGGAAAATGACAAAAGATGCCATACTGAACAGTGTTTATCTTTCGGTGGGAGCCGCCTTTGTTACCATGCTTGCCGGTGTAATGATTTCCTATGTTATTGTAAAGATGAAAGTAAAAGGCAAGTTTATTCTGGAATTTTTAGGCGTGCTGCCGTTTTCACTGCCCGGTACGGTTATTGCGCTCGGCTGTATTCTTACATGGTCGGGACGGTTCGGCATAAATTTGTACAATACTGCCGGTATTATCTTTGTTGCCTACATTGCGCGGTACATGGCGTTCGCACTTAAATCGAACTCCGCCGCTTTGGAGCAAGTTTCAGATTCTCTGGAAGAAGCCTCGCGCTCTTGCGGTGCAACCCATTGGCAGACACTGAAAAATATTGTTATTCCGCTGATACGCCCGGGAATGATTAGTGCATTTTTCCTGATTTTCCTACCGGCTTTACGGGAACTTACGACTTCCGTTCTTTTATACGGCCCGACAACCCGTACCATCGGTGTAGCAATTTATGCGTTAAATGAAGACGGAGAAACGGTGCGCGCCGCAGCATTGGCAAGTATCGCCCTGCTCATCATCTTTATCGGAGAATTTTCAATCCGCAAGCTCCTTGCGCAGCTGGATAAAAACAAATAAAGAAAAGGAGACGAAAGGTATGGCAACTTTACAGTTAATTGATGTAACAAAAAAATTCGGCTCCGTAACTGCCGTGAACTCGTTAAATCTTACCGTAGAAGAAGGGGAATGCTTTTCTTTTCTGGGTCCCTCCGGCTGCGGTAAAACGACAACACTCAGAATGATTGCCGGTTTTGAAGACTTGGATGAGGGTGAATTGCGGGTTGACGGTACAGTTTATTCTTCGAGTATTACCAAAAAATATGTGCCGCCTGAAAAACGGGATTTCGGGATGGTTTTTCAAGCCTTTGCCGTATGGCCTCATGTGAATGTACGCGAAAATGTGGCATTCCCCTTAAAAATACGGAAGCTGCCGAAAACTGAAATACAGGAGCGGGTACAGCTTGCCTTAAAAGCTACCGGACTTGAAAAAGAAGCGGCATTATACCCGAATACGCTTTCGGGAGGACAGCAGCAGCGCATTGCCCTTGCCCGCGCCGTTGCAATCAATCCCAAAGTTATGCTTTTGGATGAGCCTTTGTCCAATTTGGATCCGCATTTACGGGAAGAAATGCGCTTTGAAATTAAAGAGCTGCAAAACAAGTTCGGGTTTACGGTTATTTATGTAACGCATGACCAAGCCGAAGCAATGGCGTTGTCGGACAGGCTGCTGGTAATGAAAAACGGTGTTGTCCAGCAAATTGACACGCCTTTGAATGTGTACAACAAGCCGGCAAACCGTTTTGTATTCAGCTTTATCGGGCTTTCAAACTTTATTCCGGCTGAAATTAAAGACGGAACCGCATACATACGGGGTGCGGAAGGGGCAGGAGTTCTGCAAAGCGGGAATGTGCCGTCAAATCTTGCCCCTCACTGTACGGCTGCCTGCCGTCCCGCAGAAATTGACTTTGTAAGTGAATCGGATGCGGGCATTGATGCGGCGGTAGTCAGGCGGACATATCTCGGCTCAATGGTTGACTACCTTGTGCGGGCAGGCTCTGCCGAAATCCGTATTCAGAAAACAAGACGGGACAGCAGCGCAAAAGAAGGCGAGCGGTGCAAAATCCGTTTTTCTAACCTGTTGTGGTACGAAGACTAAAAAAATACTGATGAACTCGGATACGGGTTCATCAGTATTTTTTTAAGATTTATCACGCTGTTTATACCATGTTATACGGTGTTTTATACTGTTGTCCAATTTTCAATTTTTAGCAGAGGAACTCTTTCAAATTCTTTTATATTATTTGTAATAAGACATAAATCGCGAGTTAAGCATTGTGCTGCAATTTGTAAATCATAAGGACCAATTGGAGTTCCCAACTTATTCAAATAAGCTCTAATTCTTCCAAAGTTTTCAGCATCTTCTTCTGTAAAAGGTATTATTTTAAATGGAGAAACAAAACCGCACAGCAATTCTTTATTCTTTTTAGGATAATTACTTTTTACTATTCCGTATTCTAATTCTGCAATAGTAATTGAAGATAATGCTATATTGAATAATGGCTCGTTTTGAACCCTACTTTGAAGATTTTTTAATTTTTTCTTCATTAAATAAATGCAAATGTTTGTATCGAGTAAATACATTAAAAATTCTCTCGCTCTTGCATTTTTGGTTGATTTCTTCCATTTTCAAACAAATCATCAGAAA
>PDWJ01005513.1_pt1 | contig 10366 bp, 10 predicted proteins | sample 1430881 | NCBI WGS metagenome assembly PDWJ01 (sample SAMN01162460, study PRJNA174530) | Oral metagenome, whole genome shotgun sequencing project. | biome: Marine environment; feature: Marine mammal; material: Swab sample of the gingival sulcus; isolation source: swab sample of gingival sulcus... | reverse complement strand
AATTGGGCTCAGCCTTGGTGCGCAGAATACCCAGGTCAGTACCACAATGGGGTTCAGTCAAACACATGGTACCCGTCCACTCACCCGAGATCAGACGAGTAAGAAACTTTTCTTTCTGCTCATCGGTGCCGTGCTCTTCCAGCGTTTTAATAGCACCGTGGCTTAAACCGGGGTACATACCCCAGGACCAGTTGGAAGTACCCATCATTTCGCTCATCACGATACCGATGGAGTTAGGCAGACCCTGGCCACCGTGCTCTTCAGCAGCAGCGATTGAAGGCCAGCCACCTTCAACGTACTTCACATAAGCTTCTTTAAAACCGGCTGGCGTAGTCACTACACCATCGTCGAAGCCACAACCTTCTTCATCACCATTGCGGTTTAAAGGTGCAAGCTCGTTCTGACAAAATTTTGCACCCTCTTCAATGATGGCGTCTACCAGTTCACGGTTTACATCGTCATTTCCGCGAACGGCTTTATAGTGCTCATCGGCTTTAAGCACTTCATGCATAACGAATTGAATATCACGTAGGGGAGCTTTGTACTCTGGCATTGTTTGACCTCTCTGTCCCGCCCTTCGGTGGGCAAATATGTTGTTTTCAATGAGCTAATTGGTAACGAAACCGGTTACTTCACTGAGCATAGATGAAATACAGAAAATTGCGCTCAGGGGCTTATTACCACCTCTGCATGGCGACCAATCTTACAACATGATTCAAACAAGCGTTAGAATTTTTTTTGACTGGACAGTCTACTTGTTTGACACGGGGAATGCTGCCTCTAAAGCGGCGACTTATACTTTTATGTCTATCAGGCTGCCTATGGTTTTATCCGCCGTTTCAAGCACTTTGGCCGATGCCTGAACCTGAATTTTGCTTTGCTGCAAGGCAACTGCCGACTCGGTTAGATCCGCAGAAGGATCCAAAGAACTGCCCGCTTTGGCGATTTTATCTGCCGCCTGATTCATTGTACTGTATCCCTTCTGAATACCATACAAACCTGAACCCAATACGGAATTGATCATCTTGGCACCTCGTGTTTTGCTTGCACAGAATTTACACGAATTTCTGGCTTTTGACGCTTATTAACCAGTATAGACACCCGCCAGGATTGATCAAATTTTAATCACAACTCTCCCCCCCTAAAAAAAGAATCAAGGCGCACTGCCAAACCATTGATTTTGTTTGCCGATAGACAAGGATGAAAGCATCAGGCGTTTTCTAATAACAAATCAATCTTAATAGCATCACTCAATTCAGCCGGTGCCATGCCTGCTGAATAGGGTATTTCGGCAATACAGGGAGCTTGCAAAGCGCCTTTTAAGGTTTGAATATTCTCTTGCAGAAATCCCATATCAGGATCAATGCTATTGGCAATCCACCCTGCTATTTGCAATCCGTCGGCACGAATTGCTTCGGCACTCAGCAGCGCATGATTGATACACCCCAGGCGCATACCCACCACCAAAATCACCGGCAGGTTAAGCGCCACTGGCAGTTGTGATAAGTATTCCCGATTATTAACCGGAACACGCCAACCACCGGCCCCTTCAATCAGGCCAAAGTCATAGGATGACATCATGGCTCCACGGCAAAACCCTGCCAAGCGGCTGATCGATACTGATTTGTTTTCCAGGGCGGCGGATATATGGGGCGAAGCCGGGGTTTTAAACACCGCAGGATTCACCTGCTCATAGGGCAAAACTGTTGTCATTACTTCCATTAACGCTAACGCATCTTCGTTGCGCTCGCCATCGCTGGTGGTTTCAGAACCGGCGGCAACCGGCTTTAGCCCCAGGGTGCGCAAGCCTTTGGCGTTTGCCGCCTGTAGTAAAGCCACCGAGCAAAATGTTTTGCCCACTTCGGTATCGGTACCGGTTACGAAATAATTCTTTTTAGCACTGGGCATTGTCATCGCCCCCCTTCATTGAAAGCCGTTATTTTACCAATACACCAAATGCCACATCCCAGGTAACGGGCAAGCCCTGCGGCTGACGGTGACATTCATAGGCGGTTTTAAGCTGCTGGATTTTGCCCCTGGCGGTTAACTGCCGAGCACGGCCCTGGGTAACATTATGCGCTCCCATGGATTTAAGCGCGTGGGTCAGGGATTTTAAGTCCTGATAATGCTCCTGCACCCGTTGCACTGAAATATGCTTGTGGGTGAAGCCGGCCTTCGCCGCCACATAATTGAGTTCGTCCAACTGGTAAAAATCATTTACGTGGGAGTTGTCGGCATCCACCTGTTGCCAGCAGTGTTTTAATTCTTTCAGGGTATCGCCCACCGGTAGCGCAAAATAAAACCGGCCTTCTGGCATTAAAGTGCGATGCACTTCTTTAAACACCGCATTAAGATCAGGGCACCATTGCAACGCAAAACTGCTGACCATTAGCGAAAAGTAATCTTGTACAAACGGAATGGCTTCGGCATCACCACAGATTACGCTGCTGTTGATACGGCTATTTTTACCGTTAGTATCCAGCGCAGCTTTAAGCTTTTTATTGGCAACCGCCACCATACCTTCGGCAATATCCAGCCCGACTATATTCAGTGAATTTAATGGCTTTAGTGAATCTAATGGCTGCACATTTAGCGGCCGCAACTGCTGAGCCACGGCCAGCGTTAAATGGCCTGTGCCACAGCCAATATCCAATACTTTTTCTGGCCGGTATTCAGTTTTTGCCGTGTTGGCTGTTATTTTTTTCAGTAAGGCATCAATAACCCACCGCTGAATATGCGCGACACCATCGTAGGTGTTGGCCGCCCGACTAAAGGATACCGCCACGGCATGCTTATCAATCACTTTACCGGCATTAACCGGGGCACCTGCTTCGCTAACCAACAATCTGTTCTTCCTGTAAGAAGCCATTAGCCGCTAAAAAGTCGTTGACCGCAGCCAGAAACAAATCCGGCGTGGAGATAAAAGGCACATGGCTGACATCTTTGATAATGGATGTTTCGCACGCTGGTTGTAATGATTTGACCGCCTGACTGACCCCCACCGGGACGATATGATCCAGCTCGCCAAACACATGCAGGCTGGGGCATTGCACAGCGCCAATCGTTTTTGTTAAATCGGCATCTTTAAGAATCTGCAATCCACAACGCAACGCTTTTTGTGCCGGCAACCCATGAAAATAAAGAATTTCCTTTAAAAAGCGCACATCATTTTTCATGGTGGCAGCGCCTTTACACTGCAGTGCCAAAAACCGAATCAAGGTGCCCTCCCAGTCTTCGGCAAAAATATCCATAAACCCCTGTAATACATCGGGGTTGATAGCCGCAGGCCAACGATCACTGGCGGTAAATTTGGGCGAAGATGCTACGGTAATTAATCCGCTTACTCGTTCTGGAAATTTTGCAGCCACCTGCATCGCCACCAGGCCACCCAGCGACCAACCCACCCATACCGCTGTTTGCGGCGCAATGTTTAATACATGCTCCACCAGATAATCCAGATCATATTCACCCCCCGGCATTGGGCTGCGCCCCAAACCCGGCAGATCCACCACTGTTACCTGAAAATTTTCCAACAAGCCCGGCATAACATCGTCCCACACCAGGCTGTGTAATCCCCAGCCATGAATTAAAATCATTTCCGGTGGATTGGCATGCTTCGACGTACTTTGATAGGTATCGTAATACAGGGTTAAACCAGACATTTAGGGGTACTCTACGTCAGAAATATCAGAATCGTTAATTACCACAGGCAATAAATTCAACAGCGCATTAACCAACTCATCAACCTGCTGTTCGCTGTGAGCAGCGGATAAGGTAATTCGCAAACGGGCAGTATCTTTAGGAACAGTGGGCGGGCGAATGGCCGACACCAAAAAACCCTGCTGTAACAGGCGATCACTTAATGCTATCGCTGTTTGCGAACAGCCAATCAACAAGGGTTGAATAGCGGTTTCCGAGGGCATTAACAGGTGCTGCCAGTCCGATAGCCCGGTGCGGAATTTATTGATCAAGCCGCGTAAATGGGCTTGCCGCCAGGATTCGGCCTTAAGCATTTGCAAAGATGCCGAAGCCGCCACCGCTGCTGCCGGTGGTAACGCGGTGGTGTAAATATAAGTGCGGGCCATTTGAATCAAATAATCAATCAAGTCGTGGTCTGCGGCAATAAAAGCACCGCACACCCCCAACGCCTTGCCCAAAGTCGCCATGTACACCGGCACCTGTTGTGCGCCTAATGCAAGGTGGTTAACCGTGCCTTGCCCCTGCTGGCCAAGCACTCCAAAACCATGGGCATCATCCACCATTAACAGCGCCTGATGCTGTGCTGATAATGCCGACAACTCCGCCAAAGGTGCAATATCGCCATCCATACTGAACACCGCATCGGTCACGATTAATGCCTGGCGATCACCCCCGGCCTGTAAGCGCGAGACCAGCGAATCAAGATCACAATGATTGTAGCGCTTCATATCAGCAGCGGATAACAAACCACCATCCAGCAGCGAAGCGTGATTCAGCTTATCCTGCAATACCAGATCACCGCGCCCGGCCAAACTGTTAATGGCACCCACGTTGGCCATGTAACCGGATGAAAATAACAACGCCCGCTGGGTGCCGACAAAATCCGCAAGCTGTTCTTCCAGCTGATGATGCGCCCTGGAATGCCCCACCACCAGATGAGAAGCACCACTGCCAACACCGTATTCGTCTGCGCCCTTTTTAAAAGCCTGAATCACCTTGGGGTGATTGGCAAGGCCAAGATAATCATTGCTGGAAAAATTCGCTAGTGAGCGGCCATCAACCACCACCCTGGCCCCCTGCGGGGTTTCCAGCAAACGCCGGGAGCGATACAACGACTGCCGCTTTCGTTCCTCGACAAAAGCGGCCATTTTTAACGGCAGGTTCATTTTCAGGAATGATTCATTCTTCAGAGCTGATCATAAACCAGCATAAAAATTAATGACCGCTGGCAGCAGCAGGCACAGCCGCAGCGTCGTGTATTAACTTGCTGCGCTCCTGATTTTCAATCGCCTGATGAATAGCTGCTTCATGGGCTTCGTCAGATGCTTCTTCGCGGGTATCCAGCGGATGAATACCAAGGCGCTTGAACAGCTGCATATCGCTGGCGGCTTCGGGGTTAGCGGTGGTCAGCAGCCTTTCTCCATAGAAAATAGAGTTGGCACCGGCCATATAACACAGGGATTGCATTTGATCGTTCATTTCCTCGCGCCCCGCCGACAAACGCACGAACGATTTCGGCATCATAATACGGGCCACGGCAATGGTGCGGATAAACTCAAACGGGTCCAATTCTTCCGTATCCCCCAGGGGCGTACCGGCAATTTTCACCAACATATTAATAGGCACACTTTCCGGGTGATCGGGCAAGTTGGCCAACTGCATTAATAAACCCGCTCGATCCTGACGGGTTTCTCCCATGCCAAGAATACCGCCACAGCAAACTTTCATCCCGGCCTCGCGCACATTGGCCAGGGTATCCAGCCGATCCTGATAAGAACGGGTGGTAATAATGCTGTTGTAATACTCGGGGGAAGTGTCCAGATTATGGTTATAGTAATCCAAACCGGCATCACGCAATGCCGACGCCTGATCTTTATCGAGCATCCCCAGCGTCATACAGGTTTCCAGGCCCAGATCTTTCACCTGGCGAATCATTTCCAATACATAGGGCATATCTTTCGCACGGGGCGAACGCCAGGCAGCCCCCATACAGAAACGGGAAGCGCCTTTATCTTTTGCAAGCTGGGCTTCTTTCACCACACGCTCAATTTCCATGAGCTTTTCTTTATCCAGGCCGGTATTGTAATGGCCCGACTGAGAACAGTATTTGCAGTCCTCGGGGCAGGCGCCGGTTTTAATACTTAACAAGGTGCTGATCTGCACCGCATTAGGATCATGGTATTCGCGGTGAACTGTTTGCGCTTGAAACAACAAATCATTAAAGGGCAAATCAAACAGTGCTTTAATTTCTTTCAGATTCCAGTCATGTCGCACATCGGATGGCTGGCTCATGGCTTCTCTTGTTACTGCTTTCATTATTATTCCCGCTACCGCTTTTATTAATACTGATGAATTATGCTTCCTGGAACACTTTATTTGCCTTCCACTGGTCTTTGTAGGTATCGCCAATAACCAAAAAAAGCAAAGTGGAAGGCCGCTGCCCAAAGGATTAGCGACCATGATACGCAAGCCCCCCACACTGTCAACCGCCATAAAGACTAGGGTTTACAACAGTGCGTTTATTAAGCAAAACATTTTCATGCCTGCTTTGCGGGCAAGCAACCTCTTTAGAATCAATCATTTGCAATCATTGCACCGGCCTGCTTCCCGCCAATAAAACGCCCTGTACCCGCTGTGGTTTACCTGTTGATGGTCAGCCTGAAACATTTTTAGACACTATTTCAGACATCGTTTGCGAAGACTGTTTCACCCATCCCCCGCTTTACATGAGCTGTATCAGCCCCTTCCTTTACCAATTCCCGATTGATCAGTTGATTTCCACAATGAAACTGCACCACCAACCGCAGCTTGCGAAGTTACTGGCAAAGCTGATGATTAACAGAATGGGCGATAACACGATATTACCGCAGGCGCTTATCCCCATTCCCATGCACCCCAAAAACCAGCGCAGCCGAGGCTACAACCAGGCGATCTACCTGGCCAGACAGCTGGGCAAACACTATAAAATTCCTGTGATCAGCAACGCATTAATCAAAACCCGGCAAACCGTTTCGCAGAAATATTTATCCGCAGCAGAACGCAAACAAAACCTGAGCAGTGCATTCCGGGTTAACCCCAAGCTGGCTGACACCCTTTCCCGGCTGGAACACCTGGCCATTGTCGATGATGTGATCACCACCGGGGCCACCATTGAAGCAGCAACTGCCTGCCTGAAAACATTAGACATAGAGCTGATTGATATTTGGGCAGTGGCACGCACACCATAGGACACGGCGGTTTATGTTATGATGCGCACCATTAAAGGCAAGCAAACACGCTGCAAAACACCAGGGGAGCCACCATGCCCGGCAAGCGCCACGACAATTACGACCACCTTTCCCCGGAACTTGTCATTCAGGCGGTAGAATCCCTTGGATACTTGTCAGACGCACGCATCTTTCCGCTGAACAGCTATGAAAACCGGGTGTACCAGGTCGGCATTGAAGAGCAAACGCCGTTAATCGCCAAGTTCTATCGCCCCAACCGCTGGAGTGATGAGCAGATTCTGGAAGAACACCAGTTTTCACAAATGCTCAACCAGTTGGATTTGCCGGTGATCGACCCGATTTGTTGCAACGGGCAAACACTGCACGAATTTGCAGGCTATCGTTTTTCAATCTCACCACGCATGGGCGGGCAGGCCCCCGAACCCGGAGATTTTGATCAGCTATACCGCCTTGGCCGCTTGATTGGCCGGATTCACGCAGCGGGCAAAGAAAAAGATTTCAGCCACCGCACCCACCTTTCTATCGACACCTATTGCACCACCGCCAGCCAGTTTCTGCTAAACAACCAGTTTATACCCAATCATTTAGTCGCCACCTTTGAACAACTCATTGAAGAACTGACCAGCCAACTGGAAGCACAGTTTGCCGCAGTGGATAATTTACAATCCATCCGTACCCACGGCGACTGCCATATCAGCAATATTTTATGGAACCGGGATTCCGGCCCCTGGTTTGTGGATTTCGACGACTGCATTATGGCCCCGGCGGTTCAGGACCTGTGGATGTTGCTGGAAGGCGACCGCCGCTCTCAAACAGCACAGCTTGCTGAATTGCTGGAAGGCTACGAGGAATTCTGCGACTTCAACCGGGCTGAAATTGCCCTGATAGAAAGCCTGCGCAGTATGCGCATCGTGCACTATGCCGGATGGCTGGCCAAGCGATGGAGCGACCCGGCCTTTCCAAAGAACTTCCCCTGGTTTAACACCCCCCATTATTGGGAAACTTTGATCGGCGAAATTCAGGAGCAATTACTGCTGCTGAACGAAGAACCGATCAAACTGTTTTAATGCTTCACCACCGAAAAGCTTGAAAAAGCAACTACCACCCCCATTAAATTGAAAGCGTTTTTGTATTTTTTGAGAGGTGCGTGATTTCCATGCTTAGAATCTTTTTATTCCTGGCAACCAACCTTGCGGTGTTGGTTGTCGCCAGTATTGTCCTTAGTTTGTTAGGGGTGTCCGGCTACCATCAAGCCGGTGGCGGATTAAATTTGCAGAGCCTGCTAATATTCTGCGCGGTGTTTGGCTTTACCGGCTCGTTTATTTCATTATTTCTTTCCAAGTGGATGGCGAAAAAGTCCACCCGAACCCATATCATCGAATCAGCAAGCAATGCTGATGAAAAGTGGCTCTTGGACACGGTGGCAGAGCTTTCACAAAAAGCCGGAATAAAGATGCCTGAAGTGGGGATTTTTCCATCACAAACATCCAATGCTTTCGCCACCGGCTGGAATAAAAACGATGCCCTGGTTGCCGTTAGCCTGGGTTTATTGCAACGCTTTAACCGCGACGAAGTAAAAGCCGTACTCGGCCATGAAATTGGCCATGTGGCTAATGGCGATATGGTAACGCTGTCGCTTATTCAAGGCGTGGTGAACACCTTTGTCATGTTCTTTGCCCGCATTATCGGCAGCGTTGTTGATAGCTTTTTACGCGGGAATGATGACGAAGGCGGCGTTGGCATTGGCTATTTCGTGACAACCCTTATCGCCGAACTGGTATTGGGCGTGCTCGCCAGCACCATTGTCGCCTGGTTTTCCCGCCGCCGGGAATTCAGGGCTGATGAAGCCGGTGCAACCCTGGCAGACAAACAGTCGATGATTCACGCCTTACAGCGCCTGAAAGCAGAACAACAGTTACCCGCACAACTGCCAGATACGTTGGCCGCATTTGGTATTCGCAGCGGCGCAGGCAAGGGTTTGGCGCATTTGTTTGCCACGCACCCGCCATTGGATACACGAATTGCAGCGCTTCAGGCAAGATAAATGGCTGCTTTGGTGAAAAAGCAGCTAGCCGCAGTATCGCCAAGGCGATGAGTGTTCCACAAATGGATAGACTTAACTATCCAGAGTTCTGACGGATATAAGGCAGCGTCAGCCAAGGCCTGCCTTATATCGCATCAATTATCATAGACCAATAAACAGCCAAATTACCGATTGGCACGCACGGCACGCACATAAAGACCTTCGGCGCCCTTATAGCAGCCGGCGACGAGTTGACCGTCTTGGAAATTCATGCACCACACACTGTTATCGGCCTCGATGACGTCGAGATAAGGCGAACTCGACCAAAAATAAAAGTTCAGTGTATCTGGAAAAATATCGGTATTAATCGCAGGATCAAAACACTTTGCTTCTACCAGGCTGAACAGCTCTTTGAAATTCGGCAGGCGATAACCATTACCCAGGCTTTCGGCGGCAGCTAACGCATCTTTCCAGTTATACTGAGCAGCAGTGCCGGTGCAAGCAGCACCATCCCAGCTGTGCCCAATGGAGCAGCGCTGCCACACCAGTTGCGTTTGTTTATCCAGCACTTCGCTGTCATCCGTCAGGACCTCGTAGCGGCTGTTTGGTGCCGAGGCCGGAATACTATCGTTACACGTTTGCGATAGGGCTGGCACAGTGTGTAGTGCACCCAGTAGCACACTAATCAGATATGGTGTTAATCGTTTCATCGTCATTCCTTGTTGTTACTGAAAAGGGTTTCGCCCTCAAAAAACCAAACTACTCACTGGCACGCACAGCACGCACATAGTGGGCTTTGAAACGATAGTCGTGGAGGACGGTGCCGTTATTGAAATCCACGAACCACGCGACGCTAGTGCCGTCGCCGGCACTTTCGTCGGCATGGGGCGAACTAGTCCAATACCAACCAATGGTATGCGGAAATACTGTTCTATTAATCAGCTCTGTATACCTGGGGCTTCCATCCAATAGAGACACTAATTCACTATGCGTCGGCATACGCCAATCGCTATAGCTGCAATAGTTGCTGGCATTCAGCGCATTGATATAGGCATAGGTATCGCAATCAGAGCCTGAACACCGGCCTTCATTTTTGTAGCCTGCACTACCACCATTGATTGAGCTGTCAGGGTTATACCAGGAATAAGTGTTGTTTCTATCACGCAAACCGCCATCATTGGTTTTCTGCTCCCAGATCAGGCCAGTGACGTTATCTTTTACACAGGTATCACCGCCTTGGGTAAGCACCGTATAACTCATGGTCTTCCCGGTTTGGTAATGGCCATCCTGCCCGGCAGGAACGGGGTCGCCATCACTATCTATGGTTTTCCAGCAGTCCAGTTCGTTATTGGAATTTCCGCTAAAACTATAAACATAATCCCCACATTTGGTAATGCCGGTGGCGGTAAGCTGGGAC
>PDWJ01005511.1_pt1 | contig 10367 bp, 8 predicted proteins | sample 1430881 | NCBI WGS metagenome assembly PDWJ01 (sample SAMN01162460, study PRJNA174530) | Oral metagenome, whole genome shotgun sequencing project. | biome: Marine environment; feature: Marine mammal; material: Swab sample of the gingival sulcus; isolation source: swab sample of gingival sulcus... | reverse complement strand
AGTTTATCAAGTCAATGTTTTTGCTGTGGCATTGCTTACGAGGAATTTACTTCCGTTTATGCGAAAAGGCAGTCACGTGGTTACAATTAGTTCAATGGGAGGTATTCAAGGAAGTATGAAATTTGCAGGTTTGGCAGCGTATAGTTCGGCAAAAGGAGCAGTAATTACTTTGTCGGAATTGTTGGCAGAAGAATACAAAGAACAAGGGATTTCGTTTAATGTTTTGGCACTCGGAGCAGTACAAACTGAAATGTTAGCCGAAGCATTCCCTGATTATCAAGCACCGATTTCAGCCGAAGGAATGGCAAATTATATTTTTGATTTCGCACTAAACGGAAATAAATATTTTAACGGAAAAGTGTTGCAAGTTTCAAGCACTACGCCTTAAAGTAAAATTTGTGGTTTGAAATGAAAAAAAGACTTCCATTTTCAGAAGATGAAAAAGCATTATTGACCAAATATATTGCTGAAAAAGCAATTCCGTTAGTGGAGCATTTGGTTGTGGAATATGGAGTTTCTTTAAAAATAGTTAATAAACGGCAAACAAAACATGGCGATTTTAGGACTTTTCCCAACGGAAGAACGCAAATTACGGTCAATAATTCGTTGAATAAACATCAGTTTTTATTGACGTTAATTCACGAAATTGCACATCACGTTACGCATATAAAATTTGGCAAAGTACAACCTCACGGACAAGAATGGAAAACCATTTTTCAGCATTTGATGTTGCCTTTTTTAACTCCTGAAATCTATCCAAAAGAGATTTTACCATATTTGGCAAATTATCTTAAAAACCCAAAAGCAAGTACGGATACCGATGTTAAATTATCTTTGGCGTTACGAGGTTTTGAGGCGGAAAAAGGCAAGAAATTTGTTTTTGAAATTCCTATGAATTCCACTTTTATTTTTAAAAATATCATATATAAACGAGGAAATAAACGCAGAACTCGTTATGAATGCGTAAATTTGTCAAATAAAAAGATTTACCTTTTTAATCAAAATGTAGAAGTAGAAATTTATGAATAATTATTATGCGGTCATAATGGCAGGAGGTGTTGGCTCACGATTTTGGCCTGTAAGCACCGAAGAATTTCCAAAGCAATTTCACGATATGTTAGGAACGGGACAATCGTTGATTCAGCGAACTTTTGAGCGAATAAATATGCTTGTGCCTACTGAAAATATGTTTATTGCTACCAATAAAAAGTATGAAAAATTAGTTTTAAACCAGTTAAAAAATATAAAAGAAAATCAATTATTGTTAGAGCCAGAGATGCGAAATACTGCTCCTTGTATTTTATATTCTGCCTTGAAAATTTATAGTCAAAACCCTGATGCAGTGATGCTTGTAGCTCCGTCAGACCATTGGATTGACAATAAATTTGAATTTTTAAAAAATATAAAAACGGCTTTTGAAACTTGCTTACAAGAAGATATTTTGATGACTTTGGGTATCCAACCTGACCACGCAAATACAGGTTATGGTTATATCAAATTTGAAAATTCGCCTACTGAAATTAAAAAAGTTGAAAATTTTACTGAAAAACCAAATTTAGAAACGGCAGAGCAATTTTTATCAAGTGGTAATTATCTTTGGAATGCGGGAATTTTTGTTTGGTCGGTAAAAAGTATTATTAAGGCGTTTAAAAAATATCTTCCTAAAATGGTTGAAATTTTGAGTGCTGAAATTTATAACACACCCAAAGAAACAAGTTTTATCACTTCTAATTACGGAAAATGTGAAAATATTTCTATTGATTTCGGAATTATGGAACGTGCTGAAAATGTGAAAGTTTTGCCTGTTGATTTCGGTTGGAGCGACCTTGGAACGTGGGGTTCGTTATATAAAAAAATGGATAAAGATAATGATGAAAATGTTGTTATAGAAGCAAAAACAATGTTTAAAAATTCCAAAGGAAATATCGTTAGAATGGAAAATAAAAAACGTGTTGTTATTCAAGGATTACAAGATTTTATTATCGTTGAAAATGATGATATTTTGCTTATTTGTCCGAAAAAAGACGAGCAAAACATAAAGGAAATTCAAGAAGAATTTAAAAATGAATTTGATAAAAAATGTTAAAAATATTTTGGACATAAAGAAAACATTTTATAAAAACACTTATTGTGAGTTTACACATACGGAGTTTGATTTTTCAAAATTAGAAACAATTACAACTAAATCGGGGAGTAGATACCATTATACCGAAGATGGTGTTTATCGCTATTCTAACCATTGGGGACGAGTTGCAAATTGTCGTTGGAAACTTAAAAATATTGATAATTATAAAAACCAAAATTGGTATGTTGGCTTTGCAAAATGGTCAGCATTTTTTGATTTGAAATCGGTAAAAAAATGTTGTTTTTTGTCTGTTGATTTTACAAAAGAAGAAGTTTTAATCAATTTTGATGAAAACTCAAATAGGTTTTTATTTACGATAAATCAAGCATTAAAACGACAAAAAGACATTAAATCGGTTTTTAAAAATGATAAGTTTTTAAAATATTTTGACAATCCTACCGAAGTAAAAAAACGTATCATTTCAGAATTAATAAATACGGGTAAATCATTACAACAGATAAAGTTAGAAATTTAATCCATATTCCAAATAGACTTAAAACTTGTTTCAAAAGATTTTTTTGAAAGGTAATTTTTTAAAAGTTGCACACGTTTTTTTCCTGATGGGTGCGTAAAACTGCCATAACCTAATAAATTTTGTAATTTATCAAAATTTGTAACAATTAATTCCCTTTGTTTTGGATAGTTTTTGTCAATAAAATAAATAGCAATTAAATCGGCTAAATATTCTGCTTTTTGATAATCGTTTGTAGTTTTTCCTTTCGGAATTTCATTGCCTAAATCAAACTTTTTTGCTTGACTTAATGTAACAATATGACCAACTTCGTGGAAAAGTGTAAACATTTGAATATATTCATCATCACAATCAACCAAACCTTTACTGACCTCAACATAACCAAACGATGCTCCTGCATTTATAGACTTATCTTTGCTATCTATTTTAAATTCCGTAGGAATATCAACCTCGTTATAATTAGCCACAAAAATAGGTTTTATTTTTGTTAAATATAAGGTTTTAAGTTTCTCTTCCTTACTAATTTCTTTTTTAATAGGTTCTTTTTGGTGTGTAGTTTCAGTGTTGTTACAACCTATAAAAATCAGTATAAAAAAAATATAAAAATGTTTCATTTTGTTACAAAATAAATAAAAAGAGGTAGTTTTTACTACCTCTTTTTTAATTGAGTTTAGTCAAAATATTTGTATTCTACTTTTAAAGGTTCTGTACCACCGTATGGATTGTCAAAACTTGCACTTTCTGGATAATCAGATTTGTTATAAACATATTTATATTCAACAATCCCTGATTTTGTAATGTTATTTGTATTTACATTATTAAAAGCCTTTCCTACTGAAATTTTACTAAATGCAGTAGGGAAAATTCCTTTCGTAGGATTATTTTTATCATCAAATTCATTTTTAAATTCTAATGTACCACTCGCATACGTAAGTGTATTTCCTTTTTCATCTACATTATAAGTTTCAGTTGTAGTTTTTTTAGTTTCTACATTTGTGGTTTCTACCTTTGATAAATTACCATTAGTATATTCATACTTATAAGTTTTTAAAAGTTTTGAACCTTTCACAGACTTTAACTCTGCTGAAACTATTAATCCATTTTCATACTTATAAGTGGTAATTGCTTTATCCGTTTTCTTTTCAGTAATTTGGTTTTTATCATCATAAGTATAAGAATATTTAGTTGTTGCTCCATACTCAGTTACATTATGAGTTGCTACAAAATTAGTTTTGTCATTATAGGTAAATTCATAAACATCTTTTGCCCAACCTTGGTCAATAGTAATAGACTTCAATTTAGTACCACTACCAACTTCTGGACGAACCTTTACGGTTACTTTATACGTTTTTTTAGTTCCGTCTTCGGCAGTTACTACGAAATCTTTTGCTTTTCCGTCTTCAAAAGTTACTTCTGTTCCAGATTTTGGTTCAACGGTTGCTCCCTTAGAAACTTTAATGTTTGTTTTTGCTGTTAAAGTTGTTCCGAAAGGTACGCTAATTGTAATGTTTTCAGAGCCTAAACCTTCTGTTAATACCCCCCCCCTCTTTAACTCCTTGAAAATCAATAGAAAAAGCAGAGATGCTTGCTAATGACGATTTTCTTACTACTGGTTCATCGCCTTCATTTGAGCAAGAAAAAAATGTTCCTGCTACAATTAAACTTAAAATTAAATAAATTTTTTTCATTTTGTAAAATGTTTTTTGTTAAAAATATTGCCAATTTCTTTTAATCCGCTTGGCATTTTACGGACTATTCTTTTAATAACGGATTGCTAATTACAGCACTTTTAGGAAATGGTAACGTATATCGTTTGTCGTCTTGTTCCAAAGTGTAAGTCGCTCCGTTATAGGTTTTTGTTATCTTTTCTTGCGTGGTTCTTCGTAAGTCAAACCAACGTTTTCCCTCAATAGCAAATTCTCGTTGTCTTTCTTTTAAAATTAAATCAATTAATTGTTCTTTGTTTAATCCGTTTAAATTTGTTACAAATGTTGAAAAACCTGTTGAGTTATATCTATTTTTAGCAAAAATACGTAAAATTTCTTTTACTTTGTCTAAATTTCCTAAATTTGCTTGTGATTCTGCTAAAATAAAATGTAAATCCGCAGTTCTGAAAGTACATTTGAAACGTTTATCTCCACTTTTTTTAGAATGAAGTCCGTCATCTTTTTTTCTGAAATAATTGTCAAAACGTAAATCATTTGCTTGGTCGTAACTATTACTTAATTTTTCTGAAATTAAGGTATTTGAATTAATTTCTAACGTTGCAACTTCATCTAATGCTAAAATAGATTCAACCGAATTGTATTCCGAAGGCAAAATTTTATTATTAGTATTCAAATTTTGTAATTCAGATTTAATAGCCAAACCTTCTTTTGCCGAAATACTTGCTTTTTCCCATTCTTTTTGATACAGATAAACGTTTGCTTTCAAGGCTTTTAATGCTACAACCGAAAAACGATAATTATAACCTATTTTTTGCGTTTGAACATTTAATAACTTTTCAGATTGCTCAATATCGCTTAAAATTTGATTATAAATAACTTCAACTTTTGCTCTTGGATACTCTTTATCAGCATCATAAGTTGTAACCAAAGGCACGCCTTCATCGGTATTTGCAGTTGATTTATTATAAGGTTTTGCATATAAATTAATCAAATTGAAATATTGCAACGCTCTTAAAGCATACGCCTCACCAACTAATTGATTGATTTCCTTAGAGTTTCCTTCAATTTTATTTTTATTATTAATTATTTCATTTGTATAAAAAATTGTTGAATAAAAATTGCTGTAAGGAAATTGCGAGGTCAAAGTCGTATTAGTATCATCTTGCCAAATATAAATATCTCTAACATATTCTGCTCCTACCGATTTTTCAGTTATGGTAAGTTCATCTGTGCGATATGTTGATAAAACTTTATCTTTTTTAGGGATATTGTATCCAGCGGTTAAAAACTGACGATAATCTTCAAGCGTCGTAGGGATAATTTGTCCTACTGGCTTGATGTCCAAATAATCTTCACACGAAGTGAAACCGATTAATGCTGTTATTGATATAATTATTTTTTTAAACATAATTCAATTTTTTAAAATGACATATTTAGTCCAAGTGAAATGGTTTTTTGCATAGGTTGTCTGTATGTACTTCCGAAACCTTCTGGGTCAAAATAACCTTTGTAATCTGTTCCGAAAACAAATAAATTTCTACCTTCCAACGAAATATTAAAACTATTTAAACCTATTTTTTCTATCGTTTTTGGTTTAAAATCATAACTTAAACGAATATTGTTAATTCTGAAATAAGAAATTTCTTTAATCCAAATATCTAAATCTCTGAATGTGTGTGCATCATCTTGTGAGTGATACCAATTATAGACTAATTTAGTGTCAAATCCTGCTGAATTTAATCCAATAAATGCTGGTAAATTTCCTGTTCCTGCGTTTAAAACCTCACGATTATAATTGTATCCCGGTTCAATGTAAGTTGGGTCGTAATATGGTGTTTCTTTTACGGTTTTGAACAAACTAAAATTAGACGCAACACGCAAACTAAATTGCTTATATTTAAAAGTATTTGTAAAACCACCTGTGAATTTAGGCGTTCCGTCACCAATGTAAGAATACAAATCACGATGTTCCTCTCGGCTTAAACCTTTTCCTAATTGATAAAAATCAACTGCCGACATTGTTTTTCCATTTTTGATAAAAATAGGTAGTCCATTTTCGTCAATTCCTGCTGTTTTAATCCCAAAAATACTATAAACTCCGTAACCTTGTTTTGAAGGTTTTAATTGTTCATTATTAATCTCTAACTGATTTATTTTGTTTTCGTTGTGCGAAATATTAAAGTTTGTCGTCCAACTGAAATTGTCTGTTTTTATATTTTTTGTAGTAAGACCAACTTCATAACCTTTATTACTAATTGATGCCCAATTTGAACTAACAAATCCAAAACCATTTTCCAAAGGAGTAGATTTTAAACCGATTAGATCTGTACTTAAACGCGTGTAATAATCGGCAGTAAGATGAATTCTATTATTAAACATTCCTAAATCAAAACCAATGTTAGATGACGTTGTTTTTTCCCAACGTAAATTTGCATTCGGAGCACTTTCGGCTCTGATAACTTCTTCGGTTACGTTTGGTAAAATATTTGCTTTGTCATAAACCCCAATCACATAAGGCGACGTTGATTTGTCAATATTTCCTTGCACTCCGTATGATGCTCTAATATTGAATACGTTTATAAATTCTACATTTTCCATAAAACGCTCACGGCTAACATTCCACGTTCCAGCAACCGACCAAATAGGCAAATAACGATATTTAGGATTTACACCAAAAAGGTTTGAACCATCGTAACGCAAACTACCAAAAATGGTATATCTTTTGTCAAAAGTATATGACGCTGTTCCAAAGAAAGAGGCAAATGTATTTTCGTTAAATGCTTTTTGATACGTTCTAAACGATGCTCTGTTTAAAGCCATTTCATTTGTTATTTGTATGGTTTGCAAAGTATTAGCATTGAAACCGAAACCTCGTGAAAGTACTCTTGTTTTTTCATTTCCACGTAATTCCGAACCTAACATTATGTCTATTTCGTGGATAGATGCAAATTTTTCAGAATAATTTAATAAACTTTTCCAGTTATATTGAAATAATTTACTATTCCAATTCTGAATAATACCGCCTTTTGGCATAAAATAATCGTCTTCCCCTTTATCATTCGTATATTTTGAACTAAAACGATATTTTCTCGTATAATAACTTTCGGTGTCTGTTATTTTTTCGGTATTGTCAAAATCAAATTGCAAACCTACTTGGGTGGAAACATTCAAATTTTTATTGAATTTATATTCCAAATTAACCATAGGTTTTATGGAATTTGCAACTAATTTATTTGTGGTATTTCGTTGCTCTTCCAAAATGTTATAATCTAATTTTAAGTCCTCACGCTCAACTAAATCGTTATCATAAATATAGTTTCCATTTGCATCAGTTACTTTTTGATATGGATTAACACGTCTAACATAATTTGATGGGTTAGTATAAGCATCAGCACCAATTACATACGAATTATTTGTATTTCTGTTAGCAAAAACAGATGCAGTAACCGTAAATTTATCGGTTATATTAAAACTATTTTTCAAGCTAAAATTATAACGTTTAAAACCTGTTCCTTTTGTTGTTCCGTCTTGGTCAAAATACCCCAATGAAACGTAATAATTTGATTTTTTACTTCCGCCAGAAAAACTAAAATTATAATTTGTATTTATGGTATTTTGATATAAATAATTACCCCATTTTGTGTTTATATTTCGCAGTGCATTAATTTCGTTTTGTGCTAATGTACTAATTGCATTAAAACCATTTTGCTGAAAATTATCATATTCATTATAACGATTTAAAATACGAGCAACTTCGCCACGTTTTGCTTTATAAGTCAAATCACTTCTTGACGCCAAAAGTAACTCAAAATCAACTTTTTCCGATGCGTTCATCAAATTTAATTTGCTAATATTTGGCTTTAAACCAACCGAAGTATTTGTGCTAAAATGGAATTGCATATCGCCTTCTTTTCCTCGTTTTGTAGAAATTACGATAACCCCATTTGCCGCTCTTGCCCCATAAATAGAAGTTGCAGAGGCATCTTTTAAAACCGTAATATCTTCAATATCTTCTGGGTTAATTCCAGCAATTGGATACGAAGTCAAATCATCAATATTATCTTTGTCAAAGTTTTTTGGAACTAAATTTCCTTCCAAAGGCACACCATCAATTACCCAAAGCGGGTCAGAAGAACCATTTAACGAAGTAATCCCACGAATTTGAATTTGAGAAACCGCCCCTGGTGCTCCGTTTGTTTGCTCAATAGCAACTCCTGAAACCTGACCTTCAAGCATTTGGTCAATGTTTGGCGTTGCAACTTGCTTTAATTCAGTCGTTTTTATCTTTTGATAAGCCGAAGTTGATTTTCGTTTTTCAATTTTTTGATAACCAGTAATTACAACTTCATCTAAAACTTCCTTTTTTTCAATAAGAATTATTTTCAAATTTTTATTCTTCTTTGAAATATCAACTATTTTCGTTTCGTAACCTAAAAATGAAATCGTAATAGATTTAATATTTTTTGGTGCTTTGAACGAAAAATTTCCGTCAAAATCGGTTGTTGTACCAATCATTGTTCCTTTTATTGTTCCCTTTGCATTGGCTTTATTCCCAATGATATTTGAGGAAGCATAAACCGAAGCACCCACAACAGGTTCATTTGTTTGGTCTAAAACAATACCGCTAATTGTTTTGTGCGACTGAGCAAATGATATTCCTGAAATAAATACTAAAATGTAGAAAAATATATTTTTCATTTGTTTGTGTTTTTAGTTAATTTTTTAAATTATATTCAATACGTGAAATTAAATCAGCGTAATGATTTCTTGTTTCTTGATTTCCTTTTTTCTTCTTTCTTTTTAGAAGTTTTAATATTTTTTGCAATTCAGCATTTTTTATAGAACTATTATCCGAAATTCTCGGAATTGATGAAAAATTTACATTTAACATATTTTCATCGTTTAAATGTAATGATTTTTTTCTTGTTTTTTCAAGTAAGCGATTTTTACTAATCGTTAAAACATCAACATAATTTTTTTGCAATAGACGTTCAAAAATAGTTAAATCTTCTCCGTCCATTGTTTTTGCAAAAATAGTATTATATAATTCCGAAAATAAATAATCTTGCGTGAATTTATCTTCCGAAGTCGTTAAAATTTCATTTTCTGTAATTCGCATTAATCGGTCGTCTTTCAATAGATTATATAAAATATCTGCTTGATAAGAACGTATCATATAAAGAGGTGAGTAGTAACGTTCTCCGTTAGGGGAATCTTTTACAGCAAATACTTTATTAATATATTTAGGTATAAATAACCATTCTTGCGGAGTGATAGCATTTTTAATCAAATAATTCAAAGCCTCTTTTTGTCTTTCGGCAGGCACAGGAATATAGGTGTTTTTATTATCCCCAAAAACTGTATTATTCAAGTACATACCGCCGATATTTGCCAATACGTGATGATTATATGTATTCCATTGATTAATAACTTCTTTATATAATTTTCCTGCTTTATAATAGGTTTCGCCTTCTTTGCACGTCCATTCTAAAACATTGGGAATGATACGTTTTAAGTTTAACAAACCATATTCACTTGCTTTTACAGAATTATCTCCTAAATCTTCACTTTGCGAACGAGGGTCTATAATTTCACGTTGTTGTTCCCCATAAAAATACATTGGGTCGTTTTCGTGCTTGCGAATCATTTTTCGTAATGTAGCAAGTTCTTCGTGAGGATTTTTAACACCAAACCAACGATATCCCCAATCAATTGCATATTTATCATAAACTCCAATTTTCGGACTTAATTCGGTCACATTATCCTCTGGTTGAGCCACATAATTAAAACGAGCGTAATCCATAATTGACGGAGCAGTGCCGTCCATTCTCTTGGTAAATGTCGCCGAACGTAACGAATCAACAGGATAACTAAACGATGCTCCCATATTGTGTTTTAGTCCAAAAGTATGACCAACTTCGTGAGAAGACACAAAACGAATTGCCTCTCCCATATGTTTATCTGAAAATTTATTTCCTCTTGCTTTTTCGTCAATAACACCAGTTTGAACTCGTATCCATTTATGCAAACTTTTCATTAAATTGTGCCACCAAATAATATCAGATTCCAAAATTTCGCCACTTCGTGGGTCAACTACCGAAGG
>PDWJ01014362.1_pt1 | contig 10368 bp, 10 predicted proteins | sample 1430881 | NCBI WGS metagenome assembly PDWJ01 (sample SAMN01162460, study PRJNA174530) | Oral metagenome, whole genome shotgun sequencing project. | biome: Marine environment; feature: Marine mammal; material: Swab sample of the gingival sulcus; isolation source: swab sample of gingival sulcus... | reverse complement strand
TCTCCAATGGGAGTCTTTCATGACTTCTCCCATTTTAGAAAACATATGGCGATAGGCATAAATCAACCAAAAAGTACCTAATAAAAATTGCGTATGTACGGCAATCAATGTAAAAAGACCTAATTTTCTATCAAGAGGTTTAAAGTGCTTCTTTCTTATCCATCCGATAATAGCATTTATAACAGTAATGACAATTAATAGCAATACCGCAAAAGCAATAATAGAGTGAGATTTTAACATAATTGTGTGTGTTTTAATTTCGGTAAAGGTACTACTTTTCTTGAAAAAAACATAAATATCTAAATCTCTCTTTACTTTTTGATTATGTTTAAAACACATTTGCTTGTTATGTTCAAGTACCAATACCTTCTAGTAAGTATATCTGCATATAAATATAAAAAATCAATCAATCTCTTTTATCTCATGAACACGTCTGATAAAAAAAAGATTATCATTTCTTTTTTCTATTATAAAAATTCTTGATTTTTTAATTTTAGAAAAAAACGTATCTTTTTCTGCGTAGGAAAGTTCTTTTATCCATTTTAAGTCTTTGTAAAATTCACTTGCTTGATATTTTTTTAAATCCGATTTATTTATCTTTTTTACCTTTGTGTCTTTAAGTTTTAAAATGACATAATCATCAATATCAACTTCTCTAGTGTAGTAGTACTGATCTTCGTAACGACTCATTTCAGGATAACTTTCATCAAAATAAAAATAATAATCAGGATTTTCTATTACTTTTTGGAAGGCACAAGAAAATAGACTTGATAAAAAAAATAATATTAGAATTTTTTTAATCATTTTTACAGTTTTCAATATTATTAGAATTTGCTGCAACAACTGTGTTATGTAATATAAATAATTTCATATTATTTTTTAAATATTTTTTACCTGCTGGAGTTTCAGTTAAACCTGACCAAGCCATATTTTTGTATATATCATTCCAAGTCCAATTAGTATAATCTTTATTAATTTTATCAATAAATGTTTGATCATTTAACAAAGGATGAACTTTTTCTAAATTTTTAGAAATTATATTTATATAATGTTCTGACATTATAAGATGTTGCCAATGTCTATAGTTTCTATATGATTCATATAGTTTCTCAAAAGATTCATCTACTAAAGGTATTTGATTGTTAACTTTATATTTATTCCAAAAGAGATTAGCATGAATGGCTTCATGTGTAATTACTCTTGCGATGACTAAAAGAGGGGTCTTGTAAATTCCTGATGTTTTCATAGAATACTTAGAGATAAAATCTTCATCAATTTTTATAGTTGCTAATTTTTCATCTTCAGAAAAAGATGTACAACCATTTCTTTTACGATTATTACATTTTAAATTTTTTTTCAAAACTATTTTTAAATGGCAGGTTTGTTTAGTATCAAAAAAATCTTCTAAAATCTTTTTAATTCCACCTTCTTTACTTAGTTTTTTATATACACAATAAGCTTTAGCATTGTTTTTAAAAGATTTATCAATTATAATTCTATTATCAAAATCAATTTCTGTACTACTATTTTCTATTTTAGCCTTAACAGCTAATTTTGAAAATTGTTTACTATCTTTTGAATAATTATTTTTTTGTAAAAATTCACAAATTTTCTTATTAAAATCTCTATTTTTTACTAGATACACTGCTTCAGACTCTATTAAGCCTAAATAATATCCTATACTAAAAGGGTTATCATTAGTCTTACATGAACATTCTAATGTATTCTTTATCTGATATTCACTTTGCAACTCTCTATTTTGTGGCATCTCAGCAAAAAGAAAATTAGGTAAAATAACTTTATAACTGAATATAACTTGATCATCTTTACATTTTTCATCGTAATAATGCCAATTCTTACCTCTATTTACCAACCCATGACATTTACTTGATTGAAATAATTTTCCAAATCCATTATAGATATTACTAAAAAAATTACCTATAGCTGTAAAAAAATTAGTTATGCTTCTCCATGTTCCTTCCCAAAATCCAGCACTATGATTTAAAACTCCTGATTTAGATGTAAAAGATCTTGTTACTTCTCCAGTAGAGAAATTTATGTGTGTGGCTTGTATTTGTCCATAATAAGTCTGCTGGAAATTAATAAATGTTATATCACCTCCTCCTACAAATTCTTCATTGTTACCATAATTATAACAAAGAACATTATAGGTAGGAGTATTTTTTTCCAAACATTTCATTGCCATAATCTCATAGTAGTTTAACAAAGCTTTACCTGTCAAGATGTACGCAGGATCCATATTTTGTTTTAGAATTAATGTTTGTGTGCCAAATCCATTACCAGTAGTTATATCCATTCCATTTTCTTCAAAAAAATAACTAAGCATTTCTCTAGGCTCTGTGATTTGCCTTTCAACCATTCCTCTTTTCTGAACTTTATTAATATTAGAATAAAGTTGTTGTAGAAAGTGTTTATCAATTTGTTCTCCAGATATGAATGTAATATTATTTTCACTATTATTCTTCTTCTTATTAGTAATAATTTCTTCTTTTGAACAACCAAGTAAAAATAATAATAAAATTACTTTGTAAAATATATTTCTTGAAACTTTCATAAGTTATAAGTTTTTTTTACGAAGTTACAAAATATTTTATATTCTACAAATTCAATGCCAGTGTAGCAGTTAAATAACCTGTATTTTGAGTTAATTCAGAAGCCTCTAACTCTTCGTATTGAGGGTAAAAATTATAAGGACTTGTCTGACGATATTTTTGAAAAGCAACATCAATACGCCCTCCTTTAAACTTATATCCTGTACCCAATGAAAAACCGTGTAAAGCGTCGGTGCTTTTAGAATCTTTGTAAGGACTTCCCTCATAGTGATATCCTCCCCTTACGTAAAAGCGTTTTGCAAATAGCCATTCGGTACCTAAACGCGATAGTTTTTATAACTATAGTCAATACTGATAAGTCCTCTCTTATGGAATACATAAGCTAAACTCCCCGTTAGTTTACTAGGTGTTTTAAGTTTATATTCATAGTAATTAGTATCTGATTTTGTATTCTGACGACTTACTTTATCTATAGTTATAGAAAGATCTTCTTCTACAAATTCTTCTGATAAATTATACCAAGTAGGTGAATGGTAGGCAACACCTAATCGTAAATTATTCATCAATTTTCCGATAACTCCAAAACTCAACGAAACACCATTTCCTGTAATAAATAATTGCTGACCCAAACGAGCATCAAGAGTTCCTGAGCCTGTATTGTAATTGTTTTCTATTAATGTTGTTTCTTGTAAAAAATTCAATTCATAGGTGTTGAGCGACGCTCCTAAATATAGGTCATTATTATATCTAGTAGAAACACCAAAGGTGTATTTTTTGTTTTTACCGTCTTTAATAGATTCAAAAGATTGACCATGTGATAAAGGATATGCCAGTTTTTTGGTGTCAGGGTTATTTACAAATGTTGGATTATTACTGTTTCCTTTAGCGATCCAAGACTCTCTAAAGTCATAAGCATTGTTAAAATTAAAGCTAAAGGTTGATTTGTTCCAACCTCTTTTACGATGAGAATTGAAAACAAAGATACCTCCGGCTTGTGATATGCTTGTGTAATCATTATCAGAATCAATGATGTTATTGTAATAAGAAGCTTTGATTAAATCACTTCTAAGTCCCAGTGTAGCTGAAAAGCTACTGCTATTAAACACACTACCTCCGGCGGGATTGATACCGATAGCTGATAAATCGCCACCTAAAGCTCCAAAAGCCCCACTCAATCCATTGTATCTCGCTGTACCATTGATTTTTTCTTGCGAAAATAATACTCCGGCATCATTGTAACTTATAGTTTGCGATATTCCTATTTGAGAGATTAAGAATAAAGCAATAAAATATAGGATCTTTTTCATTATTAATTATTTTAAATTGTATATAGATTGTTTATTATCTTCTAGAGCGAGTGCTATAGCTTCTACTACTACTTCTTCTACTGCTGCTGCTGCTGTAGCTTCTACTACTGCTGCTGCTTCCACTATCATAACTCCTGGAAGAATATCCACTAGAAGAACTACTTGAGCGATAACTTCTTCTAGGAGGATCGCTATGGAAAGAAGATGATTTTCTTTCATAGGTTCTTCTAGCAGGAGTGCTTCTTTTTACTGTACGATTACGAGTAGAGTAGCTTCTCTTATTTGATGATGAACTTCGTTTAGATGATCTGTAGGCAGTACTTCTACGATTGCTCGGAGCTCTTTTTGTTTTATAGCTGGATCTGTTATATGACGTATTTGGAGAAGATTTTACTCTTCTTCCTGATTGTCTTGTTCTTGTAGAAGATCTTCTGTTATAGTCTCTATGTTTACTACTTGACGAGCTGTTATTTCTATAAGTTCTAGAAGATGAACGTCTATTATAATCACTTCTTTGTCTACTAGAAGAATTTCTTCTGCTGTAATTATCGTGATTTCTATTAGTTGCTTTTCTTCTATAATCACGTGATGAAGTTGCTCTTCTTCCAAAAGAACCATAACTTTTTCGTTTGCTGTACGAAGGTGTTCTCAAAGCAGATGTGCTGCGATTTCTTTTGTCGTATCTTCTACTGTGAGTGTCATACGTATTTCGTTTTCCATAATTACCACCACGTCTTGAATAAGGCTTATAAGAATAGTAATTATTGTATGGGTGATAGTATGAATATGGCGAATAGTAATAATAATTAGGTGTATAATAGCCATAATAATCATAGTAGTAAGGGTTGTTGTAATAATATGGATTATAATATCTGTAATAATAAGGGTTGTAATACCTGTAATAATAAGGATTATAATATCCATATCTCCAAGGACGATAAAAATCTCTGTAGTAATAATACGTGTGAGAGGTGTGATAGAATGGACTACACCAAGAATAAGAATAACTTGGATAATAGTGGTCAACTTCTATATGAATATCCTCTGTGTATTCCCAAGGAGTATCTTCCTCATCTAAATCAGATTCGTATTCTTCTATATCTGTAAAAATATCATCTCCACTCAAATTTTGTAAGTCATCCAATCTTTGAGAAAAATAATTGGAAGAACGATTAACTCTTTTTCTTTCTTGAGGTCGGTGGTGTTTTTTTCTTTTTACAACAACTACCTCATCCTCATAGATTCCGTCGGAATCACTAGTTCCTTGATAGGCGATACAAGATGATAAACTCATCACTAACATTAATGTTACTACCGCTATGATATTCCGAGTATTATTTCTTAAAAGGTTCATAATATGATATTTTTATTTGTTCAACAATATAAAAAGAGTAATTTTGTCGAAAATTAACACTTTTTGATAAAATAGACACAATATTTATGCCAAAAAAAGTATGGGAAAAAAATTAACAGAAAGAAAGGAAGATTATTCAAAGTGGTATAACGAATTGGTAGTAAGAGCCGATTTAGCAGAGAACTCAGGCGTTAGAGGTTGTATGGTTATCAAACCGTACGGATTTGCCATTTGGGAGAAAATGCAAGCAGAATTAGATAGAATGTTTAAAGAAACAGGACATCAAAATGCTTATTTTCCGTTGTTTATACCAAAATCATATTTAAGTAAAGAGGCGGCTCACGTAGATGGATTTGCCAAAGAATGTGCAGTAGTAACACATTATAGATTAAAGAATTCAGAGGATGGAAAGGCAGTTGTAGTTGACCCTGAAGCAAAGTTAGAAGAAGAATTAATCGTTCGTCCGACTTCTGAAACCATTATATGGGACACTTACCGCAGATGGATAGAATCATATAGAGATTTACCTATTTTAGTCAATCAGTGGGCAAATGTAGTTCGTTGGGAAATGAGAACGCGATTGTTTTTGCGAACAGCAGAATTTTTATGGCAAGAGGGGCACACGGCACACGCTACTGAAAAAGAGGCTCTTAAAGAGGCTGAGCAAATGTTAGACGTGTATGCTGATTTTGCACAAGATTTTATGGCAATGCCTGTGATTAAAGGTCTCAAGACAGAAAGCGAACGATTTGCAGGAGCTTTAGAAACCTATTGTATTGAAGGTTTGATGCAAGACGGAAAAGCATTACAGGCAGGAACTTCACACTTTTTAGGACAGAATTTTGCTAAGGCTTTTGATGTGAAATTTACTTCTAAAGAAGGAAAACAGGAGCATGTTTGGGCAACTTCTTGGGGTGTTTCTACTCGATTAATGGGAGCATTAATCATGACACATTCTGATGATTTAGGTTTGGTATTGCCTCCAAGATTAGCGCCAATACAGGTGGTTATCGTTCCGATTCATAAAACAGATGAACAGTTAGAAGCTATTTCAGAGAAAATGGAAGAGTTGTCTAAATCATTGAGAAAAAAAGGAATTTCTGTGAAGTTTGATGCGAGAACAACACATAAACCGGGTTGGAAATTTGCGGAATACGAATTAAAAGGAGTGCCGTTGCGAATTGCTATTGGACCTCGTGATTTAGAAAATGGAACTTTAGAAATTGCTAGACGAGATACCTTGACTAAAGAAAGTATTTCACAAGAAAATGCCGTAGATTATATTGAAAAAACATTGGAAGAAATTCAAGAGAGTTTATTCAATAAAGCATTAAATTACAGAGAAGAACATATTACTAAAGTAGATACTTTCGAAGAATTTAAAGAAGTTTTAGATAAAAAAGGTGGATTTGTATCTGCTCACTGGGACGGTACAGCTGAAACAGAAGAAAAAATAAAAGAATTAACTAAAGCAACTATTCGTTGTGTGCCTTTAAATAATCCGAAAGAGGAGGGAACTTGTATTTTGACAGGTAAAAAGTCAGAACAACGCGTTTTATTTGCTAAGGCGTATTAGAAATTTATAGTAAAAATAATTAAATCAACAACACTGCTATTTTTATAGTGGTGTTGTTTTTTTATAGTCGAAAGGCAAATCCCCAATTTAATTCAAGGATAGATACCGGACTGAGATAATATAAGTACAACATTTCATAAGCACCGTCTTCTTCAGAATTTGGACTATTTGTTCTATTGCCAAAAGAATAAGGTTGTTTTACATTTATTTCAACGAAAAAACGCCATTTGTAGTCTTTATACTGAGGGCTTATCCAACCAATACCTCCACTATATCCAATGAAGTAAGGTTTGTTAATCATCGGTGCTTGCTTGAAAAAATAGCCTCCAAAAGTTTTTAGATTTAAGTGCAACCCATTGCCAACTTTATTGATGAAATACCATTTGAGTGTTGGGCTAATAGCAATATTTTTATACGGAGTATAAAAATGATAATTTACCTCTGTTTTTAAACTAAATTTTGAAGATAAAGGAGTTTCAATCGCAGTGTTTAACCCAAAAGTAAACTGTACAGGTCTGATACTTATCAAAGTCGGATGTTTTTCTGTCTTGTTTTGAGCAAGTATAGCAAAAGACATCATTGTGACCAATAATGTAGTAAATAACGCTTTCATAAAAAATGAATTATTATTTAATGATAATTCAAAGTTACTAAAAATCATTTATAAATAAAACTTTTGTAGGATATGAGTATTTATTTTACTAAAATAATTGTTTAAGAAGTTATCAATTAAACTGAAAAAATGTATTTTTGGAGTGTAATTAAACTTAAAAATTGATTTAAAATGAAGCATAGATTAATGAAAATAGTATTTGTTTCGTTAAGTGTTGTTTTACTCACTGCTTTTCAATGGCATAAGCATTATGTAAGTTTGTGTGAAGTAGAATATAAGGAAGATAAAAAAGCGGTTCAGGTGATTGTCAGTCTTTTTACTGATGACTTTCAAAAAGCTGTTTCTGAAGAAATAGATGCCTCTTTTGATATTGATAGTTCATCAAAACAAACCCAAAAATCTTGTGAGGCTTATCTAAATAAGCATTTGCAGTTTGAAATTGATAAGAAATCATATAATTACAAATATATCGGTAAGGAATTTGATGGACGAAAGGTGTTTTAATAAAAATGAGTATTTTGCAATTTTTAATTTTTAATTAGAATTCTTTAAACTAAACAAACCTAATATAATGAAAAAATACCTATCCTTTATATTCGTAGTTTTATGGAGTATAACTATATTCGGACAAGAAAAACCACAAAAAGGACACTACAATCAAAGTCCTTTTAAGCAGTTGAATGAGGAACTTCCTACGCCTAATACACAGCATACTGCATCCGGTGCTCCGGGATATGATTACCGACAGCAGAAAGTAGATTATGATATGAATATCATCTTAGATGATACTAATAGGAAACTTTTAGGAGAGGCAACCATTACGTATCATAATAATTCCAGAGATAAATTGGATTATTTATGGTTGCAATTAGACCAAAATACAAGAAGTCCAAATAGTCTTTCTGCAGATGTAAGAAATCAAAAAATAGCAGAATTATATCCTCCGGAGGTCTTTACGCGAATGTTTATTGAAAATCCTTATGAAGGAGGATATCATATTGATTATGTGAAAGATGCCAATGAAAATAAATTGGAATATTTTATTAATTGGACGATGATGCGAGTTCATTTACCGAAGCCTTTGAAGTCAGGTGAAACATTTGTTTTTAAAATCAAATGGTGGTATAATATCAATGATTATACCATAGATGGAGGACGTTCCGGTTACGAGCCGTTTCCAAACAACACCAATATTTATATCATTGCACAGTTTTTTCCTCGATTGGCAGTTTACAATAATGTAGATGGCTGGCAGACAACTCAATTTTGGGGACGAAGTGAATTTGCCCTTGAATTTGGAGACTATAATGTATCCATTACCGTTCCTAAAAATCATACCTTACAAGCAACAGGAGAATTACAAAACCCTAAAGAAGTATTTACAGAAAAACAGTACAAGCGTTACAAAAAGGCTCGAAAATGGTTTGATAAACCTCAATTTATAGTTACTCCTGAAGAGGCATTGGCAAATGAAAAAGGGAAAACATCAGAAACAAATACTTGGAAATTTAAAGCAGAAAATGTTCGGGATTTTGGATTTTCAACCTCGCAAAAATTTATGTGGGATGCACAAGCGGTTAAAATTAATGGAAAAACCGTAATGGCGTATTCGCTTTATCCTAAAGAGGGAAACCCTTTGTGGCAAGAAGTTTCTACAAAGGCAATTGTAACAGCCTTAAAAACCTATTCCAAATTTGCATTTGATTATCCATATCCACAAGCGACATCTGTTAATGCCAAATGGCAAGGAATGGAATATCCTATGATTTGTTGGAACCATACCCGAATCGGAGCAGATGGACATTATTCACAGCGAACCAAAAGAGACCTTATTTCTGTAATTATCCATGAAATAGGGCATAATTATTTCCCGATGATTGTCAATTCTGATGAGCGGGAATGGACGTGGATGGATGAAGGAATCAACTCTTTTGTACAGATTTATGCGATGAATGATTTTGATAAAAAATTGTTTCCGTTGAGTAAATATCCTAAAAATATAGTGCCGTATATGAGAGGAGACCAAAGGTATATTGCTCCTATTATGACGCAAGGAGATGATGTTTTTCAGTTTGGTTCTAATGCTTATCACAAGCCTGCAGCAGGTTTATTTATTTTACGAGAAACCATTATGGGGCATGAATTATTTGACTATGCTTTTAGAACTTATTCTTTAAGATGGAAATTCAAACATCCGACTCCTGCTGATTTCTTCAGGACTATGGAAGATGCTTCCGCAATTGACTTAGATTGGTTTTGGAGAGGTTGGTTTTATACTACTCAAGTGAATGATTTAGCAATACGAAGTGTAGAAAGATATACGGTAGAAAAAGCAGGAGACGGAAGAAATGTAAAACTTGTAAACGACGGTACAATTCCTAGAAAAACAGTCAAAATACTGAGGGATTATATTGATAAAACTTTTTGGAAAGAAAAGAGTGCAGAATTAAAAGTGCCTAAATATGTTTATAAAATTGTCATAGAGAAAAAAGGTGAATTGTTAATGCCTTTGATTGTGGAGTTAACACTAAAAAATGGAAAAAAAATAAGAAAAAAATTTCCGGCAGAGATTTGGCGACACAATAAAAAGTATGTTACTAAATTATTTCCTACCACAGATATCGTAAAAGAGGTTGCTATTGACCCTGATGAGCAAACGGCAGATATAGATATGAATAATAATTTTTATCCTCAAAAAGAAACAAGTCGTTTTGAAAGATTTAAGAGTGGGGAATAGGATTTGGAAATGCAATTATAACGTAAATCAGGAATAGATGACTTACAAAGAGACCTTGGAATGGATGTTTTCTAAATTGCCCATGTACCAAAGGCAAGGAAAAACAGCCTTTAAGAAAGATATGACTAATATTGTTGCATTTAGTCATCATTTAAAAAATCCTCATACGAAATTCAAATCTGTACATGTGGCAGGAACTAATGGAAAA
>PDWJ01006621.1_pt1 | contig 10371 bp, 7 predicted proteins | sample 1430881 | NCBI WGS metagenome assembly PDWJ01 (sample SAMN01162460, study PRJNA174530) | Oral metagenome, whole genome shotgun sequencing project. | biome: Marine environment; feature: Marine mammal; material: Swab sample of the gingival sulcus; isolation source: swab sample of gingival sulcus... | reverse complement strand
ATCACCTGGCGAAAGGACTCGAAATGAGCCGCCTTCCGGCTAACGTCAGCCGTTTTACCTTTGAAATCGTAGGATTATCAGAAACATTCAGCCTGTTATCGTTTGCGGGTTCGGAATCCATTTCTGACATTTATCACTATGAGATTACGCTGCTGGCTGAATCCGGCGATCTAGCGCTGGCTTCCATGATCGGCAGAAATGCCGTGCTGACGCTGCTGGAGCCGGATCACCCCAGGATAATACACGGTGTAATCTGCGCCGCTGAGCAGTTGAATCACGGCGATCCGTTCAGTGGCTATAAAATAACGCTGGTGCCCAAGCTCTGGTGGCTTCAGCATCGCAGCGGCCACCGTATTTTTCAGAAAATGTCGATTCCCGGTATTGTGGTAAAGGTACTGGAAGAAGCCGGCATTAAAGGCAATGATATTTTGCTGGATTTAAAATCCGGCTATCCAGCGCGGGACTATTGCGTTCAATACGGCGAAACCGAACTGCATTTTATTCAGCGATTATTATCGGATGAAGGCATTAACTTCTATTTTCGCCACAGCGCCAATGGCCATACCCTGGTGCTGACCGATCACAACGGCAGCTATCAAAACATACCCGGTGATACCGCCATTCGTTATTGCCAGGAAGATCGCACCGCCAAAGATGAACCCATTATTTATGCGCTCAATGCCAAAACCCGTGTGACCTCTACCGAAGCCTGTGTGGGTGATTACAATCCGGCCAAGCCGGATCTGAGGCTGCACTCAGGTTTCAACATCATTGTGGTCGATAACACCTGGCATTTGGAAGATCACCGTTATCGCTCGCAGTACGCACTCACCACCGGGGATGCGGTTCGCTATAAAAACATTAACTTGCAGCAAATTCAGTGTTTCAAAAAAGTCGTTCGTTGTAGCAGCGATGATGTCCGTCTGGCGGTGGGCAGCCGCTTCAGCGTTAAGCAACACCCCAACCCCTCGGTAAACCGCGACTATCTGCTTTATCGTTACGACATCAGCGGCACACAGCCGCCCTCAAAAGAAGCACTCGCCGGTGCCTCCGCCACGCAATACACCTGTATTTCCAGCAGCATTCCGGCAACGGTGGCCTTCAAAATCCGCAGCGAAGCCGTAAAACCACGTATTCATGGTGTGCAAACAGCGTTTGTAACCGGGCCGAATAACAATGAAATCTACACCGATGATAAAGGCCGTATTAAAGTGCAGTTTCATTGGGATCGCGAAGGCCAGTACAACGAGCAATCCACCGCCTGGATCAGGGTTTCACAACAACTGGCGGGCAAGGAATGGGGCAGTTGGATATTGCCCAGAGTTGGCCATCAAAACGACAGCAAAACCTTTGTTGGCCGCGATCAGCATCAATCGATAGCCAGCAACCAGTTTGTATCGGTTGGCAAACACCAGCACCAAACCATTGGGCACAACCACCAAATGGAGGTTGGCCAAAACCTGGCGTTTTCAGTGGGAAAAGACTTTCACCTGAAAGTCTCCGGTGCTGATGTTACCCAGGTGGGCAACCAGCTACATATCAAAGGCGGCATGAACACCACCTTGCAGGCGGGAGCGCTGTTATCACTCACCGCTGGCGGCAGCTTCCTGACCCTGGACCCGGCAGGCGTTTCGATTTTTGGCCCCACGGTACGCATTAACGAAGGGGGCGGCGCCATCCCCGCCATACCGCCCATCCCCAAACAACCCGACACACCCGTTCTGCCAGACGACGACAATGCCGGCAAACTGGAAAAAGTCCCCCCCACCGAACCGCCCTATGTTCGCAGCCTGTTAGCTTTTGCCGAAGGCAAGGCGCAAAAAATAACCCTGAAAATGGCTGCCAAAGCACGGGCGCCTTTTGTTGATTATTGCACCGACTGTGCCTTACAACCCCTGCCCATTGCCGACGAAGTGCGCGGTGAAAATCAGGTGGATGTGCTGGTTCATAGAAAACTTGCTGATTCGTTGCGTGATACTGATGTAGACAATGATCCTGTTGCGCAAGCACGTGCCAACAGTACACAAAACTCCCCAGAGGTTGATCCGTTCCTTGAGCATAATACGGCTTTCCCTCGCCCAAATAATCCTGCCCCTCGTTCTTTGGATACAACGAATGACAGTGACTTCATTTTACCTTCGAGTGATCAGTATTGGGATTTCAGAGAGCAGTTAAATATTCCATCGGTGATCAGCCCTGACTTACCCCTTCGTCAAATCACGGATATGCCTTATGTGAGTGATGAGCTTTTTCTGGAATTCGACGATACCGGATCGGTCACACTGGGTGATAACGTGATGGCTCCCGGCTTTGTTGATGATCGTTCTACCGTTGATAAGCTCCTTGATTATACCGGTAGTAAGCAACTGCTTTCTGATTATAATTACACGGGAAACCTGCTCAATGATATTCCTGCGGCTATCCTGAATAATACGGTTGTGCCTGCTGCCAATGCAGTGGCATTACCCTTTTTGATAGCAGACGATGCTGCGCTTGCATTGGATGAGCAAAGAATTCTGCCTTATCCGGCGGGAGCGGCATTTTCAGGGCAGTTAAGTGTTATTGGGGCGGGTTTAAAGGCTCGTAAGGTTTTGGAGGGTGCTCCAAATAAAAAAATAGGCGAGACATTCGAAGGCCGCTTATACCGGTCAGTTCCAAAGGGTAGAAACCCTTTGGAAATTCACCCAATCTTTAATGCTGAGAAAGCTATTCATAGATATACAGGCGAAGGGCAAGGTGGATTGTATTTAGGCTCCTCTCAACGAATTGTTAACTCTGAATTTACTGGTAATGGAGTTTCGATAGAAGGTTTGGTGAATAACCAATACCAGGTGAGGATTGATGGTTTATTGGATTTAACGAATTCGGTTGTGCGATCTGACCTAGGGGTTTCACTAAATGATTTGGTCAGAACAGGTGGCTCTAAAGAATGGAGATATGAAATTACTAACCCTCTTGGACGATATGCTGAAGATAGTGGTTATAACGGTATTATTGCTCCAGCGGCACAAGCTGATGCTGGTGTGAATGTTATTCTATTTAACCCGGATTTGGTGAAATGATAAGTACAAAATCTATAGATGGTCAAATTCGTAAAATTGAATCTAAATCAGATTCCAAGATATTTTATGATTTTGAATTCTGGGCTGAGTCAGATGAAGAGACGTATGGATTGGTGTGTTTAATTCAAATCAGCCACCCGACAAATCTTTTCATAACTGAAATGAGTGCTGATGAACTTGCAATTTCTAGTGAAGCTAAAATGCTGGAGGTTGTTAAGAATAGAGTTTCCCAACAAACTGGAGTGCCAGGTTTGGTATTTCCAAAGGTGATAAGGTTTGATGAAAAAAAAGGCGATGTCAAAGCAGGCTTTCAGGCATTTTTGAAATCATATGAAAAGCCAATACCGGTATATGAAAGTATCTTCGATCAATCTAAGGAGGCTATTCAAATAGAGAAGCTTTCTATTGATGAATTTAAGGGCTTGGGTGGGAAAATTCATTTACTAGGCAATATTAGTATGTGATCAGTTATTTCAAACAAAATCAACATGCGTAGCGTAAATGATTTGATGGGCGTTAAGCGAGCTTCACCTGAGCTAATATCAGCAGCTTCGAAAAAGCATGATGTTTTAATTGCTGAGCCGGGTTCTGAAGAGCATAGGATGTTAGATTACTTCGGGGCCGAAGCATCCGCAGATGGCGCTGATAACACTCACATTCTACTGTGTGAAAACCTTAGTAAACCAGCTCTATTGAAAGCGTTTTTACATGCAACTCAATCAAACCATGAGTAATTTAAGTTTGCGGTATGCAGATGAGCTTGGCATTCAGCCAGCCAAAATCAAAGGCATGGAACAACATGGATTATGCTTTTTTACTTGGCACGATAGTGAAGTAGCAGGAGGGCAATGTTCCTGCTGCAATACAATAGTTTGGGTAAGCCCAAGAGAAAGCCCAATATTAGCTGAGGCTCGGCCTGGCTCTGTTCCGCCAAGTGGGGATGAGTATAGGAAGTACTATCAGAATAAATTGAACAGGTTTCTGTTGAGCTTGCCTCCTTGCCCATCCTGTGGTGAAACGAAGTATGATCGATTTATTAATAACGTCACTTTCCCGCGTTTTCCAGATGGTACAGACTTTGATGACAGTCGGGAGGATATAGAATTAATAAATGCAGCACCCAATAGCGTAGAAGTCTGGTGGTTTAAAGTGTGAAGACAATATCGAAGTCATATCAGTTCCAGCTAGGCCACATTTCGTTAATATAAAAAAGCTGGACTGCCCCCCGCAGAATCCTGCAAGGAAAGAATATAACCACTACTCGGTGGAAATTGCCCGGATAACAACTTGTGGTAAATGTCTACTACCGCGCTGGGGCCATAAAACATTTCCACATTCATCCAGCCATTAACGAATTCGATAAAAGGAGCCCAACTTTCAGCAACATTACGCTGAAATTGAGCTGCCCCCCATTCACCAATACGTTTTTGTGCCTGAGTGGGGGCAAAAAACAGCACGGGGGCCGGGCCTGTCCACGACTTTTTATCGCTGGCTCGCTGATCCCAGTGGGAAGCACCCACCAGGCAGCTGTACTGCTGGTTTGGTGCAAGCCGTTGATGGAGTGCCTGCAACACTTTGCCATTGCCAGCAAAATCCACAGTCACAGTTTTTTTCTGATGACTGATATTTTCAATTTCGTTGTAGCAGATAACCTGATCATAACAGCCAAGGCCGCTGACAAATTCTCGATTCCCCGGTGAAGTAATACCGATAATTTTGTAATCGTTACTACGGCGTGCGCGGTTTTGTTTCAGGCAATATGCCATACCCAGTGCCGTTTTGCTTGATGCACTGGTCAGAAGCAGTTCCTCGGCATCAAAGAAGTGGTTCTCCGCCATAAAATCATCAAGCAAAAAAGAGGTGGTAAACAGAGGGCGCAACAGCATTTGCAGATGCTCGTTTTCCCGGGTATACAAAGGATCATGACTGCAACGCAAATACTGATTGTAAATCACCGGCAGCGACTGACGATGGGGGCTGGTATCAATGAAACTGCCAGCAGTGATGCGGCCAGGGGTAACAGTCAGGTGCGTCGCCATTGGGAAATAACCATAAATGCGTTCACCGGTCGCAAGTTCGTCGCAACGCGATGCTGTTACATCGGCAAAGCCCCACACGGGAATAACCCCCATGCCATCACTTGCCGGAAAGAATTCCCAATAGCGCATCATATCGCCGGCAGCAGCATAGGTAATATTGTTGGCAGTTAGGGAAAAACTGGCGATTGTCAGGCGCACCTGCTGTTCTTGCAGCGCCTCCAGCTCGGTATGTTCAAATTCCGTTTGGTGAAAGTTTGCTCGATTAACCAGTAGTCGGGTTACATTTGTCATGAGAGAGCCTTCTTACCAATAGTAACAGGCACAAAATTATTAGCGGTAAGTTGCTTACACGCAAGGTTTTATCAATAATACTGCCACTAATTTGCCTATTTTTAGAGGACTTGGAAATGCAGCAATACAAGGCACCCCTGAGCGACATGCAGTTCTTGCTCGAAGATGTTTTCCAGATTGATAAATTCTGGTCTCAAAACAACCAGTTAAAACAGGTTGTTGACGTAGAAACCGCCCGTGCCATGCTGGAAGAAGCAGGAAAGCTGATCGGTGAGCAGGTTTCTCCGATAAACAGAAGCGGTGATGAAGAAGGTGTCAGCTGGTCTGCTGACGGGGTTACTACCCCAGCGGGCTTCGCTGAAGCTTTTCGCCTGTATTCTGAAGGTGGCTGGACTTCATTATGCGGTAATCCCGCCTACGGTGGCATGGGAATGCCCAAATCGCTTTCTGTTTGTGTCGATGAAATGCTGTATGGCGCGAACAGTTCTTTTGCTCTGTATCCGGCACTGACAGCAGGTGCCTGTTTAGCCATTGAGGCACACGCCTCGGAAGAGCTGCGCCAACTGTATTTACCAAAGCTCTACTCTGGTGAGTGGTCTGGCACCATGTGTCTTACAGAGCCCCATGCCGGCAGCGATCTGGGACTCATCAATACCAAAGCCATCCCTGAAGATGATGGTACCTACTCCATAACTGGCACCAAGATTTTCATTACCGGTGGCGACCACGACCTGACAGAAAACATTGTACACCTGGTACTTGCGAAACTACCTGACGCTCCCCAGGGCAGCAGAGGTATTTCACTGTTTCTAGTACCCAAGTACAAAGTCGATTCGGCAGGTAAAATCACCGGATCAAACGGTGTTTCCTGTGGTGCAGCAGAACACAAAATGGGTATTCATGCCTCCGCTACCTGTGTTATGAATTTTGATAGCGCCCAAGGACACTTGATTGGCGAGCTCAACAGTGGTTTGAAGTGCATGTTTACCATGATGAACTACGAACGGCTGTCTATTGGTATTCAGGGTACCGGTTGCTCGGAGATGTCATATCAAAATGCGGTGGTTTACGCCAAAGAGCGCTTACAAGGTAAAGATCCATCTGGCAAGAACACTGACAGTGCAGCACCCATCATTGTGCATCCAGATGTACGCCGCATGCTGTTAACCATGAAATCCACCATAGAAGCTGGTCGAGCGCTTTCTATTTATCTGGGTCAGCAGCTGGATATCTGCAAGTTCGGCGAAGATGAGGCAGAGCGTAAACAGGCCAGCGCGTTAGTGGCATTGTTAACACCCGTTGCCAAAGCATTTTTCACTGATATGGGGCTTGAAAATACCGTATTGGGACAACAGATATTCGGTGGCCACGGTTATATCCGCGAATGGGGACAGGAACAACTGGTACGCGATGTTAGAATCGCCCAGATTTATGAAGGCACCAACGGTATTCAGGCACAGGATTTGATCCTGCGTAAAGTATTTACTAATGATGGTGCTTTTCTGAACCTATTCATAAACGAGATACAGGCATTTATCGACCAGCTGGATCAAGCAGAGCTGGAACCACTGGTTAACGTCTATCGTGAAGCACTGACTCAGCTACAGGATGCTACCCAGGAATTACTGCAAAAAGGCAAAGAAAACCTTAATGAATTATTTGCCGCAGCTAACGACTATTTGCATCTGTTAGGGCATATCACTTATGGATATATGTGGCTGCGAATGCTGAGCGCCGTATCCAGCAGCGAATGCAGTGATGAATTTAAGTCCACCAAGCTGGAAACTGGTAAATTCTACTTTAGCCGGGTACTGCCACGCATTCATTCTTTATTGGCAACTATGCGCTCAGGTGCCGATAATCTAATGACTTTGGATGCTGACGCTTTCTAGCGTTTTTATCAAAAAAGGCACTTCTACCGGTTCCGCCAAAGGAGTCAGAGAAGTGCCTTTATTGTAAAGTCGATAGACTGGTTTCCATATTCACGCTGCAAAGTACCCAGACAGCAAAAAGCCCTGTTAAGTTTCCTTAACAGGGCTTTTGAATAAGTGGCGGAGCGGACGGGACTCGAACCCGCGACCCCCGGCGTGACAGGCCGGTATTCTAACCAACTGAACTACCGCTCCAAACCATTACTTCTACTTGTGTCACCGCTTTCTCTATAAGAGGAAGTGGTGGGTGGTACAGGGATCGAACCTGTGACCCTCGCCTTGTAAGGGCGATGCTCTCCCAGCTGAGCTAACCACCCGAGAAGTGCGACGCATTTTACGGCTTTTTGTCGAGGTGTCAAACCTTTATGTAAAAAAAATCAAAAAAACTCTTAACACGAAAAGCCTTTATCCACTAAGCGGTTACCCACCCTTTACGGGCTACTGGTATTCGCTTGCATCGCTCTAGCAGACACCGTTTTTTCTTCCAGATTTTTAAATATAGACGATATCACCATTTCCACCACGACATCGCTTTGCAACAATGCCTGCTCTGCGGTCAGCGGCTCAATGTTATAAAGTGTTTTTACTAAAGGCGACAAAGAAAAGAAATGCGAAGCCGATGCGGAAACCATCATAATCAGCTGTGGAAACGGAATAGGCTTTAACCAGCCTTCTGCCACACCTTCAAGATACAGATCGTAAAACTCTTGCTGAAAAGGCCGCACTAATTCGTTAACCAGCCATTCCAGCCGTTCGGTTTGCTGAGCACCTTCGCGCATAATGAACTGGCCAAATTCAGGGTGCCTGGAACAAAATGCTATGTAATTTCTTAAGGTTTCAATAATAAAACGCTGCCTGTCCTGCTGAGGCAGTTGCTGAATAACCTGAGTAAATTCTGTATCTAATTGCTTAAACAAACGGGTGGCGGCTGCCTTCCAAAGCGCTTGTTTATTTTTAAAGTGATAGTGAATCAATGGTTGTGTGATACCCGCAGCTTTTGCAATTTGAGTGGTTGATACCCCCTCAAACCCTTTCATAGCAAATAATGAAATGGCTGCTGACAAGATGCGATTACGCGCATCAGGGCCTTTTTCATTACGTAAGGTCAAACCTGCGGATGATTGCTCCATCGGATTCATGATAAGCCACCTGTTATCTTTTTTATTTTTAAGTGCTTAGTCGTTTTTTTATTGTATTTATTTTTTATATGGGCGTTCTGGCTAAAACTGAATACAACATATTAAATAAAATTGCGATTAACACAGTTTCCAGTAAGTAATTAACGCCCAATGAAAAGATCGTACCAGCTTTATTTAAGGAAACACAAGCCGTATAGCATAGAAAGCATCGGCACACAGCAATAATACTTAAGACTTAACCACCAACGCCAATGCCTGCTTTGCCAGCGCATCTATATTCATGGGGCCTGTTGGATCGTACCAAAAATTCGACCAGGCCAACGCACCCGTTAACAGCCGCCGCAATATAAAAGTATCGACCTCGCTGGCAATCAGCCCCGAAGCCTTTGCCTCATCAAGGGTTTGCAACCACATTTGCTCGTAACGATCACGCAATGTCAGAATCTGCTGCTGGCTATCGGGTTTTAAACTGCGCCACTCGTTAGTCAGCACTGCCATAGCCTCGCCAGTATCACCATTAATTGATACCAGTTCGGCACGCACCAGGGCCAGCAGCTTATCGCGAACACTTTCTGCCGCCTGCAACTCACGCCGCATCCGCTCGGTGTTAAACAGAATCACTTCAATCATTACATGGCACAGGATTTCTTCTTTGGTTTTAAAGTGATGGAAGATACTGCCGGATTGAATACCCACCTCGTTCGCCAGATCGCGCACAGTGGTTCTCTCAAAGCCTTTAATACGAAATAAATGGGCAGCCGCCGTCAGGATACGCCCCCTGGGAGAGTCATCCAAACCGTTCGGAATGTCGTTTGTTGCCTGGGTCATTGTTTGCGTTCCATTAATTACCAGCGGGCTGGTAGCCGATTCTGTCCAACCCGTCCATGCGGAAATTTTTCTTGTTTGTCGAAATCAGCACTTTACAAACCAAGCGCTTGCTTGGTAGCTTAAAGCAATCAGTCTCCAAGGGCCAGCGGCAATGGATGAAAAACCGCCCGATTCGCCACCGGCCAGGATATAAGCTTGATGCTTTGATAACTAACCAAACGCACTGCCAGGGCCCATTATGACAACCGATAAAACCGTTAACATAGGATGCGCCGCCGCTTTTTGGGGCGATACTGAAACCGCTGCCGAACAGCTGATACAAACCGGAAAGGTCGATTATGTGGTATTCGACTACCTTGCGGAGATCACCATGTCGATTATGGCCGGCGCCAAAATGAAAGATCCCGATGCCGGCTTTGCAACGGACTTCGTTTATCGGGTGATGTCGCCCCTGTTACCCAAAATCGCTGAAGATAATGTAAAAATCCTGGCCAATGCCGGTGGTGTTAACCCCCTTTCCTGCCAACAAGCATTACAAGCGCTGATTGACAAAGCAGGACTGGATCTTAAAGTCGCGGTGGTGCTGGGCGATGATTTAACCCCGCAAAAAGCCGACCTTGAACAACTGGGTATTAAAGAAATAGGCACAGGCAAAGCCCTGCCGCCGATGGTTGTCAGCATGAATGCTTATCTTGGCGCCAAAGGGCTGGTAGACGCGCTGGCCGCTGGTGCCGATATTGTGTTAACTGGCCGCGTGGTTGATTCAGCCTTAGTGCTTGCACCATTAATTCACGAATTTAACTGGTCATTCGACGATTATGACAAGTTATCCGCCGGGTCATTGGCAGGCCATATTATTGAATGTGGTGCTCAGTGTACGGGGGGTAATTTTACCGATTGGGAAATCGTGCCCGACTTCGACAATATGGGCTTTCCCATTATTGAATGCAGCGCCGATGGCAGCTTTGTGGTGACCAAGCCCGACAATACCGGCGGCCTTGTTACCACGGCAACTGTTGCCGAGCAAATGGTGTATGAAATCGGCGATCCCCGCGCTTATTACCTGCCCGATGTAATCTGT
>PDWJ01005508.1_pt1 | contig 10371 bp, 8 predicted proteins | sample 1430881 | NCBI WGS metagenome assembly PDWJ01 (sample SAMN01162460, study PRJNA174530) | Oral metagenome, whole genome shotgun sequencing project. | biome: Marine environment; feature: Marine mammal; material: Swab sample of the gingival sulcus; isolation source: swab sample of gingival sulcus... | reverse complement strand
GCGGTTTACGGATTTTCCGTTTGACTCCATGTCAAGCTGCTGCAAATGTGCGGGGAAACGGGAGAGTGCTTGGCTATAAGGCAGCACGGCTGTTGTGCCGTAGTGCAGTACATTGCGCTCGTATACGCCGATGAGTGCGTCCAGCAATGCAGGGTTTTTGCGGATGTCCTGCTCTAAGGCTTGTTTGTCCGCTGCGGAAGCTCCTTTCAAAAATGAATCAAAGACATCCGCTCCGAAAGCAAGCGAAAGTACGGCTCCCCCGCACGCCGATGACGAAGAATACCTGCCGCCGATAAAATCATCCATATAAAATGAAGCAAGATATCCGGGGTTATTTGCGAGCGGACTTGTTTCGCTTGTTACTGCTGTGAGCTGTTTTGACGGATCAAGACCCGCTTTCTGCAAATGCTGCGTTACAAAAGACTCGTTTGTCAGTGTTTCCAGCGTGGTTCCGCTTTTTGATACCAAAATGAAGAGGGTTGTTTCAAGATTTAAGGAATCCAGTACCGCTGACGCATCATCCGGATCAACATTTGAAATAAAATGCGCACGCATTTTTAGGCAGCCGTTTTTTTGCGCCCAATTTTTGAGTGCAATGTACAAAGCGCGGGGACCCAAATCGGAGCCGCCGATGCCGATTTGTACCACATCGGTAAAAGGCTTTCCTGAAGGACTACAGATTTTGCCTTGATGCACTGCTTCGGAAAATGCACGGATTTTTTCCAACTGTTCAACATAGAAATCCCGCATGTTTTTTCCGTTATGCAGAACATCGCCTGCAAGCTGCCCGCGTGCAAGCTGATGCAGCACTTTCCGTTTTTCGCCGGTATTGATTTGCCCGCCGTTCAGCAAAAGACGGTATTTTTCCGTAAGCTGCTGCTCATCGGCAAGGGCTTGCAGTGCGGAAAGTACGGCGGTATCAACATGCTTTGCCGCATAGTTGTAAAACATTCCCGAAGGCAGAGAAACCGTATATTCTTTAATACGGTCGGCAGCTGTTTGACCTGTCAGCAATGCCGCAATATCAGGCTGCGCAACAGTCTGTAATTGATTAAACGCAGTACAAGTGTCTAAATTCTTCCACATAATTCTTCCTCTTATACATAAATTTCAATTATTCTTTTTTAACGCCGGGTTTGCGGCCTCTTTTCGGTTTTGTTTCTACTGCAGCAGCTTCTTTTTCTGTTGCAGCCGCCTCTTTTAGAGCTTTTGGTTTGCGTCCCCTTTTCGGTTTCGGCTCTACTTCATCAGCTTCTTTTTCTGCTGCAGCCGCTATTGCATCGGCGGCGGGTGCTTCAAGCGTCATAGTCTTGTTTATCATATCGGCAAACTGTTCCCAAGTATCCGCTGTTCCGGTTTCGGATGCTTTACCGGCTGTACCGGATGTTTTTGCACCGGCTGCTGAACTGCGGCGGAATGAATCCCATGCCTGATCCGTAAAGCCTTTTGAAACTCCGCGGAGAAATTCATTCAGCACATGTGCCATACCGTTCAGTGTCGTTTTTTTACGCTTGATCGATGTAAGATCAATGTCAATAAGCAAGCCGGGCTGTACATGGAAAGGATTGATAAGATTGTCAAATTTACTAAATTCCGCCTCCAAAAAATGAAGCTGCTCCTCCATGACACGGCGTTTTGCCGGCTGCCGGCTGCCGTACATTTTTTCAAGCCGCTCCCGTATGATGGCGAGTTTTTTCCGCAATTTATCTTTTTCGTAGACAAAGGTACGGTTCATTTTTTCAACTTCAGTCTCCGCAGGTGCCGTAAAAGAAACTCCATCCCATACTTTTGTAATATCTTCGTAAACAGGCTCCCCGTAGGGAATTTTGTATTTTTTTGCAATATACTTTTTGTATAATCGTGCTAAATCGCCGAAATCAGTAATACGCTTCATAGCCTTTGATTTATCGTATTGTGTCCGCAAAACATCCCAGAGATGTCCAATTTCAATTTGAAATGAACGGATCATCGCTTCGTAGGCTTTGCGCTCTTCATTCAGCTTTGCATTGTCAAAATACCGCAGACGGATTTGATACCGCTCATCGGGAAGGTTTTCAACAGCTATGCCGTTATATTCGCGCACCAGCACTTCGCGGGCATTCTTTAAGTTTTCGATATATTGATATTCCATCTTTGAGGCATCAAGAATTGAAGTAAGTAGGTTTACAGCCGTGTTGAAGCCGCGGTTACGGATGTTTTCAACATCAATAATGCGTTTAAGGTTTTCGCGCAGGTTCAGCGGGTCAAATGCTTCGCTGTCTATTTCGGCACGGAGATTATTGATACATTCCATGACAGCTTTTGATACAACTGCATAGCGTTTGCTGCCCGGGTTTTCTGCATCGTCATCGGTAATATCTTGTATGCGGGCAAGTTTTTTAAAAAGAACTTCTTCATCGGAAAGTGCTTTTTTCCCCTCACTAATCCGTTTATTGTTTAGACTGTCAATTTCTTTATCGATAACACTCATAAACTGATTTGAAATTAAATCTTTAATAAGATATTCAACAGTTGCCTGATACCGGAATATCGGACTGATAAGCTCGGTGTCAAGAATATTTACGGACAGTTTTGCATCCATTACTGTTTTCGGTTTTAGGCTGTTATCTTGAAATTCACATTTAACAATTGAATGCGCATTTTCACCGCGTATAAATGCACCGGCATCCGCTGTCTGCTGCTTCGAACCGGCTAATGTTTCAAAATTGCCGATACTGCGCTGTATGAACCCGTATATGTTTACCATTGATTGTTCCCTTTCATCTGTTTCTTCTATTATTTGATGGGCGTCTTTTTGCCGGATGCTGAGCTCTTGTTCCAAAGACTGATTTAAACCGCCGTCTCCTGCCTTACTGCGGCGGGAAGCACGGGTACTTTGCGGTACATCTAAACTTGCCATTTTTTCTCCTAATCTAAAAAGTTCATGCTGAACATACAGAGTATTTTTATAATTATAAGATTATTTGCCAAAAAGTAAAGTTACAGACTTTTTTATTTAGGATATAAACCGGAGATGGATTCCAGTCAACCATATAAAACTTCTTGACAACTGAAACAAAAAGCTGCAAAGTATATTTCTTAATACTGCATAATGAGGAGTTTATTGCTTATGAATGAGCCGAAAAAAATACCATGGGATTTCCTTGAAGACTACCGCGGAAAAGTGTTCACAGGCGAGTGGCCGACTTTACCCGAATTGATGGAAATCACTGCTGCACGCTTTCCTGCAAGAAATTGTTTTACGATTTTTTCCCCGTCCCGCGTTACCCTTACCTACGCGCAAACCTTACAAGCCATTCAAAAACTTGCTGGCTGGCTTGTTGCTAACGGGCTGCAAAAAGGTGAGCATGTTGCCCTAAGCGGTAAAAACAGTCCCGAATGGGCTGTTGTGTATCTTGCTGCCTTATATGCCGGCGGTATCATTGTTCCCATTGACTATGCACTGCGGAATGAAGAATGCACAACCTTGCTAAAGGCGGCTTCTCCCCGCTTTTTCTTTGTCGATAAAGAAAAATATCCTCACTTTTCTGCAGAAGAACAAAGCAGCCTTTTTAAAGGAGGTGTCTACTCTCTCCATGAAAATGAGGCTGCCACCTATGTTTACAATCTGGAAGCCGAACCGCTCGCCTCACCGGTAGCCTTACAGAAAACAGACACTGCCGCTATTTTGTTCACATCGGGGACAACCGGCAATCCCAAGGGCGTTATGCTTACGCATAAAAATCTGGTATCCGATGCTTTCCTTGCACAACTACTATTGTATGTGGATGAAACAGATATATTTTACGCCCTCTTGCCGCTGCACCATTCCTATTCGATGCTTGCTGTTTTTATCGAGTCGATTTCGACCGGCGCAGAAGTCGTTTTTGCACAATCAATTATTGTTTCCCGCATGATGAAAGAACTGCATGACGGAAAAATAACCATGCTGCTTGGCGTTCCGCTGCTGTTTAACAAACTTTTGGCGGGTATTATGAAAGGTATCCGCAGTAAAGGTATCGTCGTGTATGCAGTAATAAAACTCCTTATGAGAATTTCTTATATTGTAAAAAAACTTACCGGTAAAAATATCGGAAAAAAACTATTCAAAAATGTTTTGGCTAAAGCAAATTTAAGCACCATTCGTATTGCTATTTCAGGCGGAGGTCCGCTTTCAAAAGAAGTATTTAGAGCATATAATGAATTTGGAATTGACTTTGTTCAAGGCTACGGTCTCACTGAAACCTCGCCCATTGTTGCTTTAAACCCGATTAGCCATTTTAAAATTGAAAGCGTCGGACGTTGTTTTTATCATACGGATTTCAAAATACTCAATCCCGATGAACAAGGCATTGGTGAAATTTGTATAAAAGGACCGATGGTTATGCAGGGGTACTACAATATGCCGGAAGAAACTGCGGGAGTACTCTCGGAAGACGGTTGGTTTAGAACCGGTGATATTGGTAAAATTGATGATGAGCACTACCTCTATCTATGCGGACGGGCAAAAAACTTGATCGTAACATCAGGCGGGAAAAATGTGTATCCCGAAGAAATAGAAAACGCATTTCAACTGTATTACAATGATATGGAACAAGTAACCGCCCGCGGGTATCATCCGGTAAACGATGCCGTCAGTGAAGAAATCGAACTTGCGGTGTATGCCTCTGATGAGTTGTATAAAACACTGAATTGCCAGCGCGGTACTGCTGAAGGTGATGCAGCGGCATACAAACACATTGAACACATTATACACAATGTAAATAAAAATTTGCAGCAGTATCAACGGATCACAAAACTGACGCTTTTGGATACTCCGCTTGAAATGACAACTACAAAAAAAGTCAAACGGCATTCTCTGTAGCTGCAACTACCTTATGGATAAAAGGTACTTGTAAAATTCGTGCGGACTTTTGCAAGTGCCTCACAATGCTGCCATTTTATTTATTCTAGGCTGAATAATCCATAAACCGATAGGAAAAACGAGAATCAGAAAAAATTCGCCGGCAAAATCAGAAAATGTAACATAACAGTTCAGCTCAATTGTTTTTATTATTTTTGCCGCAAAATAGACGAGATACACTATGCTTCCATGAGGGAACAGTAGTAAAAGATAAAATACTATTTGAAATTTTCTTGGAATGGTTATACTCATGAACATCTTAACCAATACCAAAAGAAAAAAAGCAATAATACAGAGCAGCGTCATAAAAAAGATAACCTTAAAAAGTGCTGAACTTACGGTTATTTCTTTTGGTACCCGTTTTTTCAGATGAACAGCGACAGCCCATAACCACAATGATATTGTAACCAGTGCAACAACAAGGAACACCGCAACCGCTATTACAAGCAAATATGATGTTTTACCATAGGCTGCCAATAAGCCGACTGCAACCAACATCAAACCGTGGCTTGCGAATAAGGCTCCAAAACTCAACAAAAACACTATCCACGCTTTTGCTTGTAATAAACATTTATATATCATACTTTTACATGCAGTCCTCTTATAAAAAAAATTCCGAAACAGCAGGGCGTTGATACTTTTCTTCCAACATTGCCTTATGAGACAAGAACGCCGGATCGGTAAAGGACTTTGCACCGGCATGACAATGCGTTACGCACGCATGACATTTAATGCAGATACCGGGTACATTTGCAGGCTCTTCTTTTTCGATAGAGCCCATTGGGCAAAGATCTGCACAGGTACCGCAGCTATCACACTTTGCAGGATCGGTAACAGGTTTTGCTTTAAGAAATTTTGCCGGCTGCCCGTCTAACCCGAGCGGAACATAATAACCGGTCAAATCACTGTTTCCTTTTATTGCAATTTCCGGCAGCGGCTGTGATGCGGTAAAAACTTTATCCGCAACAGCAGCACAAAACGCTTCCCGATGTTTTTCATCATCGCTATTCGGACGGCCGTTCCCGATTTGTGCAAACGCATGTTTACAGGCACAGGCACCTGCTGCAAGAATGTGAAAATTATTCTTTTTCAATTCCTCTGCCAATTCAACCAGAGAATTATCAAAACTGCGGTTTCCAAAGGTAACCATCGGCAGAGCAAATGCACCGTTTCCTTGAAACAAGGTTTGAACGAACGGCAAAATTTTATTCGGAATACGGCCGGCATAGGTCGGCGTGCCGAAAATAACCAAATCACCTTCCGAAAAATTCCGCATGGCTGTATGATCTGCCGGTTTTGTAAAATCATCGCTTTCAAACGGAACACCGAGACTATCTGCGAGATACCTACCCGTTTCCGTAACAATCTGCCCCGTATTTCCGGTTGCACTGAAAAAAACACCTATAATCTTTTTAACGGTTATCATGTACTACTCACTAGAGATACTGCAAAAGCCGGTTACTTTTGCAAGTGCCTCACTATAAAAACCAAAACCGGCATAAACAAATGCCGGCTTATGTAAAATCTGAATGCACCCGCTTCTTACCATTTGTTGGAACGGGTCCAGATATGCATTCTTTCAGCTTCTTTGATAAGTTCATCACGGAATTGGGGATGCGCTACGGAAATCAAGGCTTCTGCACGCTGCCATGTTGACAATCCTTTCAAATTGACTTTTCCGTATTCGGTAACAAACCAGTGAGTATTTGCCCGCGTATCCGTTACAACGGAGCCTTCCGAAAGAGTCGGCCGAATGCGGGATACCAATGATCCGTCTTTTGCAGTGTATGTCGATGAGCAGCAAATAAAGCTCTTACCGCCTTTTGACAAATAAGCTCCCAGAACAAAATCAAGCTGTCCGCCCGCGCCTGATATATGCTTGATACCCGATGTTTCCGCATTTACTTGCCCGAAAAGGTCAATATCCACGGCATTATTGATTGAAATGAAGTTGTCGATTTGAGCAATAGTGCGCGCATCATTGGTATACGATACGGGAGCTGCCATACATGCAGGGTTATCATTGATATAGTCGTATAATTTTTGAGTTCCGGCAGCGAAAGCATACACTTGCCGCCCTTTGTCAATATTTTTTTTACTGCCGGAAAGTTTTCCTGCCAGTCCCATATCTGCAAAACCATTCACATACATTTCCGTATGGACACCGAGATCTTTCAAGTCTGACTTCGCAATCATTGAACCGAGCGTGTTGGGCATTCCCCCTACACCGAGCTGCAAACAAGCACCGTTTGGAATATCTTCAATGATAAGATTTGCAACAGTCTTATCCACTTCGGACGGCTCCCCTTTATCAGACAGTTCTGCCAAAGGCGGGTTATCGCCTTCGATAATCATATCAATATCAGAAATATGTACTTTATCATCAACCCCGTTTACACAATTCGGCATATTTTTGTTTACTTCGACAATGGCAATATCAGCGCAAGCAACAACAGCTTTTAGGTGAGAAGCACTCAATCCGAAATTGAAAAAACCTTCACTGTCCATAGGTGCCGTTTGAAAAACCGCAACATTAAGATGCTTGATATTCTCATAATACCAGCGCGGAAGCTCTGAATAGCGCAGCGGGATATAATACCCAAACCCAGCCGAAACGGTTTTCCGCTCATACCCGCTCATGTGCCACGAATTCCAATTGAAATGTGCCGCAGGATTATCTATTTTGAAAATTTCGGGAACCCACAACAGCACGCCGCCTCTGAAATTAACATTTTCCAACTGTCCGATGCGTTTTGCCAGTGCTTTATCAAACGCAACAGGAGTGTTGACACACCATCCGTAATCGACCCAATCACCTGATTTTACTGTTTCTGCGGCTTTTTCCGCAGTTGTGAGTTTCTGCTGGTAAAGCGATGTATAGTCCATAACTATCTCCTTATCGATTGTTGAATGCTGCCGGTTTTTCTTTTTTTACAAAAGAATTCATTGCAGCTTTTTGATCTTCCGTAGCAAAACAGCGGGCAAACTGTTCAATTTCAATGGCAACCCCTTGGGTGATGCTCCCTTGCAAGCCGTCGTTAATTGCTTTTTTTGAATTTCTGACGGCAATCGGAGCCTGTTTTGCAATGGTTTGTGCCATAGCCGCTGCTGTTTCCATGAGTTTTTCCGGCTCCGTAGCCGCATTGACAAGTCCTATTGCCAGTGCTTCATCCGCTTTCACGGTACGGCAGGTATACACAAGCTCTTTTGCCCGCCCTGCTCCGATGAGCCGGGCCAACCGCTGTGTTCCGCCGAATCCGGGGGTGATACCCAACCCTGTTTCCGGCTGGGCAAAACGGGCTTTGTTTGACGCAATGCGGATATCGCAGGCAAGTGCCAACTCGCAGCCGCCGCCGAGTGCAAAACCGTTGACGGCAGCAATAACCGGACACAGAAAGTTTTCAATACGGAGAAAAACATCATGTCCGAGCCGTGCATACTCCGCCGCTTCCGCTTCGTTTTTATCTTTCATTTCCGCAATATCGGCACCGGCTACAAAACTTTTTTCACCGGCTCCGGTAACAACAACTGCATATACGCCGGAATTTTTTTCAATTTCGGCAAGAATTGTGTTCAAATCGGAAAGAACCTGTGTACTGAGGGCATTCAATACTTCCGGCTTGTTAATAGTAACAAATGCAACATGTTCATCTATCTTCAATAATACTGTACTCAATTTATTTTCTCCTATTAGAAAATGTATGCGGATACTACCGCATTTTTTTACAGGCTGAACGGAGCTGCCTATAAAATTAAGCGTAAAAACCGTTCAGCTAACTGTATGCCTTAGTCGGAATAGGTATAGAACCCTTTGCCGCTCTTGCGTCCGAGTAACCCGCCGCGTACCATTTTCCGTATAAGCGGGCAGCACCGGTATTTGCTGTCGCATGTTTCATGGTACAGTATATCCATAATCGCCTGCACCACATCAAGCCCGATGAGATCACACAGTGCAAGCGGCCCCATCGGATGACTTGCTCCCAATTTCATTGCCGTATCGATGGCTTCGGCTGATGCAGTACCTTCCTGTAAGATAAAAACCGCTTCGTTAATCATGGGAATGAGTACCCTGTTTACAACAAACCCTGCAGCATCGGCAACTTCAACGGGCTCTTTGCCTAAGGACTTAGCAAGTTCAACAATCTTATCCTTTACTTCAACAGGGGTATTCAACCCGGAAATTACTTCGACAAGTTTCATTCTGTCTGCCGGATTGAAGAAGTGCATACCGATTACATTGTGGATGATTTTCGTTCCGATTTCCGTAATAGAAAGAGAGGATGTATTTGTAGCAAAAATTGTTTCCTTGCTGCAAATTGAATCCAATTCTTTGAAAAGAGCCTGTTTTGCTTCCATTGTTTCCAAAATAGCTTCAACAACAACATCAGCATCGGATAAATCCGTATATTTTCCTGCCTTTAGGCAGTTTTTTACCGCATCGGCAGCATCGGCTGTCATTTTTTCTCGGCTTACCAGTTTATCCAGTTTGCTGCAGATTTTATCAACACCTGATTGCGCCCATTCAATTTTAATATCACATAGAATAACCTGATACCCGCACCCGCTTGATGCGAATGCGGTTGCAATTCCCTGTCCCATTACGCCGGCCCCAATAACACCGATCTTTTTCATTGTGTAACTCCTTTTAACACCATTACTCTTATAGTATGGATGATCACTATCAAATCACCATAACAAACCGCTCAAACGGTTGTTACCCATCTGCACCCTATTATAAAGAATTAGGTCAAAAATGCAATGGTATATGTTTTAGGCGGGTTCCCGATTATTGTGTGCAGCGTACTATTCCGGCAGCGTGCAGCACGGCACTCACAAGAACCGTAATACCCGGAACAATAAAAAAGCCGCCGAACAAAAAAAACATATTATACAACCCATGCAGCAGTACGGCACGGAAAAAGTTTGTAATCCGGCGGCTTTTTTTCCGCATAACCGGCACAAACAGGACCGCAAGCGAGCCGTGCAGTAAAACCGCAGTGATGATCCGTAGAGGCAAGACGCGGGGATACCGCAATGAGTATGAAAGCGTTTCAAACCCGCCGAAAAGTAATCCGAAAAAAACGGCAAGAATACACAGTTGACACACTCCTACCGCAGGTTCTCCGCCCCTACCCCTACGAAAAACAGCACCCGAAACCGTAGAAGTCAAAACCATTACTGCAATCATTTTTACCGTTTCTTCAATCAGTGCGGAATCAATAAAACTACTGCGGATAACCGTTTGAGTAATAGTACCGGACGGCGGTATCCATTGGGCATAAAGCCATTGCAGCAGCAGCGTAGAAACAACCGCAAGCAAGGCGGTAAAAAATGCGGCAGCTAATAGCAAAAGCGGTAGTTTTTTACGGTTTGCATACACGCCCCAGATACCCGCAGGTGTAAAACAGGCAGCAATAAGAAAAAATAAACGCATACAGTTTGACACCTCCAAAAACAGCCGCAATCAGCGGGTCGCTTCCTAGCAGTTC
>PDWJ01005507.1_pt1 | contig 10371 bp, 8 predicted proteins | sample 1430881 | NCBI WGS metagenome assembly PDWJ01 (sample SAMN01162460, study PRJNA174530) | Oral metagenome, whole genome shotgun sequencing project. | biome: Marine environment; feature: Marine mammal; material: Swab sample of the gingival sulcus; isolation source: swab sample of gingival sulcus... | reverse complement strand
TTGCTTTAATTTTCGTTCAATAGCCGATTTAATCGTTGGCGGTAATTCCACATCACGAACCAAAATTTCATTCAATTGTATGTATTGTTTGTCCAAAATTTTCTTAGTTTCTTCAAAAATTTCTTCCTGAATAACATCACGTTTGCTTGAATACAATTGTTCAGGCGTATAACGACCGACAACACTACGAGCCGCCGAGCGAATAGCAGGTTTTATAATTCTGTCAATATAATTTTCGCCTTTTTCCTTATGAAGAAAACCTAATTTTTCTATTTGAGGTAAAAACCAAGCAGATGTTTCTAGCTTGATTTCCAAACCATTAGATGATAAAACTTGCATATCTTCAAATAATTCTTGCTGACGTACTTCATAAACAATTACATCGTTCCAAGGAGCAAGTAAATGAATTCCTTCACTCAATGGTGGTTCATCGGTTACAACTCCTCCGCCAAAAGTTCGGTATAAAACGCCAGATTCACCAGCACGAATTGTTATCGTAGATTTTGCAATTACAATAATTAATAAAATGACAATAGGAATTAAAAAACCAATTTTAGGAATTTTAAATTCGGGTTGTTTTCTGTAAGTTTCCATATTTTTTATGTTTTTAGCAAAGATAATGAAAAGAATGTGTCAAATAAAATATTTTGATATTTTTCTATTTCTTATATTTGCAGAACTAAAAAATTTAAAAATGAAAAGTGAATTTGATTTATCTCTTGAAGAGATGAAGTCGTATGGATATAAAATAGTTGATTTAATTGCAGAATATTGGGATACTTTTGAGCAAAAAAAGCCAGTTTCTTCGGCAACGAGGGAGGAAATGGACAAAATATTTTTGAAAGAAGCACCAGAAGAAGGTAAAAGTCCTTATGAAGTTTTGGATTTTGTTTCTGAAAATTTGCTTAAAAATAGTACAGTAACAATTCACCCAAAATTTTATTCATTTGTACCAGGACCAAGTAATTTTATCAGTACAATGGCGGATAGTTTGGCAACAGGATTTAACATTTTTTCAGGCGGTTGGTTAATTTCCTCTGCGGCTGCCGAATTAGAAATTGTAACGATAAATTGGTTGTTAAAAATGTACAATTTTCCAGTAGAACAGGGGGGAGGAATTTTTACCAGTGGCGGTTCTATGGCGAATTTAACCGCAATAGTAACTGCGAGAGGTATAAAATGTGGCGATGATTTTTCAAAGGCTGTTATTTATTTATCTGACCAAGCACATTCGTCAAATATTAAGGCAATTCGTGTTTTAGGATTTAAAAAAGAACAAATCCGAATTATTCCGACAGATTTTGAATTTAAAATCAGTTTGAACAAATTAAAAACTGAAATAAATAAAGATAGATTAAAAGGACTACAGCCATTCTGTTTTATAGCAAATGCTGGAACAACAAACACAGGAAGCGTTGACCCATTGAACGATATTGCAGATATTTGCGAAAGCGAAAATATGTGGTTTCACATTGACGGAGCTTATGGTGGAGCATCAATTTTATCAGAAAAAGGAAGAAATGCTTTGAAAGGCGTAGAACGTGCCGATTCCCTTACCGTTGACCCTCATAAATGGTTTTTTCAGCCTTATGAAATAGGTTGTTTATTAGTGAAAAATGCCTCGTGGTTAAGCAGTACATTTAGCGAAAAACCTGAATATTTACGGGATATTGAAGGAAATGAATCGGAAATTAATTTTTACGATTATGGTGTTCAATTAACACGAAGATTGAGAGCCTTAAAATTTTATATGTCAATAAGAACGTATGGATTAAAAACATTCAAAAAGGCTGTGACTAATAGCATTCAATTGGCGGAAGATGTAGAAGTTTATTTACGAAAAAGTACAGATTGGGAAGTAGTTTCGCTAGCAACATTGGCTGTTGTTAATTTTAGATATAATCCTTTAAATGAAGAATTTACAGGAAAACAAATTGATGAAATGAATCAATATATTTCTAATAAAATAATGGAAGAAAAAGAGGCAGTTTTAGTGACAACAATTTTAAATAAACAAGTTGTTTTAAGAATGTGTTTGATAAATCCTCGTACTACTTTTGAAGATGTCAGCGAAACTTTAACTTTATGTGAAAAATTTGGTTCTGAATTTGTTGAGAAATTAAAAAAATAATTTAAAAAAATCCCATTCTATAATTAGAATGGGATTTTTATATGTTGTTTGATAAAATTATTCCAAAATATTTAAAATAGCATTTGCTAATTCGTTACTTATTTTTAGTTGTGCTTCATAAGTTTTTGAACCTATATTTGGTGATAAAGATAATTCAGAGTTCATTAATAACTGGATTTCAGGAGTTGGTTGATGTTCAAAAGCATCTAATCCTGCAAAAGCCACTTTTTTATGCTCAATGGCATTAAGTAAAGCAATTTCATTAATTGCTCCTTGTTCCAAATTAACAATTCCGACACCATTTTTTAGTTGTTCAAAATGATGTTCGTCCAAAATAAAACTATTATCCGATTTTGTATTGATAATTAAAAAGTCCGACTTTGATAAAACATCATTAAAATCTGAATATTCAATGTGAAATTCTATGGTTTGTCCATCATAAAATTCTATCGGAATTAACACATTTTTAGGTTGATGGTCGGTCATTAAAGGTTTCATTCCTAAACCAATAGCAATTTTAGCAATTTCAATTCCTGTATTATTCATTCCTATAATTCCGATGGTTTTGTCTTTGACTTCCGTTCCCATAAAATTATTATGTAAAACGTCAAAATTCATATCACCCTCCAAAGGCATTTCTCGGTTAGATTGATGCAAAAAACGCACCATTCCCAACAAATGTGCAAATGTTAATTCTGCTTTTGCAACCGATGTCGCATTTGATACACTTACAATATGGATACCTTGGTCTTTGGCGTACTGAATGTCAGAATTTTCTTCAATATTATCTTTAAAAGCAATCAATTTAATGCTTGTGCAAGTATCAATTAAATCCGAATTAAAATCTTCTAATTTATCAAAAATAATACCCTCAATATATTGTTCTTCAACAAAATTGACAAGTTGATTTTGTTCTATTTTGGTGTCAATAACTTCAATATCAGATGCTTTTAATAAATCTTTTGCTTCTATGGTTAAATTAGTTGCTAATATTTTCATTCTTATTAAGTATTTTGATTGCAAAACTACAAAAATATAAGTGCAAAAAACAATTTAAGTTAAAAATAAAATTAAGGTTTGATATAGTAATTAAAAAGCAAGAAAAAACATCACCAAAAATGATGATGTTTTTTAGAAATTTTAATGTATAAATGTAATAGTTTTTTATTCTCTATCATACATTTTTTCGTATAAATCTTTATAAATTTCTTTAATTATTTTTCGTTTCATTTTTAGAGTAGGAGTTAGGTGTCCTCCTTCAATACTCCATTCATCAGGAGTTAAACTAAAACGTTTAATTTGCTCCCATTTACCAAATTTAGAGTTACAAAAATCAACTTCTTTTTGAATACGTTTGATAACTTTTGGGTGTTTTATTAGATTTTCGTTGCTTAATCCTTTGCCTTCGTGATGACGTTTTGCCCATTCTCGCATCCAATCAAAATTTATCTGAATAAAAGCAGTCGGCATTTTTTCACCTTCACCAACTACCATAACTTGCTCTACAAAACGAGATTTTTTAAGTTGGTCCTCAATTAAATTAGGAATAACATATTTACCACCAGAGGTTTTAAACATTTCTTTAATTCTTCCTGTGATTTTCAAAAAGTTATCTTTATCAATATGACCTTTATCTCCCGTTTTAAAATAACCATTTTCATCAAAAACTTCGGCAGTTTTTTTAGGGTCTTTAAAGTAACCGACCATAACATTATCGCCTTTCACTAAAATCTCGTCTTCATCAGAAATTTTAACATCTTGACTTTCGTAAATTTTACCAACAGTTCCGATTTTAATTCCATTATCAAAGTCATTAACGGCAATTACTGGCGATGTTTCTGTCATTCCGTAACCTTCTAAAATAGGCATTCCTGCGGCATTGAAAACACGAGCCAATCGAGGTTGTAAAGCAGCACTTCCCGAAATCATAACTTCCAAATCTCCACCTAAGGCTTCTTGCCATTTATGGAACACTAATTTTCTTGCCAATGCTAATTTTTTCTCGTACCACCAACTTTTTTTACCTTGTGGTTCGTAGTGCAAACCAACACCCAACGCCCAAAAGAAAATAGCCTTTTTAAGTCCTTTTAATTCTGTTCCTTTGGCGAAAATTTTATCATAAATTTTTTCGTACAAGCGAGGAACAGCAGTCATTATATTAGGCTTGATGTCTTGTGCATTTTCGCTTAATTTTTCAATAGATTCGGCATAATAAATGTTAATACCACAATATTGATATAGATAAATAAGCATTCTCTCAAAAACGTGACAAATAGGTAAAAAACTCAGTGCTTTTGTCTTTCCTCGTTGTAAAGGAATTCGCTTTGAACTATCAAGTGCATTTGATACAATATTTTTATGCGAAAGCATTACGCCTTTTGGTTTTCCTGTTGTCCCAGAAGTGTAAATTAACGTTGCTACATCATCAGATTTTACTTCGTTTTTACGCTGTTCAACTTCTTGTTGGTTACTATCGTCTTCTCCAAGTTTTAAAACATCTTTCCAGTTATTTTCGCCCTCAATTTCATCAAAAGTATATATACCTTTTAACTTGGTTTTATCTTTAATTTGGTTTAATTTTTCTAAAATAGAATTGTCAGAAACAAAGCAATAAATAGCCTCTGAGTGATTTAAAATATATTCGTAATCTTCTTTTGAAATAGTAGGATAAATAGGAACATTTTGTGCTCCAGTTTGTAAAATTCCGATATCACAAATATTCCATTCCGTTCTATTTGTCGTAGAAATGATAGCAATTTTATCATCTTTTTGAACACCTAAACGTAGTAGTGCTCTACTGATTTTATTGGCTTGGTTAATATATTCTTGTGAAGATGTTGATACCCATTTTCCATCATATTTAGTTACAAGTGCATTTTCCAAATTGTATTTTTCTAACTGATAATAAGGAATATCAAAAAGACGTGTAATTTCTATCGGCATAGTATTTTAGTTGTTTAAATTTAATTGCAAATTATGAAAAATTAATCACTTAAACAAATTTAATTTTAAAATTTGGATTAAGTATTTGATTTTTAATGGTTTAAAAATATTATTTATAAAATGATTTTATTAAAGAATGTTAATTTTTATTGTTGTAAAGAAATTTTATCAAGTGTTTTTAATAGAATTTCACAACCTTTTGTGATTTCATCGTCAGAAATTGTCAAAGGCGGTGTTATTCTTACTGCTCGTTTTTCAAATAATAACCAAAATAAAATTAATCCTTCATCTAAACAATTAAGAATTAAATTATTAGCAATTTCTTCGTTTTCCATAATTAAGGCTAACATTAGGCCTTTTCCTCTAATTTCTTTGATTTTCGGATGAACTAATTTCTCACGAATAAGTTGTTCTTTTCGCAGAGTTTCTTTCATTAAATCCGATGATAAAATCTCACGAGCAGTTGCCAAACCTGCCGATGCAATGACTGGGTGTCCGCCAAAAGTTGTGATATGTCCCAATTTTGGATTGTCTTTTAGCGAGTTCATAATTTCGTAAGACGAGATAAAAGCACCGATAGGCATTCCTCCGCCAAGTCCTTTTCCTGTGATAAAAATATTGGGTATCACGTTGTAATTTTCAAATCCCCAAAATTTTCCTGTTCGTCCAACTCCCGATTGAATTTCGTCTAAAATTAATAATGCTCCAACTTCTTCACAACGTTGTTTTACTTTTTTTAAATAATCGTTTTTAGGTTCAATAAATCCTGCTCCGCCTTGAATGGTTTCTAAAATAACACCAGCAGTTTTGTTTGTAATTTTCTGTAAATCAACCTCGTTGTTAAATTCTATAAATCTTGTGTTTGGCACTAACGGACGAAATGCTCGGTTTTGTTCTTCCGTTCCACAAACCGACATTGACCCCGCAGTATTTCCGTGATAGGCGTTTTTTCCTGCGATAATTTCACTTCGTCCTGTAAAACGTTTGGCTAATTTTAATGCTCCTTCGGTTGCTTCTGTCCCTGAATTTACCAAATAAACAGACGACAGATTTTTAGGTAAAGTTGATGCTAAAAGTTTGCATAATTCAAGTTGTGGTTCTTGGATAAATTCGCCATAAACCATAACGTGAGTGTATTTTTCTAACTGCTTATTTATTGTATTTTTTACGCATAACGGATTGTGACCGAGTGAGTTTGCTGAAACTCCCGCAACAAAATCCAAATAGGCTTTTCCGTTTGTGTCATAAATATAACTTCCGTCAGCGTGAGAAATAGGAATTGCCAACGGATGTGGCGTTGTTTGTCCTTGAAATTTAAAAAAATCTGCTTTATTCATAAAAATTAATCTTCATTCAAATTTATATCTTTCAATTCCATAAGTGTTTTTTGAGCCTTATCCAAATGTTTTAAAGGTGTATTTTTTGGTTGTTTTAACGTTGGTTTTTGTGTATCCAATGTATCCAAAGGAGTTTCTGAAATTTTAAAAATATCTTCTTTTGAATTTGGACGTTCATTTTCTCGCCAAATAAATCCTTTAAATTTTTCATTTTCGTTAGGGAATTTTGACGGAGGAAAAGTTGTTCCTTCGGTTTGTTGTATGTATTTTACTTCCTCAATTTTCTTGTTTATGAACGAAAATTCAATATCCGATGCAATCATTTTGGTAATTGTTTCCAGTTTATGCGATTTTTCATTTCTATTATAATATAAGGACTCGGCATTTCCTTTGACTAATAATTTTTTTAGCGATTTTTTTTCAAATTTTCCGAACATATTTCGTCCTTTAATTTGATTAAATTTTGTGTTGTCAATAGAATCTTGATGAACCATAAACGCATTATTATAAACGAATAACGAATCTAATTTTTTTGTTTCTTTATTTGACGAAAACTGAATAGAATCGCCTGTAATTTGCCCTTTATTTGCCCAAAGTATAGGGTTTTTATACATTTTTGTGCGTCCTAAAATTTGGTCGGAATAAATAGAATCACATTTACCTTGTAAATCCTTTTTAAAGATTTTTACATTGTGAAACGTTCTGACTTTCCGCTGTTTAGGTTTTCCTGTAATCATAATGGTATCGCCGTGAATATAGATTGAATCTTTATCCATAAGAGTAGCAGAAATTGCATTTTTTGTGATAAATAAAGAGTCTTTTTTCTTAAAAATTTCGGCATAATTTCCTTTGGTTACCATTTTGTTTATTGAGTCAGTGATTTTTATATTGTTGGTTATAGACCCAAAACTTTTGATTTTGTCGTAATACAAACTATCAGCCGATATGGTACGTCCATTTTTTAGAAAGAATTTTGTGTTTTTTACCGAATACGCAACACCTTTATTTGTATCATAAAATCCTTTTTCCGAATAAATTTTTGAATTATCTTTTTTGTTGATAATCGTTGTAGCATCACGAATATATAATAATTTTTTGTTCGTGTAATAGTCTAACTCTTTGGAATTTATGATGTTATCAGGGTTTGTAATTTCAACATTTGTTTTTGCTGTAAATTTTTTGTCCTTAAAATGATACGTTCCTTTTCTACTTTTTAGTGTATTTTTTTTATCACGAATTGTTCCATTATTAGGATAATATGCGATTTGTTTTTGTCGGTCAAAATAAAGTGTATCGGTAGATAATTTCATTGTTTTATCGTTTGCCTCAACGTGCCCCCACGATTTTGCAATTTTCGTATTTCCGTTATAAGATGCGAAATCCGAATACTGAATAATACTATCGCCTTGTTCCATAACAACCTCACCCATAGCCTTAAACAGATTTTTTTCTCTATATAATAAGGCTTTTTTACAATTTAATATTGCTCCTTCGTGAGCCATTTTAACCTTCCCTATAAGGATAATAGCATCGGGGTATTTTTCTTCATCGGCAGTGGAAATATCTGCTGATAAAAGTTCTATTTTCTTAGTTTGAGCATTGCCTAAAAATGCAAAAAATACGGATATAAAAATAACTATTCTTTTCAATTATATAAAAATTTAATAGCACAAATGTACTAAATATTTATTACTTTTGCGAACTCTAAAAAAAATGAAAGATACAGCAAAACATCAAGGACTTCGCCGACAATTAGTTAAGGTTTTGGAAGGCAAGGGGATAACGGACGAAAATGTTTTAAAAGCAATTGCTCGTGTGCCGAGGCATTTGTTTATTGATAGTAGTTTTGAGGCTCATGCTTATGAAGATAAAGCGTTTCCTATTTTGGCTGAACAAACTATTTCGCAACCTTATACTGTAGCGTTTCAGACCCAAGTTTTAGATGTAAAACCTAATGAAAAAGTCTTGGAAATAGGCACTGGTTCAGGGTATCAAACCGCTGTATTGTTAGAACTCAAAGCCGAAGTTTATTCTATTGAGCGTCAATTGAAATTATTTAAAAAAACTTCAACATTTTTACCAAAAATAGGATATAGACCTAAAAAAATCATCTTTGGTGATGGTTATAAGGGGCTTCCTGAAAAAGCTCCTTTTGATAAAATCATAGTCACAGCGGGTGCTCCATACGTCCCAAAAGCCTTGTTGGCTCAATTACAAATAGGAGGGAAGTTGTTAATCCCTGTTGGGGAAGAACAACAAATTATGACGCTTTTTATTCGTAAATCGGAAAAGGAATTTGAAAAACACGAGTTAGGTGATTTTAAATTTGTACCGATGTTAAAAAATAAAAACTAATTTTTAGACGATTACTTTATTGATTGAAACTTGATTTTTTGTAAAATTCTGTTTCTCAATTTGTTTTGATTTTGCTAAACCACAAGGTGCTGTACTTCCGCAAGATACTAAACTAATTAATCCAACTAGACCGACAACTATATATAATTTCTTTTTCATATCAAATATTGTTTTTGTTTTGCAAATATATGATTTTTCTACAAATTCATAAAATTGTAATTGTTAAAAAATTATAAGTCAAAAATATTTTATAATCCAACAAAATAAATTACTTTTGTCATTAATAAAAAATATAACAATGTCAAGAGTACAAGAATTAGAGAATTTTACACAACAAGTTCGTAGAGATATTTTAAGAATGGTTCACGCTGTAAATTCGGGTCACCCAGGAGGTTCATTGGGTTGTGCCGAGTTTTTAACTTGTTTATATCAAGAAATTATGACATATTCGGCAAAAGATTTTGATATGAATGGTAAAGATGAAGATTTATTTTTCTTATCAAATGGACATATTTCGCCTGTTTTATATAGTGTTTTAGCACGAAGTGGATTTTTCCCAGTTAGCGAATTAGCAACCTTCAGAAAGTTAGGAACTCGTTTGCAAGGACACCCAACAACTCACGACCATTTGGCAGGAATTAGAGTTGCATCAGGTTCGTTAGGACAAGGAATGAGTGTTGCAATAGGTTCTGCCGAAGCAAAAAAATTAAACGGCGATGATAAAATTGTGTATTCATTGCACGGTGATGGTGAATTACAAGAAGGACAAATTTGGGAGGCTGCAATGTATGCGTCTGCGAAGAAAATTGATAATTTGGTTTCAACGATTGATGTTAATGAAAAACAAATTGACGGAACAACAGACCAAGTGTTAGCAATGGGAAGTTTAAAGGCTAAATTTGAGGCTTTTGGTTGGGACGTTGTTGAAATTAAAAAAGGAAATGACGTTGCGGAAATTTTAAAAGGAATGAGTGAGGCGAAATCTCGTACAGGAAAAGGAAAACCAGTTTGTGTTTTGTTATATACTGAAATGGGGAATGGTGTAGATTTTATGATGCACACTCACGCTTGGCACGGAAAAGCACCGAATGACGAGCAGTTAGAAAGTGCTTTAAATCAAAACCCAGAAACTTTGGGAGATTATTAACTTAAAAAAATATTGATTTTACAAAATATATAAGTTTCGTCATTCTGTGCTTGACACAGAATCTTATCAAATTTATAAGACGCTGAACTAAATTCAGCGTGACGGAATATTAAATATTTTCTTAAATAAATTATAGTCAAAATGGAACATTTTATAGTATCAGCGAGAAAATATAGACCTCAAAATTTTGAGGATGTTGTTGGACAACAAGCAATTACCAATACGCTTGAAAATGCTATAAAAAATAACCATTTGGCACAAGCCTTGCTTTTTACAGGACCTCGTGGGGTAGGAAAAACTTCGTGTGCAAGGATTTTGGCAAAACGAATAAACCAAGAAAGTACAAATCAAAATATAGATGATGATTTTGCATTTAATATTTTTGAATTAGATGCGGCATCAAATAACTCGGTTGATGATATTAGAAATTTGACCGACCAAGTTCGTATTCCTCCACA
>PDWJ01005506.1_pt1 | contig 10372 bp, 8 predicted proteins | sample 1430881 | NCBI WGS metagenome assembly PDWJ01 (sample SAMN01162460, study PRJNA174530) | Oral metagenome, whole genome shotgun sequencing project. | biome: Marine environment; feature: Marine mammal; material: Swab sample of the gingival sulcus; isolation source: swab sample of gingival sulcus... | reverse complement strand
TCGTACGTTTACTCTTCAAACACGGGGAGAAAGCAAGATGAAAGCAATACCAGTTCAGGAGGCAGTAGGCACCGTCCTTTGTCAGGATATAACACGCATCATTCCTGGTAAGGAAAAAGGACGACTTTTCAAAAGAGGTCGTATTATTACTGAAAAGGACATTGAAGTCCTTCTTGATATTGGAAAAGCTAATATTTACGTCTATGACCCTGGCGACGGCTATATTCACGAGGATGAAGCCGCTCTCCGGCTTGCCCGTGCTGCGGCAGGCTCCCATATTGCATTCGGCTCTCCGGCAGAGGGGAAAGTCACCCTCACCGCCCAAGATGATGGTTTGCTCTGTATTGATGTGGATCGTCTTCTCGCTCTTAATTCCATAGAAAACATCATTTTTGGAACCATACATACCCACCAGTTTGTCAAGCGAGGCAGACATCTCGCCGGCACCAGGGTCATTCCTCTGGCAGTTCCTGAAAAAGATTTACTCAAGGCGGAGCACATTTGCAGCGCGGGCCCTGCCCTCATAAGAATCAAACCCTTTAAAAAAGCGAAGATCGGAGTCATTACCACGGGAAGCGAAATCTTTTCCGGCAGAATCAAGGATGCCTTCGGCCCTGTACTCAAAGAAAAGTTCACCCAGCTTGGCTCTCAGGTCATCGAGCAGATATTTGTTTCCGATGACGTCAGAATGACTGTTGATGCGATTCGCAGCCTTGTTGAAAGCGGTGTCGATATGATTGCCGTCACCGGAGGCATGAGCGTCGATCCCGACGACCAGACTCCTCGTGCCATCAAAGAGACAGGAGCACGAATCATTACGTACGGGGCACCGATTTTTCCCGGAGCCATGTTTTTACTGGGTGAACTGAAAGGGATACCTGTTGTCGGTCTGCCCGGTTGTGTCATGTACTACAAGGCATCTATATTTGATCTGATTATCCCGAGGATACTGGCAGGAGAAAAGATCACAGAACAGGACATTCAGACCCTTGGTCACGGAGGTTTCTGTGAGGGGTGTGAATCGTGCCGGTTTCCGGTCTGCGGATTTGGCAAAAGATAAACGCAAGACGACATACTGAAAACACATAAAATCACCCCAAAGGACTCATAGAAAACCCTCAACTCTTAAGGAGGAATACAGGAAAGAAGAACAAAAATACAGGTAATCAAGATTGTGGCACAAGAACTTGCGGTTCTTTTCAAAAAGAATGGCAGCATCTGATAACATGTAAATCTTATGGAGGATCCTATGATCAGGAAAGAACTTGTTGTTAACGGTGTTACGCGAAAGGTAATTGTTGAGCCCGATACCTCTCTTGCTACGGCCTTACGGGAAAATCTCGGTCTTACAGGCACCAAGGTTGGTTGCAACCAGGGCCAGTGTGGAGCCTGTTCGGTGTTGATTGACGGCAAGGTTGTCCGTTCCTGTGCCATGAAGGTAAAGCGTTTGAACGAAGGTGCCCGAATCACCACCATTGAGGGTATCGGTACCGCGGATAATCTGCACCCACTGCAAGTAGCCTGGATGGTTCACGGCGGTGCTCAATGTGGTTTCTGCACTCCCGGTTTTATTGTTTCTGCCAAGGGATTACTGGATACCAATCCAGATCCAACCCGTGAAGACATCCGCGACTGGTTCAACAAACACCGTAATGCCTGCCGCTGTACCGGATATAAACAGTTAGTCGATGCCACCATGGATGCATCGAAGGTTCTTCGCGGCGAAAAAAGCATTGACGAATTGCTGTTCCAGATTCCTGAAGACGGTCGCATTTGGGGGACCAAATATCCCCGCCCAACAGCATTGGCAAAGGTCACCGGAGTCTGCGACTATGGGGCAGATCTTGGTCTGAAGCTGCCTGAAGAAACCCTGCATCTGGCTCTTGTCCAGGCTGAAGTGTCCCATGCCAGGATAAAAAATATCGACACCGCAGAGGCTGGCCTTATGCCCGGTGTCCATTCCATTATCACCCACAAGGATGTTAAAGGCAAAAACCGTATCACCGGTCTTATCACCTTTCCAACCAACAAGGGAGACGGCTGGGACAGACCGATTCTCTGTGATGAAAAGGTCTACCAATATGGAGATGCCATCGCCATTGTCTGCGCTGCTACCGAAAAACAGGCCAAAGCCGCGGCAGCTAAAGTCAAGGTTGAGCTGGAGCAGCTCCCCGAATACATGAGTGCTCCCGCCGCCATGGCAGAGGATGCCATTGAAATCCATCCAGGAACTCCCAACGTCTATTACACCCAAAAAATCGCCAAGGGCGAAGACACAGCACCGATTTTTGAGAATGCCGACGTCGTAGTCGAAGGTGACTATTTCACGACCAGGCAACCCCATATGCCCATCGAACCAGACGTCGGATTTGCCTATCTCAACGAAGAAGGTAAACTGGTCATTCATTCCAAGTCCATCGGACTCCACCTTCATCTCTACATGATAGCACCGGGCCTTGGCGTCGAGCCGGAAGATATCATCATGGTACAGAATCCCGCCGGAGGAACCTTTGGCTACAAATTCAGTCCAACCATGGAGGCCCTGGTTGGCGTGGCCTGTCTGGCCACAGGACGACCGGTATATCTTGGTTATGACTGGTACCAGCAACAGACCTATACCGGAAAACGATCACCGCAATTTACTACGGTTCGTCTGGCCGCGGACAAGGAAGGCAAACTCCTTGGCATGGAAACGGACTGGACAGTTGATCATGGCCCCTACTCCGAGTTTGGCGACCTCTTGACCCTGAGGGGAGCTCAGTTTATTGGAGCCGGATACCATATTCCCGCCATCCGTGGGGAGGGTCGTACTGTCTGTACCAACCATGCCTGGGGATCGGCATTCCGGGGGTATGGTGCTCCTGAGTCAGAATTTCCCTCCGAGGTATTGATGGATGAACTGGCGGAAAAATTGAATATGGATCCCTTTGAACTGCGTTACAGGAATATCTATCGTGAGGGTTCAACAACGCCCACAGGACAGGCCCCGGAAGTCTATTCCCTTCCTGAGATGTTTGATACCCTCAGACCCAAATATGAAGAGGCCAAAAAACGGGCCTCTGAGGAATCAACAGATGCTGTCAAATGTGGTGTTGGCCTCGCAGTAGCAGTCTATGGCTCCGGTCTTGACGGCCCTGACAGCTCTGAAATAGATGTTGAACTTCAACCTGACGGCACAATCTCTGTCTACAGCTGCTGGGAGGATCATGGGCAGGGTGCTGATATCGGAACTCTGGGAACAGCCCATGAAGCCCTCCGTCCGCTCAATATCGGACCGGACAAAATCAATCTGGTAATGAACGATACCAGCCAGGCACCCAATGCGGGTCCTGCCGGGGGAAGCCGTTCCCAGGTGATGGCTGGAAATGCGACCAAGGCCGCCTGTGAAGCGCTTATCGCTGCAATGAAAAAGGATGACGGCAGTTTTCGCAGCTATGAAGAAATGAAGGCCGAAGGGCTGGCTGTGCGCTATCATGGCAAGTTTACCGCCCCAGCCAGGGAATGTGATGAATCTGGACAGGGGAATCCATTCTGCTGCTACATGTACGGAGTCTTCCTGGCTGAAGTCGCTGTTGAAATCGCCACGGGAAAGACAACCGTGAAGAAAATGACTATGGTCGCCGATATTGGCAAGGTGAACAATTTTCTGGTTGTAGATGGACAGATGTATGGTGGTATCGCCCAGGGAGTTGGTCTGGCACTCTCTGAGGATTATGAAGATATCAAAAAACATTCAACCCTGGCTGGCGCCGGCTTCCCGTATATCAAGCAGATCCCTGATGATATTGAGGTGATTTATATAGAGACACCTCGTCCCGATGGACCATTTGGAGCCTCAGGGGTTGGAGAGATTCCGTTATGCGGCCCCCATCCGGCAATTATTAATGCAATCTACAATGCGTGCGGAGTTCGTATTAAAGAGCTCCCGGCATTACCGCAGAAGGTATTGGCAGGGCTGCAGGCGCAGAAAGCATAAATAAACTTCAGCCACCTTCGGCGTCAGTCCGCAGGTGGCTGTTTTCCGGAAGGGTCAATTATGGACCAAACGAGCTTACGAGCCTGGGAGGCGCAGTGCATTCAGGAAGAGCCGCCCCGTTGCGAAGCAGGTTGCCCACTGGGTGTCGATTGCCGAGGGTTTCTTGCAGCCATGACGGCTCATGATCTGAAAAAGGCCAGGAGCATTCTTGAAAAAAGATTGCCGCTTCCTGAGATAACCGGAAGGCTATGCGAGGCGCCTTGCGAACAATACTGTCTACGCACCGATTTTGGGGGAGCTGTCGCTGTCGGATTGCTTGAAAGATATTGTATTGAACACCGCCAAAGTTCCGGCCGGGTCTTTACCCTGCCGCCAAAATCCAAAAAAGTCTTACTGGTTGGCGGCGGCCCGTCATCTCTTACCGCGGCCTTTGATCTTGGCAAAAAAGGCTATCCGGTGACTCTGCTTCACCTGGATAACTCACCGGGTGCCTGGCTTCACAGAATCAATGAAGAAATTTTACCCCAAAATGCTCTGGAAAAAGAGATGCAACGTCTACAATCCCTGGGAGTGACTTTTTGTTCCGTGCCGTCACTGGATGAACACCTGATCACAAAAACAGACTATGACGCAATATATATAGGCGGGGATGATATCCTTTCAGAACCACTTATTACATTGAGTAAAAACTCCGTTCCAGAGACTTTTGTCATTACTGATGGACCGTTGTTTGCGGGAGGCCTTGCGGGGGAAAACCATCCCTATCGCTATATTACCAATATTTTTCAGGGACGGCAGGCGGCTCTCTCCATTGATCGTTTTTTGCAGGGAGCCTCATTGACCACAGACAGACCTGCCGTCCGTAATGGGCGAACAGCATTGTACACCAACACCGCCGAGGTGGTGTCTTCTCCCCGTATCATTCCCGAACAATCGGGGAGATACAGCGAAGCAGAAGCGCAAGAGGAGGCTCGGCGCTGCATCAATTGCCAATGTCTGGAATGCGTAAAAAGCTGTGTCTACCTTCAGGAGTTTGGCAGCTACCCAAAGGTCTACGCCCGACAAATATACAATAATGCAGCCATTGTTAAGGGGATACATCAAGCCAACCTGTTGATTGATTCCTGTTCGCTGTGCGGCCAGTGTGAAGAGCTCTGTCCTCAGGATTTTTCGATGACCTCATTATGCCTTACAGCCCGGCAACAGATGGTCACAGATGGACGAATGCCTGCCTCCGCACACTGGTTTGCCCTGGAGGAAATGCACTCTGCTGCTGAAGAGGGAGCATTGTTACGACATATCCCGGGTTTTGAAAAAAGCGAGGCTCTTTTCTTCCCGGGATGCCAGCTGGCAGGGCTGAGACCGGAACAGACCTTGAAGCTCTATGATGCCCTGCTTAAAAGAGAGCCGTATACCGGTATCTGGCTTGACTGCTGCCGTGTTCCAGCCTATTGGGGAGGACGGCAGGAAGAGTTTTCCAAAGGCTGCGACCAGCTCAGGACGCTATGGTCTGAGGCGGGACAACCGAAGGTAATTTGCGCCTGCACTACCTGTATAGCAATGTTTCGAGATCATCTGCCAGAGATTCCAGTTGAGCTGGTCTGGAATATAATTCCCCGGAAGAATAACACAGAGACAAAAAGACCAGGAACAAAGAAAAAAGTAGCTGTCTCTGATCCCTGTTCAGCAAGACACGACAGCGAAGTACAACACAGAATTCGAGCCCTGCTTGGTGACTATGGCTACTATAACGAAGAACTCGCCTTTTCTGGTAAGAAAACAGAATGTTGCGGATTTGGCGGCCTTATGGAAAACGCCAATCCCGATCTTGCGGGCAAGGCACGAGAACATCGGGTTGCCCAAAGTGATACTGCAATTGTAACCTATTGTGCCATGTGCAGGGATCAACTGGCCAAAAGCGGCCATCCGGTACTGCATATTCTTGATATCCTTTATCCCGAGACCGCAAGTTCTCCAGAGGCTCCGGCCCTTCGTCTTTCTGATCGACGTATCAACCGAAGAAAGCTTAAACAGACAATCCTTGAGCGTTTTCCACAAGCGAAACAGCCCCAACCACCTCCATGGGAAGCCATCAAGCTGGTCATTGACCCCACAGCCTCAGAGCAAATGGAAGAGCGGCGCATTCTTGAAGACGATATTCGCCGGGTTCTTGCCTATGCAGGGGATCGGGGACAAACATTTTGCCATGAAGACGGAGTAACGAAAATCAGCTCAATGCGTCTTGGCGAAGTAACCTTCTGGGTACAATACAAAGAGGATGCGGGTGCTTATATTGTGACCCGTTGCTGGAGTCATCGAATGCATATTGCGGGGAGGAGATCATGAAACTGAGTTTTCTTCCCGAAGACAAGGGCTGGCTCTGTGAGAACTGTCAGATCAAAATGGAGCCGGGCCTTACCGAATTGCACTATCAGGGTAATGTTTTCAAGGTTGAGCTTTTGCTTTGTCCCTCCTGTGATGCCGTCCTGATCGCAGAAGATCTTGCTGTTGGCAGGATGCTGGAAGTAGAAAAACTCCTGGAAGATAAATGAAACCGCTTTATCTCACAGCTCCTGTGCAGACCATCCCCGGGAATTCGCTGCGCCCGGGAGGGGATATACTGACCGAACATATGCTTGATATTACCGGGATAACCAGAGATGCCCTTATCCTGGATGCTGGTTGCGGCAAGGGGGGCAGCCTTGAATATCTTTTTACTCAAGGCTTTACCAGGGCCTTTGGTATTGATTGCAACAAGGATCTGTTGCCAGAAAAAAATACGGCATGTTCTGTTGTGCACGGTGATGTCTCCCGGCTGCCCATTATCGATAATTGTCTTGATCTGATCCTCTGTCAATGTGTGTGGAACCTGACTGAGCGAGAGAAGGCCCTCAAGGAATTCTATCGTACATTGCGGCCTGGCGGACAGCTGGCACTTTGTGATATTTATCTGCGTCATCATAAACCAGAAGAATTGCAATGGCCTGTCGCCTCCTGTTTCAGTAATGCGGTTATGATTGATACAGTGCTCAAACTCGTTGCCGAGAGTGGTTTTATTGTTGCGTATCAAAAAGATGTCAGTTCTCATTTACAACAGACTGCCGCCGAATTTGTGTTCAGGTATGGCTCTCTTTACGGATTCTGGTTTGCAGTGACCGGCGACCAACATCATGCAAAACAGGCCTGCTGTCTAAGCGCGGCCAGTCGGCCAGGTCTGTTTTTTCTTATTGCCACCAAAGAGAAACCAAACGACTGAGGAACCAAATGACTGTCCATGATCTTGATATCCTGCAGCTGGGGGCGCGAGGCTATTGCTGCGCGCAAATTATCATAAAAATGGCTCTCCGCCTTTGGGATGAAGAGAACCCCATGCTGGTTCGAGCCTCCGGGGCACTTTGCCAGGGCATAACAGGGGACGGGGTATGCGGGGCCTTCACTGGTGCGGCCTGTCTGCTCGGATGCTATGCCGCCAAGGGAGACGATCAGGAAAAGGAAGATGAACGACTGCAGTTGATGCTGACTGAATTATGGCAGTGGTTTACCGAGCATTGCGCACAACGTCATTCGGGACATGCCTGCAAGGATATTGTCCCCGATGGCCAGATACATCCTGAAGTGTGCGGAGGTCTGGTGTCGGCATGTTATAACAAGGCTCTTGAGCTTCTTGCTATCAATGGTTTTGATCCGGAGTATCCCAATGACCGTTAAGCTTCCTGGTACTGAAAGTGTCTGCCCTGAGTGTCTGCAAAGGCTCCCTGCCCGGTTGGTTACTGAGGGTGAAACGGTATATCTTGACAAGGAATGTCTGGAGCACGGCAGATTCAGGGTAGCTGTCTGGCGGGGAAGACCTTTATTTTCAGAGTGGTTTCGTCCTAAGATTCGCTATGACGGCGGTATACGTGAAGAAATTCGTCAAGGCTGTCCCTACGACTGTGGTCTTTGCGCCCGACATAACCAGCGCACCTGCTCAGCACTCGTGGAAATAACCTCGCGCTGTAATCTTCACTGTCCGGTCTGTTTTGCCGACAGTGGTTCCAGCGGCTCCAGAGGCAACGAACCGGATCTTGATACCCTGAAAAGGATGTTTGCTTCAATTATGGCGCGAACAGGAGGTTGTAATCTCCAGCTTTCAGGGGGAGAGCCCACTGTACGCGAAGATCTTGGCGAAATTATCAAGGCCGCCAGAGCTGCCGGTTTTTCTTTTATCCAGCTCAACAGCAATGGTATAAAATTTGCCGAAGATCCTTCGTACGGCAAACGTCTTGAAGAAGCCGGATTGTCTACGGTTTTTCTCCAGTTCGACGGTATCGATGACAAGGTATTCTCAATCATCAGGGGGCGCTCCCTTTTTACAACAAAAGCCAGGGCTATTGAACATCTTGGAATGACCGGACTTGGTGTTGTTCTGGTACCAACCCTGGTGCCGGGAGTTAATACCGGACAGCTGTGGGATATCGTCCAGTTCGCTCTTGATCGTCTCCCTGGGGTGCGTGGTGTACATTTTCAGCCTGTTTCCTATTTTGGAAGATTCCCGGAGCATTTCATCCCGAACCATGTCACCCTGCCGGAAGTAATACATTTACTGGTCGCCCAGAGTGATGCCGCAGTGAAGATGGAAGACTTCACGCCCCCCGGGTGTGAACATGCCCTATGCTCGTTTTCAGCTCGCTATCTGGTGAAGGAAGATGGCAAGATGCAGCTCTTGGGTAAACCGCAATGTCATAGTGCTCCTGAACTGGCAGAGCAGGGAGCCTTACGGTCCATTGCGGTCACGGCCCGGCAATGGAGCAGACCTGAAGGCCTGTGTGAAAAAACGATGACTGAGACAGATGATGACTTGAGCCGTTTTTTGCAGCGGGCCAGAACCCATACCTTTTCCATTTCAGGGATGGCTTTTCAGGACTGCTGGAGCATGAATCTTGAGCGGCTGCAGGGCTGCTGCATCCATGTGGCCCTTCCCGATGGCCGATTGATTCCCTTTTGCAGTTACAATCTAACCTCTCGTAACGGGATTCCACTACATCGAGGCCGGCACTCCGCTTTTCCCTCTACAAAAAAGTTGGCGGGATGAAATCTACCACAATCGACCACCATGTTGCTTCTGGTCTCGGCCTTTGCAATGACTATGGGCGCAGTGAACTCGAGCAGGCCCAGGATACGGCCCTGCGAAATCTTCTTTCCTGGTCTGCCAGAAGTCCCTTGTATAGAGAGTTTTTTGCAGATCATGCCATCCGGCGAATCAAGACAGTGGCCGATCTGCACAGGCTTCCATTTACCGATGCTGATATACTGCGACACCGGGGCCAGGATATGCTCTGTCTGTCCCAATCAGAAATCGCCCGGGTTATAACCCTGCAAACGTCGGGTTCTACAGGCCCGGCAAAGCGGCTCTGGTTTACAGAAAGAGATCTTGCCGCAACCCGGCGCTTTTTTCGGGACGGGATGCTGAACGTGATTGAGCCGCAGCACCGGGTACTTGTGGTACTGCCATGGCAGCTACCCCACAGCGTTGGCGCCTTGCTCCAGGATGCCCTGGCCGAGGTAGGAATCAGAGTGACAACATTATGGCCCCCGCCCCAGGGGAATTCCTGGCTGGCCTTGATTAAAGAGAAACAACCCCACTGTGTGGTTGGCCTTCCAGCACATCTTCTGGAATGTGCCGAATATGCCGCGGGACAATCGGTGCAGACCATGCTGCTCTGTTCCGATTATGCCTCACCAGCACTGAGAAAAAGGATTGAAACCATAGATATTGAGACCTTTCTCCACTATGGCTCTACAGAAATGGGTCTGGGAGGAGGGGTCGAATGTGGCTGCCACCAGGGCTGTCATCTTCGGGAATCAGATCTACTGGTAGAAATTATTGATCCAGAAACCGGGCAGGTACTACAGGATGGGAATATTGGGGAAGTGGTGATAACAACACTACTGCGAAAGGGAATGCCATTACTTCGTTATCGTACTGGCGATCTCGCGGCACTGGATCGCAGCCGCTGCACATGCGGAGGAATAACCGCCAGACTGCAGTCAATCAAAGGACGGCAGAACACTTGTTCTCTTGGAGAAGGCAGAGTATTATCCAGCTGGGAACTGGATGATGTTCTGTTTTCGATCCCCGGTCTGCTTGATTATCGTGCGGTATTAGAGGATGATAACAGGCTGTGTTTTTTCTTCACCGGACCTCCAGAGAAACCAAATATAGCGGCATTAATGAAGCAGGCCCTCAGCCAGTTACCCGCAATCACCGCCGGTATTGCTGAAAAAACCTTAACTCTGGATCTTTTCAGGGAAGTCAGTGAGTTTCCTGCAAATCACAGATATAAAAGAACCATTATCGACAAAAGGAAAAAGAATGCGACACATACTGAATGAAGTACTTACCCGGTTACGCTCGAA
>PDWJ01007533.1_pt1 | contig 10373 bp, 9 predicted proteins | sample 1430881 | NCBI WGS metagenome assembly PDWJ01 (sample SAMN01162460, study PRJNA174530) | Oral metagenome, whole genome shotgun sequencing project. | biome: Marine environment; feature: Marine mammal; material: Swab sample of the gingival sulcus; isolation source: swab sample of gingival sulcus... | reverse complement strand
GGAATTAATATTAAAGAAAGACGTAGAAAATTTAGGGTTTAAAGATGATATTGTGACTGTAAAAAACGGTTATGGACGCAATTATCTCATACCACAAGGTTTAGCTGTTATGGCAACGCCATCAGCCAGAAAAGTATTAGCTGAAAACTTACGTCAAAAAGCACATAAGGAAGCTAAAATTCTTGAGGACGCTCAAAAAATAGCTAAAAAGCTGGAAGCAATGGAGCTCAAGATCACTGCAAAATCAGCCGATGGTAGTAAATTATTCGGTTCTGTCAATGCCGCTACACTTTCAGAGACTATTGCTCAGGAAGGGGTCGAGATTGAAAGTAAATTTATCCGTATAGAAGGTAAAACCATCAAGCGTGCAGGAAAATACACCGCACACATCAGACTACACAGAACTTTGATCGTAGATATGGACTTTGATGTGATCGCAGAGGTAAACAAGCCAAAAGCTGAAGTTGAAACCGAAGCAACTGAAGAAACAGTTGTAGAAAAACCGGTTGAAATAGCTACTGACGAAACACCTGAAACAAAAGAGTAGTTTTCAGCAGATATCAAATACAAAAACCCATCAACAACGATGGGTTTTTTTTATATCTGTATGTTTAGCTTGTAGAAAAAAAACAGTATTGGACACTACTGAAAAATTACTGCCCACTACCTACTACCTACTACACACTGCCTACTCCTCACTCCCCACTACCTACTGCCCACTACCCACTATTCACTCCCGTCTCAAGTCTTTAAACATCACGATATGCGGTCCTATATGAGGAACAATAAATTCTTCTCCGATAGTTTGAAATCCCATGTTACGGTAAAAACCTATGGCGTGTTGGCGTGCGTTACACCATAGGAGTGAACTGTTGCGTTTGGTCAGTTCTGCTAAGGCACAGGTTATCAGTTGTCGCCCTATACCCTGAGATTGAAAAGCATCATCAACAGCCATACCGCGCAATTGGTAAGCATTTTGTTGGCCTTGAAAATAAGGATGATTGTCTTTGAAAAAGGTGGCTATCCCTACACAGGTGTCATGACTAAAAGCGCCAAGGTGAAAGGTTGTAGCGTTGTTATCCTGTTCAAACGTGTAACGTTCGGCTTGCCCGTTTCGCAAAATTTTGATACGTAAAGGATAAGTCTCTGAAGTATTGATAAACCGAATAAATGCCATACTAATGAACATTAAAACCCGTAGTTTGTTATTATAAAACACAAATGTAGGCTATTTAGTTATGGTTTTACTGAGTTCTTTTATAATATTTTAAGGTTTTTAACACATATAAATATGAAAATGTGTTTTTGAAAAAACATTATTTGTATTTTTGCTCAAACTTGTTTGATGAACTATTTTTATAAAATATTAAGTGAGAATAAACATGCCTCCAGATGGCTTGTTATATTTATAGACCTTAGTATTGTTATGATAACCTTTATCCTGACTTATTTTATCAGGTTTAATTTTTCTTTCAATTTCAACCCCAGTTCTTTTAATTACCAAATTCCGGTAGTTCTTGCTGTGGCGTTATTTTCTTTTTTGATAACGGGTTCTTATAAGGGAATTGTCAGACATACCGGTGTCAAAGATGCTTTAAAAGTTGGTTTGGCCACGGTTTTGATCTCTTTTATTTTAGGTCTTTATAGTGCGCTGAACCATCATTTTGAGTGGTTTGATGTTAAATTTCCAAAGCTCATCATTTTTATTCACTTTATGCTGACGCTTTTTGTTCTGATTGTCAGCCGGTTTATATTCAAGTTTGTTTACCACACTTTGGTTTTGGATGTTTCCAAAAGGAAAAATGTGCTGATTTATGGGGCGGGTGATTCAGGTCTCATTACCTATATGGCACTTTCTAATGATTCTAATAAACATTATGTGGTCAGAGGATTTATCGATGATAATAGAGCCCTGAAACATAAAAACCTCAAAGGTTTGCCTATCATTATGGGTTATAAATTAAATGAGGAGATTATTGAGCATTGGCATATCGATGAGATTATTATCAGTATTCAGAATATTGAAAATACTGAGTTGTTGAAAATGGTTGAGCGCCTTATCAAATATAAAGTTAAAGTCAAAACAACACCTCCGGTCAACCAATGGATAGACGGTACGCTGCAATTGGCGCAGTATTCCTGTAAAAAATTACTGTTTGTAGATCAGGCAGAATCGCCTTTGTATGATATACAGATGGATTTGAAGAAGTACAACCATACTCATATAGATTACATTATTGCCGATGTGAGCAACCGGAATCGTATGGAAAAGATATTTATGTTTTTTGATATAGATTATATTTTTCATGCGGCAGCCTATAAACATGTGCCAATGATGGAAGATAATCCTTATGAAGCTATCAATGTCAATATTCTGGGAAGTAAGAATCTTATGGATCTTGCTGTGGAATATCAGGTGGATAAATTTGTCATGGTCTCTACCGATAAAGCAGTAAATCCTACCAATGTTATGGGAGCGACTAAAAGAGCCGCAGAATTATACGCCCAGATAAAAAATAAGGAAGGCCAAACGAAATTTGTGACCACCCGTTTTGGGAATGTTCTTGGTTCTAATGGTTCAGTCATCCCCTTGTTTAAAAAACAGATAGAAAAAGGCGGCCCATTGACGGTGACGCATAAAGATATTTACCGTTATTTTATGACTATTCCGGAAGCTTGTCAATTGGTTCTTGAAGCCGGTGTTATGGGAGAAGGTGGCGAAATATTCGTTTTTGATATGGGAGAGTCTGTAAGAATATTTGATTTGGCGAAAAACATGATACGTCTATCAAACTATGATTACCCGGAAGATATTGATATAGAGATTACGGGACTAAGACCGGGAGAGAAATTATACGAAGAATTGTTACACAATTCAGAAACAACTATTCCTACCCATCATCCTAAAATCATGAAAGCAAAAAGGGGTACTATTGATTATGCGGATATCAATGAAAAAATAGAACGTTTTTACAACATTGATTCACATGATAATATGGCTTTAATTAAAAACCTAAAATCTATAGTCCAGGAGTTTAAGTCTAAAAATTCAATTTTTGAGCGTTTAGATGAATCTTCTGACAACTAATTTCTTAATCTCAAAAAATAAATTTACATATGACAATTAGTGTTATTGGTAGTGGCTATGTAGGGCTTGTTACCGGAACTTGTTTTGCCGAAATGGGTAATCGCGTGATTTGTGTTGATATAGATGAGCAAAAAATAGAACGTCTTAAGAAAGGTATTATTCCTATCTATGAAAAAGGACTGGGAAAAATGGTTGTCAGAAATATAGATAGGAAAAATTTGTTTTTCACAACCAGTCTTGAGAATTCATTAAAAGAAGCTGATATTGTTTTTATCGCCGTAGGGACTCCTATGGGGGAAGATGGTAGTGCAGATCTGAGCCATGTCAAACAAGTAGCCCGGGAGATAGGTAACACTATGATCAAAGACCTTTGGATTGTCAACAAATCAACAGTTCCGGTAGGAACCTCAAAAGTGGTTGCCGGTGAAGTCCAAAAGGCTCTTGACCAAAGAGGTGTCAATTATAAATTTGAAGTCATCAGTAACCCTGAGTTTCTTAAAGAAGGTGATGCTGTAGCCGATTTTATGCAACCTGACCGGGTGGTTGTGGGAGCGCAATCACAGGAGGCCATTGACGTGATGCACAGACTTTACAAACCTTTTATGCAGCGTACAGATCGTTTTGTCGCTATGGATACTGCTTCATCAGAAATGACGAAATACGCATCCAATGCCATGCTCGCAACCAAAATCAGTTTTATGAACGAGATGGCCAATATCTGTGAACGTGTCGGTGCAAATGTTAATATGGTACGTCTTGGTATTGGTAGTGACTCGCGTATAGGTTACAGTTTTATCTACGCCGGTGCGGGTTATGGTGGCAGTTGCTTCCCTAAGGATGTTCAGGCATTGATCAAAACAGCGCATCAATACGACTATACTCCCAGAATCCTCGAAGCAGTAGAAGAGGTTAATTATGCCCAAAAGCAAGTACTCGGTAAAAAAATCACTCAGTATTTTGGGGCTGACCTTAAGGGTAAAACCATTGCAGTATGGGGATTGGCTTTTAAACCCGGAACCGATGACATGCGTGAGGCCAGTGCTATTACGCTGATTAAATATCTCACAGCTCATGGTGCAAAGGTTGTAGCTTATGATCCCGAAGCTATGGATATGGCAAAATCGTTCTACCTGAAAGATCAAGCCAACCTTGAATATGCCAAGGATAAATATGAGTGCATAGATCAAGCAGATGCTTTAGTCCTTGTTACCGAATGGAAAGAGTTCCGCAGTCCGGATTTTGAGTTAATCAAAGACAAACTAAAATCTCCCGTGATTTTTGACGGCCGTAACCAGTATGATGCTATCGAGCTTCATCAACAGGACTTTGCTTATTTCCAGATAGGGGTTGGTGGACACTAAGCAGTTCCTGTCGGTAGTAGGTAGTATTTAGTGGGCAGTAAGCAGTGGGCAGTTTTGGGTTGTTAGTTTATTAAAATAAATAAAACACCAAAAATGCCGTACTGATAACTAATGAATATGTTTGTGTGCATGGTATGATGAACGTACCAATGCCCCACTTTCTACATGTCTGAAGCCCATTTTTTTACCTTCATCGTGATAGTATTGAAAGACATCGGGTGTCACGTATTCCTGAACCGGTAAATGCTGCTTGGTAGGTTGTAAATATTGTCCTATGGTGATAATATCCACATCATTTTGGCGGAGATCCCACATGGTTTCCAAAACCTCGTCTCTGGTTTCACCTAAACCGAGCATAATACCCGATTTTGTGCGGTTAACACCTTGTGCCTTGAGGTATTTCAGAACTGCTAAACTCCTATCGTATTTGGCTTGAATACGCACCTGACGGGTTAACCGTCTGACGGTTTCCATATTATGTGAAACGACTTCGGGCGCCACTGCAACAATTCTGTCCAAAAACTTTTCTATACCCTGAAAATCAGGAATAAGGGTTTCCATCGTCGTTCCGGGGTTTTCCCGCCTGATGGCTTTGACTGTTTCTGCCCAGATAATAGTCCCCATATCATCCAAATCATCCCTGTCAACAGATGTGATCACGGCGTGTTTGATATGCATCAATTTGATGGAACGTGCGACCTTGTCCGGTTCAGCCCAATCCACAGCATTGGGGCGGCCGGTTTTTACACCGCAAAACCCACAGGATCTGGTACAGATATTACCTAAAATCATAAAAGTTGCCGTGCCATCTGTCCAGCATTCACCCATATTGGGGCAACTGCCGCTCGTGCAGATGGTATGAAGTTTATAGTCTTTGACCAGGGTGCGTAAGGCGGTATATTTCTTACCGGTGGGTAATTTAACTCGTAACCACTCGGGTTTTCTTGTTCTCTTTGTTTGCGTATTCATATGAATATATAATGTCAATAATAATTAGTTCCCTGTACAGAAGTGAACTAATACTTTACGTTTTGTATTTTGCTTTTTTACTGCCGGCGTACATATCGTAGCGGACAAATTTACAATCTAAATTTCCATTTTTCAAAGCCAAACGTCTGCTTGTACGTAAGCCGACAGATTTCAAGGCCTGAATATCAGAGGTGATAAACCAGACCACGGTGTCGGGATAATGCTGTTTAAGCGTATCACCGATGTTTTTGTAAAACGAATGCGTATCGATTTGTAAGCGCTCACCATAAGGCGGGTTAAAGAGTATCATGGTAGGGCCGTCCAATTGTTTTTCAGTCTCAAAGAAATTCAATTGATAGACTTTGACAAAATCTTCCAGATTGGCTCGTTTGATGTTCTCTTTGGCTTTTGCCACCGCCGATGGCGCTTTGTCAAAGCCCATAATCTTATGGGTAGGATTTACGATTTTTCGCATCAGTGATTGTCTGATGATTTCAAATAGCTCTGCGTCAAAATCAGACCATTTTTCAAAACCGAATTCTTTACGGTTAATATTAGCCGGAATATTGGCAGCTATCATCGCTGCTTCTATCAAAATCGTACCACTACCACACATGGGATCGATAAAGTGTCGGCGACCTTTATAACCCGAAAGCATAATCATACCTGCCGCCAGGACTTCATTGATCGGGGCTATATTGGTGCGGTCTCTATAGCCGCGTTTGTGCAATGAATCTCCTGAACTGTCCAATGATACATGGCAAGTCTGGTTAAAAATATGCACATGGATGCGTAAATCGGGATGTTTGAGGTCAATATTGGGGCGTTTGTCCAGTTGTTCTCTGAACAAATCCACAATAGCGTCCTTGGATTTTAAGCTGATATAATGTGAGTTGGAGGTAAACTGTTTAGAATTGACTACCGCATTAATCGCAAATGAACCTTCTACATTGATATAATCCAGCCAGTTAATTTTTTTGATTTTGTTATAGAGCTCATCTTCGTGTCTTGCCGTAAAACTTTTAAGGGGTTTTAAGATCCGGATAGCCGTTCTTAAACTCATATTGGCTTTATACATAAATCCCTTGTCGCCCACAAAAGAAACTGACCTTACGCCTTTTTTGACGTCCATGGCTCCCAGCATCTTCAGCTCTTCTGCGAGTACATCTTCAAGACCAAACAAGGTCGTTGCAGTCATGGTATAGTTCTTCATCTTTTTATCAATTAGAGGTGAGATTGTTGATTAGTTGGGATTTGTAATTAACAGTACAAGCATTAAACAGAAATCTTAACTATTAATAGTAAATGTGTCCCAATCCATGCCCAGTGGGAATGATTGTCTGAAATCTTCCAATGATTGGTGAGATAAAGACACATGAGCCCAGGCTTCTTCATCGGGTTCTATTTCTGAAATATGATGACCTTTAAAATCCAAAGCTGTAGTATTTCCCTGATAGTACAAGCCTTTGCCATCCACACCTATCCGGTTGACGCCAACCACATAGGCTTGGTTCTCAATAGCCCGTGCAACGAGCAACTGCCTGAATGCATGGGCTCGCGCTGAAGGCCAATTGGCAATATAAATCAAGACATCATAGTCGTATTGACCGTTCTGATATGTGTTCTTGGACCAAACGGGAAACCGCAGATCATAACAAATCATTGGACAAATACGCCAACCGTTGAGTTCAACAATCAGGCGCTCTTTACCGCCGTCAAACTTTTTATGTTCACCGCCATAGGTAAATAAATGCCGTTTGTCATAAGTCTGATATTCACCATGTCTATCCATAAAAAACAAGCGGTTGTAATACCTCCCTTGTTCTTCGATAATCAAACTACCGATAATGGCGAGATTATAGCGTTTGGCTTGCTCCTGAAGCCATGTAATGGTTTCCCCCTGCATAGTTTCTGCCACTTCCCGGGGTTCTGTTACAAAGCCGGTGGTAAACATTTCCGGAAGGATAACCAAATCTGTTTGTTGCTTATTATTATCTAACCATTGTTCTATTTTATAGCAGTTGTGTTTGGGATCTTTCCATGCCAAATCCAACTGAGCATATGCAATATTTAAGTTTAACGTCTTCATAATTAACCAACGGAGATTATCTCTAAATTTTATTTAAAATTTCGGCAGCTTGTTCCAGTGTCTCTTCACCTTTGGCGAAACATACACGCAACATATGGTTGTCAGCCCTGTTATGGTAAAACGGTGAAACAGGAACAGTTGCCACGCCATATTCTCTGGTCAAACGTTTGGCAAAATCCAATTCATTCTCGTTAGAGATGTTTTTATAATTCAATAACTGAAAGTAAGTGCCGTAACAAGGCATTATCCTGAACCTTGACGGTTTGACCGCTTCAGCAAAAAAGTCTCTTTTTTGTTGGAAAAAATCGGATACGTAGTTGTAGTTGTCCGGCTTTTGAATGAATTCAGATAGCGCCATTTGTACGGGTGTATTGACTGCAAAGGTCACAAACTGATGCACTTTTCGCATTTCTGCTGTTAATTCTTTTGGAGCCATGACAAAACCTACTTTCCAGCCCGTAGCGTGAAAAGTTTTGCCAAATGAACCCACTACAAAGCTGCGTTGTGCCAATGTGGGATAAAAACATACACTTTCATGTCTGATGTCATCAAAAATAAGGTGTTCATAAACCTCATCACTCAACACTACAATATCAGTATCTTCAGTCATTTTTTCCAAAGTCAATAAATCTTCAGGTTTTAACACGCTACCGGTAGGATTATGAGGGGTGTTGATGATAATCATCTTGGTTTTATGATTGATCAAACTTTTAACTTCCTCCCAATTCACAGAATAATCCGGGACTTGCAATGATGAAAATCTCACAACACCGCCGCTCAGTTCTACTACAGGGGCATAACTGTCATACGCCGGTTCTATGATAATCACCTCATCACCCTGATGAATTATAGCTGTGATGATACTGAAAAGAGCCTCGGTTGCACCGGCAGTTATGGTGATCTCTGTATCGGGATTATAAGTGATGTTATAAGTGTCATGTGCTTTTTGGGCAATGGCTTCTCTCAAGGCTAAAACGCCCGGCATAGGTGCATATTGGTTATAACCTTTTTTCATATACTCATGTACCAATTCAATAAGTTCCTGAGAAATAGGGAAATCCGGAAACCCTTGAGACAAATTTATGGCGCCGGTTTCATGGGCAAGACCGGACATCACTGCAAAAATAGAGGTTCCCATGTTCGGCAATTTGGAAGTTAATGTTTTTGGATAATTCATGGCGTTAAAAATTGAAAAATTAAGGTGTAAAGATACAGCATTAAAAGGGTTATATAAAAATTTAATTTACAACCTTATGGCTTCTTTATAGACAAAGGTTGTAGACTGTTAGTATAAAACCTTGAAAAAGCTTATATTGGACTCTGATTCTGTAAAGTTAATAATTTTTAATTTTGTATCAATAAAAGTCTCTCAATATGCTCATCGTAAAATTTATAGATTACCTTAAAATAGAAAAGGGTTATTCGCCTCATACGCTGTTGGCATATCAGAATGATTTAGAGGACTTTTATGACTTTATAAAAACGACTTTTGATGTTAAAGATTTATCAGATGTTCAATATATATATGTCAGATCCTGGATTGTAGATTTGATGGCAACCAATCATAAAACTGCAAGTATCAACAGAAAGATAAGTACACTCAAATCATTTTATAAATTTTTGATGGCGATAGGTCAAATCACTGAAACCCCTATGGCCAATCACAAGGCTTTAAAACAAGACAAAACCATTGTTGTGCCTTTCTCTAAAAAAGAAATGCAGCAACTGTTTGATCTCATGCCGGAGGAGACCTTTGAGGATGTGCGCGACAAACTTATCTTGGAATTGTTGTACTCAACCGGTATGCGGCGGGCCGAGTTGGTTGGTTTGAAAACCAAAGATGTGGATTTTTCATTAAAACAAATAAAAGTAATGGGCAAGCGGGAAAAACAACGCTATATTCCACTATTAGACAATACAATAAATCTTATACACAGATATTTGGATATGAAGCAAGACATCCCTTCCGCCTCTGATGTTTTGATTGTCAGTTCTGAAGGCCAACCCTTAAAAGTGTTTAAGGTGTACGATATAGTCAGAAAGAATATGTCGTTGGTCAGCACCAAGGACAAACGCAGCCCTCATGTATTACGTCATGCCTTTGCTACCCATCTGTTGGATGAAGGTTTGGACTTACATACAGTAAAAGAGTTATTAGGTCATGCCAGCCTCGCATCAACGCAAGTATATACACACTCAAGTTTAAAAAAAATAAAAGGAGTTTATCAAAAATCACATCCGCGCAACCGTTAATATTTTTGTTTTTTTTAATTCTTAATTGATTTTTTTGTTGTAAATTAGCAATGAATTAAATCTATAGTATCTTAACCCTTAATTTTTAATACTATGTAATCAGTCACTGTAAGAAAAGTCCCGATTTATCAGAGGCTAAATGTTTACGCTCTTGCACTTAACCCTTAATATTAACTAAAAACCTATACTATGAACATCCAAATTCAAGCAGTCAATTTTAATGCTGATAAAAAATTAGTTAAACTTATAGAAGACAAAATTCAATCGCTTACCAGATATTACGATCGTATAGTAGGAGCCGAAGTTTACCTGAAAGTTCAAAAAACAAGTGAAAAAAACAATAAGTCCGTAGATTTAAAAATTTCTATTCCGGGAAAAGACCCTGTTGTGAAAAAAACCTCAAATACTTTTGAAGATGCTCTTTTACAGGCTATTAGTGCTATGAAAAACAATTTAAAACGTTTAAAAGAGAAACAAAGAGAGTAGAAGTGTGGAAATTTTTTCAAAAAAACCGATATTTTTTTTGGGAGAAAGATAAATTGTATTACATTTGCAGACCGTTAAAAAGCGGTCTGTATTATATGCCGATGTAGCTCAGTTGGCCAGAGCAGCT
>PDWJ01005504.1_pt1 | contig 10374 bp, 7 predicted proteins | sample 1430881 | NCBI WGS metagenome assembly PDWJ01 (sample SAMN01162460, study PRJNA174530) | Oral metagenome, whole genome shotgun sequencing project. | biome: Marine environment; feature: Marine mammal; material: Swab sample of the gingival sulcus; isolation source: swab sample of gingival sulcus... | reverse complement strand
AATGATTGCCCAAACCAACGAAGATGTTGATAAAGAAATATATTCGGTTCAGGCTATGATGTCGAGTAGAGTTGCAGGATTATTAGTTTCTGTTTCAAAAACTACTGAAAAATTTGACCATTTTAATAGTGTGATTAATAGTGGTATACCCATTGTTTTTTTCGATAGAGTATGCGACGATATTGCAACTGATAAAGTTATAGTTGATGATTTTAATGGAGCTTATGAGGCTGTAAGTCACTTGATTAAAACAGGTTGTAAGAGGATTGCTCATTTTGGTACAACCCAGCACTTATTAATTGGCAAAAATAGACAAAACGGTTATCTGCATGCTTTGTTTAAAAATAATATAGAAATTGACGAGAAACTTATTTTTGAGTGTGATAATTATACTAAGGCAATAAAAGTTACTAATGATTTAATTAAATCGAATGAAATTCCTGATGCTATTTTTGCCGTGAATGATATGGCTGCATTAGGAGCGCTTGAGGTATTTAAACAAAATGGCATAAAAGTTCCTCAAGATGTGTCAATTATAGGTTTTTCAAATGGGTTAATATCCAATGTTAGCGACCCTAAATTGTCTACAGTAGAACAACATGGTTTTCAAATGGGACAAATTGCAGTTCAAATGCTTCTTGATAGATTAAATAATAAGGATAACAATCATTTTATTCCTAAATCACAAGTTTTAAATACAAAACTAATACTAAGAAATAGTACTAAAAGCATTTAGAGCTAACAATGTTTGTGCAATTATATTAGTTTGGAATTTATCTTACAGGTAGAATGTGAAAAGTTCAAGTCTTAACAATAAAAGACTTGGACTATATTTTTGGGCAAAATACAATTATTAAAACTATTCATTATCAATTAATATTTTTAACTCTTAATTTTTTAAAGGCGTGATTAAAAACAGCAAAAATTCAAAAAGAGATGGTTTTACGGGAAAGTTTGGAATAATAGCAGCAGCTGCAGGTTCAGCTGTTGGATTAGGGAATATTTGGAAATTCCCTTACGAGGCCGGTGAAAATGGTGGAAGTGCTTTTATAATTGTTTATATTTTATTTGTTGTTCTGATAGGTTTGCCTGTTATGTTATCGGAATTTGTTATAGGCCGAAATGCCGGGAAGAATGTTTTTGGAGCCTTTAGAACAATTAAACCCGGACAAAAAGTGTGGGGCTTGGTTGGTATGTTGGGAGTATTGGTCGCATTTATAATTTTGGCTTTTTATGGCACTATTGCAGGTTGGACTATGGAGTATCTGTATTTGTCATTTACTAATAATTTATCAGGTCATTCTTCTTCGGAATATGTTGATATATTCAATACGTTTACACAAAATCCTATCAGACCTGTTTTATGGCAAGTGTTTTTTATGATTTTAACAGGACTAATAGTTCTTGTAGGTGTTAAAAATGGAATAGAAAAGTCGGCAAAAATAATGATGCCTTTACTTTTAATTTTGTTAATCGGTTTAGGCATAAAAGCTCTTACATTACCTGACTCTTACAAAGGCTTACAATTTTTATTTTCCCCTGATTTTAGTAATTTTACGTATAAATCGGTACTTGAGGCACTTGGGCAGTCGTTTTTTTCTTTAAGTTTGGGTATGGGAACCTTAATTACCTATGCTTCCTATGTTTCAAAGGACGAAAATATTGTAGAAACTTCGTTTATTGTTGCCGGTGCCGATACATTAATAGCCATACTTGCCGGAATTGTTATTTTTCCTGCTGTTTTTTCGTTTGGTATTTCGCCGGGAGGAGGACCGGGGTTAGTTTTTGTTACTCTTCCTAATGTTTTTGCTCAAATACAAGGGGGTGAGTTCTTTGCCATAGCTTTTTTCTTGTCTCTTACAGTTGCTGCACTTACCTCGTCAATAAGTCTTTTAGAGGTTATTGTTGCTTATTTTAAGGAAGAACTGAAAATAGAACGTAAAGTATCAGCTACAATAGGAGTTGTTGTTATATCAATACTTGGAGTTTTTTGTACACTTTCGTACGGTCCATTGAAAAATTTTACAATTTTTGGTAAAACAATTTTTGATGCAGCTGACTTTTTAGCGTCTAATATTATTTTACCCGTAGGTGGATTCTCAATCGCTATTTTCGTGGGTTGGTTTATGGATCAAGAAAAAATTAAATCCGAAGTAACCAGCGATAATAAATACAAAATAAAAATTTACGGTGTTTACAGATTTCTAATTAAGTATGTTATTCCCTTTGCAATTTTACTTGTGTTCTTATCAAGCATTGGGGTTATTTAATTAGGTAAAAGTTAAAAGTTAAAAGTTAAAAGGTAAAAAGTAAAAGTAAAAGGTAAAAGGTAAAAGTTAAAAGGTAAAAGGTAAAAGGTAAAAGGTAAACAATTAATCACTGACCATTAACCACTAACCACTAACCATTAACCATTAACCACTAACAACTAACCATTAACCATTAACAACTAACCATTAACCATTAACAATTAACCACTAACCATTAACCATTAATCACCAATCATTATCAACTATTATTCTGGTTTATTAAAAAAAAAGATTAATTTTGCAGGCTAATTAGTTTATAGAACTTGCTTAGTAAATACATATATAGACTCTTGTAAGGGGTTAATATCTTGATAATGAGTTTTTTATATGTTTGTTGTTAATTTAATTTTATTTATGAGAAAGTTTTTATCATATACATTAATAGTATTTTTTATATTTTTTGCTTATTCATGTAAGTATCAAAAATTATTAAAAAGTTCAGATTCTGAGCTGAAATATACTAAAGCAAACGAATATTACGAAAAAGGAGATTATGCAAGAGCTGAAACTCTATACGAACAACTGGTTCCTGTGTTTAGAGGAACTGTAAAAGGGGAGGAGGTTTCGTATAAAAGAGCGTATTGCATATACAAAAATAAGGATTATATGACAGCCGGTTATAAATTTAGACATTTTGCAGTATCTTATCCAAATAGTGAGCATGCCCGAGAATGTAGCTTTATGAGTGCGTATTGCGATTATTTGAATGCTCCTAAATCATCGTTAGACCAAGAATTTACAAATAAAGCAATACGAAAATTTGGTTTGTTTATAGGTAAATATCCTGAAGATAAGAGAGTTGAAGAATGTAATCGACTTATTGATGAATTACGTGATAAGTTAGAGGAAAAGTCGTATGATAATGCAATGATGTACTATAGAATGGGGCGTTATAAGGCTGCTACAATAGCATTGGGAAACAGCTTAAAAGATTACCCCGACTCTAAATTTAAGGAAGCAATAATGTTTCATATTGTTAAGTCGCATTACAAATATGCGACAATGTCGGTAGAGTCAAAAAAAAGAGAGAGATTAGAGAATGCTCTAAGAGCATATAAAAAATTTAGCAGGTCTTTTTCTGAAAGTAAATACAGTAGAGAACTGAATAGAATTCATGAAAATATTAAGGAAAAATTATCATATTTCGGATAGTGATTAGTTGATAATTGATGCCGTAACCTAATACCAAATACTTAAAAATCAAAAAAGAGATGAACTTTAAGAGAACAAATGCAGCTTCAAGTACTATTACAAGAAATCAGTTAGATTTGAATGAGGGTACTAATAATGTGTATGAATCAATAGTTATTATGAGCAAAAGAGCAAATCAAATTGGTTCAGAAATAAAAGAAGACTTAAGTAAAAAATTAGAAGATTTTGCGTCGTATACCGACAATTTGGAAGAAATATTTGAAAACAGAGAGCAAATAGAAATTTCAAGATATTACGAAAGACTTCCAAAGCCAAGTTTAATTGCAATACAAGAATTTTTAGAAAAAGATATTTATTACAGAAACCCTAATGAAAACGAGGATAAAGCTGAATAAATAAATTTGTCTTGTGTTCCCATAATTTTGCTTTGCTGCATTATGGGTTGTTGTGACGATACTTCATTCTGATAGAATAACACAAAAATAGCCCGCGATTTACATCGTGGGCTGTTTTTTTACCGTTTTCCTGATTCTTTCTTCTTTTCTTTTTCTTTTTCTTTTTCTTGTTTTTCTTTTTCAGCCTCTTCTTGTTCGGCATTTAGGTCGTGTGTAATTCTGCCGGTTTTTTCCTGTTTTGCTTCTTCGTGTATCCAAATAAATATATCGTTTCTGTTTTTAGGCCTTAGTTTATCTTTCCATTCAAAATTTTTAAATTTCAGTTCTTCTTCTTTTAAAGTAAAAGGAGGATACAGAGTTCCTTCGGGATTTTCGTAAAACCAAATATCTTCAACTTGCTTTTCTCCCATTAAAATATTCATATCAACCGAAGTTACTTTATAAACTCCTGTAAGAGCCTCTTTTTCTTTCTTCTTTTCTCTAACAAAATATATTGCGGCACTGTTTTCTCTAACTTCAATTCTTTTCAACTTATTACTATCTACAAACACAATCATATCCTTACCCTTAATCTGGTCGAATCTGATACTGTCTGATACAGAGGCAATTATTGAGTTGTTAAATGTGCGTAGTTCTCTTATTTCGTTGTTTTTAGTTATTGCTTTTATAAAATTTGAGCTTATTTGATTTTTACCCGACCACAATATAGGTCTACCATGTAGTTCAAAGGTAGAATCTAAAAGCGAATATACCAACGAGTCGCACCTAGATTGAAAATCGGGTTTAAACATTTTAACCTTATGAAATGCCTTTACCAGTTTAAATCTTGTGCTGTCGGTTTCTGTAAATAAACTGTCTTTAACCGACATTAAGGTATCAGCGTGCATAAAAAGGGTGTCGTTTTTCATTATTTTTATAAACTGTGCGCTGTCTGTTAAAAGAGCCTTTTCCGACAGTTCGTGATATTCGCCATAGTTTCCTGTTAGTAGTGCATTTTGAGTGCTGTCAGTTGCCTCAACATTATTAAAAGCTTTACCAATATGTCGGTTTCTGTCGTAATATAAACTGTCGCCTTTTAGTGTGCTTTTTTCGTGTACCATTAGGGCATTTTGATTAAACTGTGCAATATCGCTTTGATGATTGTACCAGCCGTTTTCGCAATATAAATAACTGTTGGTCGTATCGGTTGAAATAATGCGAGTAGGTCCTAATATATACGATATTTTCCCTTTTGTGTCGTGTTTTAGTGTGTCAGAATATATTGTGTATTTAGGATTGTAAGCTCTAACCGAATCCCTAAAATATATCTCATCTTTGCCGGCATAATAGTATCCTAATACACTTACCAAAGTATCCTCGCCATTTAGTGTTGTGCCTCCGTCAAAATAGTATGCTATATCATCTAATGTATTGTAGTCTAATTTATCGGTATACAACATAAGACTATCTTTTTTCAGTATAATATTTTCTCTAACCATTGCAAGTTTTTTGTTGCCGTGATAATTAAGAGAATCGCCCCACATGTGCACCGTATCTTTGGCATTATTGGTTGGGCTAAACACATGAACATTTCCAAATGCTCTAAATGTTTGTTGTGAAAAATTATATAAAGCACTATCGCAAAACATATACGAAGAGTCGTGTTTTAATACTACTTTTCCTATTAATATTTTAACATCGGGATACAAAATTTCGTTTACAATCATTGAGTCGGAATGTTCTATAGTAATTTCTCTAACCCTGCTTGTATCGCTTTGCATATTTTGTTGACTGTATACAATATTGCTTATAGTCAAAAGTAAAATAATAAACCCAAGCATTATTGCCGATTTATGCTTAGTGCGAATTATTTTGCTACGCTTATGGCTGTTTTCTATTTCGATAGCCTTAATATTCATTGTTTTGTTAAAAATTTTAAGAGTTAGGCAAAAGTGTTAAAGTATTTCTTGAATTATTTTTTCTATACTGTACATTTCAGCTTCTGCCTTGTAGTTTCTTACTATTCTGTGTCGTAATATTGGAAGTGCAACCGCTTGAACATCTTCTATATCAGGCGAAAATTTTCCATTTAATACTGCATGAGTTTTTGCTCCCAGTACTAAATATTGCGATGCTCTGGGGCCTGCTCCCCAATTTAAAAATTGATTTGATAAACTGTGCGCATATTCAGTATTGGGTCTGGTTTTAGCTGCTAATTTGACAGCATATTCTACCACATTATTATTTATGGGTACACGCTTTATAAGATGCTGAAAATAATTAATTTCATCTTTAGTTATTACCGGTTTTAATTCAACATTGCTGTCGATGGTTGTATTGTTTACAATGGTAATTTCGTCTTCAATACTGGGATAATCTAACCAAATGTTGAACATAAACCTGTCTAATTGTGCTTCGGGCAAAGGATAAGTGCCTTCTTGTTCTATGGGATTTTGTGTGGCAAGAACAAAGAATGGTTTATCTAATTCGTATTTTTTTCCTGAAACCGTAACAGCTTTTTCTTGCATGGCTTCTAACAGTGCAGCTTGTGTTTTAGGCGGAGTTCTGTTTATTTCGTCGGCAAGTATAATATTCGAGAAAAGAGGCCCTTTTATGAATTTAAAATGCCTGTCTTCATCAAGAATTTCCGAGCCGCTAATATCAGAGGGCATTAAGTCGGGCGTAAACTGTATACGATTATATTTTAGCCCCAGAACTTTAGATATTGTGTTCACTAACAGTGTTTTAGCTAATCCCGGCACACCCACCAATAAACAATGTCCATCACTAAACAGTGATATTAACACTTGTTGAACTATATCATCTTGACCAAAAATAACTTTGGATATTTCTTTCATTAAGTTATCATTTGATTCTCTTAACGCTTCTATTGCTTCAACATCGTCTTTATAATTCATATTTAATACTTAAGTAAACTATACTAATTCTCTTGAGTTTTAATCAGCAAATTAACGAAGAAATACTTAATTTGAAAAATTTAATTTGAAAAATATTACCTTAAATCCGTAGGGTTTTAGTTATGAAAAGCTCAAATGCTTGTCAGCAAAGGTAAGCGCAGGTTTGTGCCTTGCAAACATAGCCGAAGCTATAATGAGAACCGAAAAACGGGCATCACACATCACTTATCACCTATTACTAAGCCCCCGTAATAAGTCAACTAACTGTCTTGTTTAGAGGTGATTTGAACAGCTAATAGATTATTTAATACAGTAGGATTTAAGTTTTATTGTGGAGAATATTTATCGGTTGTAAAATATATAACTATTATGTGCGTTTTTATGTAAATTTGTTGAAATAAATGTTTATCTTTGCGACAGATTGGATTATAATGTAGAACTCATTTAAACTTTTTTTGCTTATTATGTTTTCTTGTATTAAAACTCTGTAACTATTGGCTATTAATTTAGCAAGCAAAGAAACAAATTTTATAATTAACACATTAAAAATGACTAAAAGAATATTTATAATAATATTAACATTTACAATTACTAATATATTAAGTGCTCAAAATTACGGTGAATTAAAAGACGAAAGAGATGGCAAAGTATATAAAACCATACAAATAGGCAGTCAAGTGTGGATGGCGGAAAATTTGAATTACAAAACCAATAAATCGTGGTGTTATGATGATGATAGTTTAAATTGTGCAAAATACGGAAGATTGTATTCTCAAGAGGCTGCTGCCGGTTCGTGTCCCAATGGTTGGCATCTTCCTTCTGATGATGAGTGGAAGCAACTTGAGCAGCATTTGGGTATGAGTAAGGAAGAAGCTGAAAAATATGATACTTGGCGTGGTAGCAATCAAGCTGAAAAGTTGTTGGCCGATAGTACTTTGGGCTTTAACATTCTTCTTGCAGGATACAGAAATCCTCCCGCTAATAATATGTTGCAAGGTATGCAAGCATTTTTTTGGACATCAACAGTGAATAACACATTAGCATATATGAGACAGTTTTACGAAAAACAAACAAAAATTTACAGACGAGTTCGACCTGTAAATTGGGCTTTTTCTGTTAGATGTGTTAAAGATGAATAGTAGGGTATATATTATCAACACTTCGTTAAATTAGCAATTAATAATTAGTAGTTATATTCCTGATAATCAGAATATTATATAAATATTCCCGGGTCTCATAAAGCCCTAATAATCAGGTTGTTACAAAAACATAACAAAGTGTTGTATCATGTAATCTTTGTTAATTTAGTGAATTATGAATACCAAGCCTTGGCATTACCACCTAAAACGTAAAAAAATAAATGTATGAAACCTCAAAGTATTTTACACTTGACTTTTGCTTTTGTACTTCTCTCTACATTAAGTATAACAGCTCAAAGCATAACAGCTCAAAATAATCAAGATGAATCGTTTTATATATCGGAAGGGTATATAGAATCGGAAAATTTTGATAATTCTATTAAATTGTATGAAAGGGTATTAGACGAAGAACCTGATAATCCAGATGTTAATTTTAAATTAGGTTTCTGCTATTTGAATACTCCCGATAAAAAACATAAAGCCATACCATACATTCAAAAAGCCGTTGGATATTTCGAAAAAAAGAAAAAAAGAATTAAAAAACACAAAAAAGACTATTTAGAATATAGTTTTTACTTGGCAAAAGCATATTATGCAAGTGGTAAATTAGATACAGCCCTATATCACTACAAAAGATTAAAACAAGTGAGTGATAAGTACATGACAGAGGTCATAAATAAGGAAATAGTGAATATTTCCAAAGCTTTTTCGTCTGATGCCGATTCGACAAAAATTCAAAATTTGGGAGATATAATTAATTCACAATACAGTGACCATTCGGCTTTTGTTTCGGCAGATGAATCGGTATTGTTATTTACTTCAAGGCGAGAAAATAATTACAGCGATGTATTATATGAAGATGATCAGTATGATGAAAATATTTACATCTGTTATAGAAAACCCGATGGCAGTTGGACAAAACCTAAAAGTATAGGAAATAATATAAACACAAGTGACCATGATGCCGTAATAGGTTTATCTGCCGATGCTCAACAATTATTTATGTATAAAGAAGAAGATAAAGGAAGCATTTATGTTAGTAATTTACAAGGAGATGTTTGGTTGAAACCTGCAAAATTAGGTCCCAATATAAATACTCGTCACAGGGAAACATCTGCGTCAATTTCGTATGATGGCTCCACTTTATATTTTACAAGCGACAGAAAAGGAGGATTTGGAGGTTTGGATATTTACTATTCTGAAAAGCAAGCAGACGGAACTTGGGGGAAAGCCGTAAACCTTGGACCGGGAATAAACACGTCCGGTGATGAAAGATCACCGTTTATAAATTCTGATGGTAAAACCCTGTATTTCAGTTCAGAAGGGCATGTAAGTATTGGTGGGTTTGATGTTTTTAAGTCTACAAAAAATGAGTTTGGAACTTGGACTAAGCCTCAAAATATAGGTTATCCTATCAATACAATTTCAGATGATATATATTATATGAGTGTTGCCAGTGGCAAACGTTCTTATTTCACGTCGGCTCGTGAGGGAGGTTTGGGTAAAACTGATATTTATGCAATAGATTTAAAAACTCCGGCTTTTGAACCTGAAATTGTAATGTTTAAAGGAACAGTTAGTGTTTGTGAAGGGGCATTACCCGAAGTTTCAATAGTGGTAAAAGACGTCAAAACAAATAAAGTAGATGGTATATATGCTTCTAATTCTACTTCAGGAAAGTTCCTTTTTGTATTGAAAAGCCAAAATTCATGGAAAGTTGAGTTCTATGCCAATGATAAGATGTTTTATAGTGAAATTATTACTGTAAGCGATTCTACCACTTACGAACAGATGCATAAAGACCTTAAAATTCCAATTGATGCTCCTTGTTATCGAGAATGGTTAGCAGCCGAAGCGGAAAGATTAAAAAAACTAAAAGAGAAACCTGTTGAAGTAGAAATTCATGATATTTTATTTACTGATAATATAGAGCTTGGGCAGGGGAATAAAGAATTGGATACAATAGCTAAATATTTAGCTAATAATCCTACAGCAGTAATTAAAATATGCTCTTATGCCGATGCTAAAGGTCGTGCCTCTTATAACTACAACTTAAGCTTAAAACGAGCGAATTATGTTAAAGATTATTTATTGAATCTTGATGTTAAGCCTTATCAACTGGAGGTGGAAGCTTATGGCGAAGAAAACCCTATAGCTATGAATAAAACCAGTGGCGGCAGATGGAATAAAAATGGCAGGAAATACAACCGTAGAATAGAGTTTAAAGTTATTCAACAAGGTAAAAATATTCTTGTTGTAAAACCAATTACCGATATTCCTGTTCATCTTATAAACGATAAATATGATAAAAATTATAAGAAAAACAAAGATAAACACGTGGAAATAACTTATTAGTAAATTTTTTCACTTTCACCTTTCACCTTTTTACCTTTTAATGTTAGAAACAGAAAATATAAAACTTCGAGCCATAGAACCTGAGGATATAGCATTGTTGTATGAATGGGAAAATGATGTTGAAATA
>PDWJ01017519.1_pt1 | contig 10375 bp, 11 predicted proteins | sample 1430881 | NCBI WGS metagenome assembly PDWJ01 (sample SAMN01162460, study PRJNA174530) | Oral metagenome, whole genome shotgun sequencing project. | biome: Marine environment; feature: Marine mammal; material: Swab sample of the gingival sulcus; isolation source: swab sample of gingival sulcus... | reverse complement strand
CTTGGTGATTTAAGTGCAGGAACTAAAGGGGGTTCAATAATCTGGGCTTTTAATTCAGCTAATACGGCAATAAAAAAAATAATCAATTATTATTTATAAATCTTCTTTAGTGAAGAATCTCTGAAGAATTTTTATAATTTAATTTTTATTCAAATAATAATTCTTCGGAGCTTTCTTGTAGTTATAATCTTTCCATAAAAATTTGCATTGTTTTTTTTATAGATTAATTTATAAATTAGGTAACAAATAAAAAAATATTATGAAAAGATTATTATTACTCATAGTTTTTATACCGATTTTATTACTTGAAGCTCAACAAATCGGTAATGTTATAGTAGAAAAGCCTCACAAAGTTTTTCCTGATAATTCACTTGGTGTAAATTTAATAATTGGTGAAAGTGGTTTTGGACTTGGTGGTTTTTATAACTATAAGTTAGTAAACAAACTTACCGGTTTTATCGATTTATCTATAACCGAATCGAAAGATACAAGAGAGATTCAACGATATAATTATTTTGGACAACTAATTGTAGTATCCGAAAAAAAAAATAGAATATTTCCCATACCTCTAAATTTTGGCTTACAGTATAGGATATTTTCAGAATCCTTAACTGATAATTTAAGACCTTACATTTCTGCCAGTATTGGGCCCACTATGTTTATTACAACTCCGGCTGCTAAAGAATTTTTCTCGGCTTTCGCTGATACGAAATTATATTGGGGACTTAGCGGATATGTTGGTTTTGGAGCAAATTTTGGTTTAACTTCAGATAATTTAACAGGTATTTGTATAAGATATTATTATCATCAATTATTTAACGATGGTCTTGAACAAAATTATAATGAGTACAAAAAAAATATACAATCTATTGCGTTAACAATAAACATAGGAGTAATGTATTGATTATTTATTTTTTTATTTTAATTTAAATTGATAAAAATCACAATAAATTTTAAGTTCTTCTGTAAATTATTCATAAAAAAATAAATAATTTTACAAAAATTAGCTTATGAATTCTAATACATTTGATAGAAAAAATTACTTAGACGGAAATAAAATGACCCCAAATATTTTTACTAAATTATCAATGGAGAATATTGATAAGAACAAAATTATTATAAAAGTTGATTTATTAAGAGCTACCGCTCACGAAGCAAAATCCTTTTCGGAATATTTAGATCAAGTTCCCAGCAAAGATTTATACTTGATAGACTTAAGCAAGTGCTCTTTTATTGATTCAACATTCCTCGGTTCTATTATTTTATTTACAAAAGAACAAACTAATAAAGTAAAATTAATAGTTTCCGATAAAAAACAATTGGCAATATTTAAAATATCAAAAATTGATTCACTTTTTGATATTTATACAAGCATAGAAGAAGCCTTAAACTAACTGTAAAGACTCGCAAAAATTTAGAAAGTTTATAAAGTCTATAAAACTTTTTTATGAAATACTTACTTATTTTATTACTAACACTCTTAACTATAACGGATCAGTTTGTGTCGCAAAATTTAAATTCTTTAAAGCTTTATAATTCCTATTCAGATTATAGAGAAAAAAACTTTAACAATAAACTCTTTAAATATTCTTCAGTTAAAAACTTAGTTGAAGAATTGAAAAAAAATAAATTATTTACAATAACCAAAGAAGGTACCTCTTTAGATAAAAGAGATATTTATTTAATTAAAACCGGCAAAGGAAGAACCAATGTGCTGCTTTGGTCTCAAATGCACGGAGATGAATCAACTGCAACAATGGCTTTGGTAGATCTTTTTAATTTTTTCTCTTCTGATGATGACTTTAATCAACTCAGAAAACAAATATTAAAAAAGTTAAAAATATATTTCATTCCTATGCTTAACCCAGATGGTGCTGAAAAATTTCAACGTAGAAATGCTTTAGATGTTGATCTAAACAGAGATGCATTAAGATTAGAATTTCCGGAATCAAAAATTCTTAAATTTTTAAGAGATAAAATAAAACCGAAATTTGCTTTCAATCTACATGATCAAAATACACATTATACTTCTGGAAATAGTTTTAGAGCCGCAACACTTTCATTTTTGGCACCAGCCTATAATTATGCAAAAGATGTAAATGAAGTTCGTGGAAACACAATGAAATTAATTGTAGATATTTATAATGAACTTTCTAAATTTATTCCCGGACATATTGCTAAATATAGCGATGAATTTGAACCAAGAGCTTTCGGAGATAATTTTATGAAATGGGGCACAAGTTCCGTTTTAATAGAATCTGGTGGATGGAAAAATGATGAAGAAAAACAGTTTATTAGAAAACTCAATTATATTTCTATTTTAACCGGCTTAAATTCCATTGCAAATAATTTATATAAAAAAGCAGATATTGAAGTTTACCACAATATTCCGTTTAACGATAGACTATTATTTGATCTACTTCTTAAAAACCTTACAATTAAATTCAAAAATAAAAAGTACAAAATCGATATAGGAATTAATAGAGAAGAAACCATAACTAAAGACCAAACACAGGTTTATTATCAAAGCATAATTGAAGATTTAGGAGATCTTTCAATTTTTTACGGATACGATGAATTAAATTTAGATGGTTATGAAATTAAAAAATCAAAAATATTTAAGACGTCTGTACAAGAATTAAATGAACTAAATATTAGCAAATTATTAAAAGATGGTGTTGGCTTTATACAATTAGAAACAATTTCTTTGAAAAGAGAATATTCTAGTTTACCATTTAATTTATTACTAAATAAATCCGCAATAGAACTAAATCCCCAAAAAAATGGTTACGCTAATTTTACAATTTGGAAAAACAATAAGCTTCATTACAATGTAATTAATGGTTTCATTTACGATGTTAAAACATATTTTGATGAATATAATAATGGTTTAATTTTTACAGCAATGACAACAATTTTACGTTGAGTTTTTTAGCACAGACTTTCTAGTCTATGTTTAATTGTTTCTTTCTCAGCCTGGAAAGGCTAAGTTGCAATTTACCTTGCAAAATTCATCATTCTGAATTTGTTTCAGAAGTTTCTATAAAAACAAACAACTGAATTTTAGATTGAAATATAAATAGCAGGGAAAGTATAAGTAGAATAATAATCTATACTTTGTAACAACAACATTAACAACTTAAGTAAGTTTAGAATTAAGTAGTAATTTGGTTGTTGAAACATCCAGGACAATTGAAATTGAATTAAGTGGAAATTTAATAGAAAATGCAATAACTTGTGGAACTGCTCCAGCTTTATATGATTTTGTAACCGGACATAGTCAATTTTATGGTGGAGCTACCGGAGCAGAAGAATTATAGAATTTTTTATTGTATCAAAATATTCTTTACTTTTAATTTGGTGTGATACTTATCACCTCTTAACTTAAAAATATTCACAATATTAACATTCGTTTACATATAAAGTTTTATCAAGCTTCAAGAAATATATTTTTTTATATAAAAGTTGAAATATTATTATTATTTTATTAATAAAATAAATTGATTTTCTAGGGAAGAATTAAATAACTTAAATAAACCAAAATTTTTGGAGGAAATATGAAAAAATTCTTATCAAGTGTATTGCTTTTAGTTTTTTGTGCAACAGTCTCTTTTGCACAAGTTGAAGCAAATAAAGTTATACCCGAAACAAGTAAAATTAGCAAAACTTCTTCAGCGAAAGTTGCTTCCTATGATTTTACAACAAATGCTAGTAAGTTTTATGGTGGAACAAACGGTGCTAAAGAAATTGAAGCCGGAGTTTGGGGAATGATTGCAGGTGATGCAAACGGAGATGGTGGAATTTATGCAGAAGACTATACAGCATATCAAACTAATCAAGGTTCGGAAGGTTATCAAATTGCTGATTTCAACATGGATGGTGGTGTATATGCAGAAGATTATACTATATATCAATTAAATCAAGGTAAAGAAACTTCTGTCCCTCAATAGAAATTTTTAGAAAAAAAAAAGGAACATATAATGAAAAATATAATATTACTATTTTTATTAGTATCTTTTAGCAATTTATTTGCTAATGTTAACACTAGACTAACTCAAATTAGTAATTCTGGTGGCACATTAATTTTTGATGTCGAAGCAATGTCAGATGCCGAAGTTGTTAATATAAATTCATTCCAGAATGCTTTACAATTAGATGCAACTTTCCAAGCTCAATCTCCAAGTGTATCTTTTTCTAATCAGTTATTCCCAGCAACCGCTTATAACACTACAGAAGATTATAACAGTAGTACTGGACGTATTCGTTTTGTATATACTTATGATACTGATGCTAGAGGACAAATAGGAACCTCATGGACTCCTGTTTTACGAATAACTATTACTTATGACCAAAAATATCCCTCTACCAGTAGAACTAACATCATTCTCGGTTAATTCTGTAGAAGGTTCAAAAGCTCAATTAGAATGGGAAACAGCAACAGAAGTTAATAACTATGGTTTTGAAGTTGAAAGAGCAGTTTTAACAGATGATTTAGAAGAAATTGCAGAAAAAACTAAATGGGAAAAAGTTGCTTTTGTAAAAGGTCATGGAAATAGTAACTCATCAAAATTATATTCTTTTACTGATAAAAACTTGCTTGGTGGTAGTAAATTTTCTTACAGACTAAAACAAATAGATATTGATGGAAAATTTGAATATTCAGATATTATTGAAATAGAAATTTTACCAAATAAATATGAATTACATCAAAATTATCCAAATCCATTTAATCCATCTACTTTAATAAGGTTCTCATTACCGGAAGATACACAGCTTGCTATAAATATTTATAACCTTCTTGGTCAAAAAGTAACTACTTTATTAAATAAAGAACTTAAAGCAGGGAATCATGAAGTTAATTTTAATACTGCTTCAGCCGGATATAACCTAGCTAGTGGTGTTTATATTTATAGTTTAGAATCAAAGAATTTTTCACAAGTTAAAAAAATGATTTTAATGAAATAAAAATCTCTTTAAATGGGATAAAATATGAATAAAGATTTTTTAAAAGATGATCATTACATAGAAAATGATGATTATCTAAATTTAGAAATTGTAAATACAAGAAAAAAAATAATTAAAATTGGAATAAGTACTATATATATACTTTTACTTGCAGTTTCGTTATTTATTGTTTAGACAAGCATATAAAAGCTCTTCTATTAAGGAAGAGCTTTTATATGAATATACATAGATTTATGAGCCAAATAAAAAACTATGGGAAAAAGATACGCAACTAACAAGCACGACCCAAATTTAACCGTTAAAGAAATTACAGAACTTATCTCAGAAAGAAGGCATAGTATATATTTAAGAATTGGATTAATTTCAATCTATATTATTCTTCTTATAATCTCTATTTTGATTACATAAAGCTAGAAATTGGAAGAACCTAATCTTCTATTTTTATTCTTTTTTTTAATTACATTATTTTGGGAAATGGTGAGTTATATCATGTAAATACGATTGTTTTTCTTCTTATTGATTATTATTAAATTTTTAAGAAAGAAATATAATGCGAAAAAAACTTGGTATAATAATATTCTCTATCCTCTCTACATTTTCAACTGCACAAAATGTTCCAAAACAAGGTGGAATCTGTTTTAGAATTGATGATAATAGTCTTATTAATCAATATAGAGATTATATAAATATATTTGAAAAGTATAATCAAAAATTTACATTTGCTATGAATTTGGGCTTAGATGAATTCTCTGATCCGGCTTATGTAGATAGCATAAGGGTATTTCAAGACTTAGGGCACGAGCTATTAGATCACACACCAAATCATAGAACAAATTATTTTACAACTCAATTTGACACTAATTATTATAAAAATCATGCGGGTGTTGATCATATAATTGATACAAAAATCTGTTTAAAACATGAAATTCCAGATTCACTTTTCTCAGAAATGAGCGATACCGCAACTGTAAGAAATGATACTGTTTTTTTTACATCGAAAATTTATAATGAAATTACTAAAAATTATTACAATAGATATATTTATTTTCCAAGTTTATCGCAGCTTGTATTAGTAAAGAATTATCACAATAATACAGCTGTATTTACTGATAAATGGGATGATTCATTAAACCTAGGTGTACATAATGGAATAAAGTTTCATATATTCCAAACACATCGCATAAATCTAACACCAGAAGCACTCGAATTATTAGCAGACGAAACAGTAAAATTATCTGAACTTTATAACCTAGAGTCTCCAACAGTTTGGATTCACCCAGGAGGAATATTTCCAAATCTACATGCCAATAAAATAAAAGGTCCATTTGAGACGGTCGGATATTCTTCCGCTGCAACATATCCCCAACCGGCAGAAAAAGTTTATAATGAATATAATCCGAATAATGATAGACAATTTGCAATGCAATGGGGAGATTTTGTTGAAGATAGGGACTCTTTTGACAAACTAAAAGGTGTTATTGCCGATGGAATTGCAAAACATAGAGTATTAATTGGACATGGACATTGGTATTCAGAAGGTGTGGAGAAATGGAATAATTATATTGCAAAAAATGATAGCTTATTAGAGTGGGCTACCAATAACTCAATACCCATAAAAACTTATTCTGAATGGACAGATCTATTATATAATAAAACGCCTAATCCTTATGAAAATATAATGCCACCCCTTAATGTTGATATAGACAGCAATAATATTCCTGATGGTTATGGAAATTTACACTATCCAATTTCAGATTTAACAGGAGTATTAGTTGAAGATCCCTCTGCTCCAGATAGTATAGCTTATCGTTCATTATTTTTTAATAACTATAAACAAATAACCCATATAATCGAGATGGGAGGAATTGAAAAAGGTGAAAATGATATTGGACAAAGTATGATCTATCTCAATCAACAAATGGAAATACTAATTTAATTATTCCAGATACTTTATCAGAAATAAACATAGATATATATCATCAAACTACTAATCCAAAACCAATTTGGATTAGTGGAATGTATCTTGCTAAAAAAATTGAAATCGATAGTTTAAAACTTACAGTACTAAATGATAATACAATAGAAGTTGGAGACAGTATTTTTGTTGAAGTATCATTATTTAATGAATTTGGAGATTCAGCTTTAACATCCTACCAATATGAAATTATTTTTCCAGATTCGTTATCAGCACAATTATTAACGACAGGCAATTTATCCTTTAAAAATAACTTTAAGGATACTATAATTGTTAAAGACAATGTAAGTGAAGTTATAGCTTTAACCGCCCAATTAAAAAATGATACAACAGTTAATAGTAAAATCAATATACCAGTAGTGCATTCACAAAAATTTGTAGACTTAAAAATTTTTCTAGAAGGACCTTATAATAGTAGTAATAGAAAAATGAACAATGGATTATCTAGTCGTATTCCATTAATTTCTCCATATACTGAGGCGCCAGATACATTGACTAGTATTCCTGAGAATATGGTAGATTGGGTACTTGTAACATTAAGAAAAGATGTAGATTCAGAAAACCCAAATCCACAGACTTCTGTAAATGTTATCAGTAAATCTGCAATAATTGATTGGAATGGAAAAATAAAGGATCCTAAAACTCATGATAATATTGGATTAAGAATTAATGAAGGGTATTACTATATAGAAATCAAACACAGAAATCATTTACCTGTAATGAGCTCGCAAACCATTCATTTCTAAGAATGATTATAAAATATTTTAAATAATAATTGTTATATTTATTAATTCTATTGTTTGTAACAAATAAAAATTATTGACCTTGATTTTATATTAATAATTCTTTTTTTTAAAGAGAATTATTCGATAATTAATATATTTTCATTAAGGATATTATGCGTTTAAAATATATTTTAATATTTACTATAATAAATTTATCAATTTTATCAGCCCAAACTGAAGTTGGGAAATATGCCGGTGAGTTTTTATCGCTTGGTGTTGGTAGCAGAGCTTTAGGAATGGGCGGTGCTCATGTTTCCGTAGCAGAAGATGTTACTTCTGGTTATTGGAATCCTGCCGGATTAGCAAGAATGAATTATCCGCAAATTTCGCTAATGCACGAAGAACATTTTGGCAGTTTAGTTAATTATAATTATGCAGCAGTTGCTATTCCCTACGGTAAAGATATGAGTTTTTCAATTAGTGCAATAAGATTAGGAATTGATGGAATTCCCGATACAAGAAATGCATTAATTGATAGACAAACCGGAGAACAAATTTCAGATCCTACAAATGCAAATTGGGGACTAGATTACAGTAAAATAACAGAATTTAGTAATACAGATTGGGCATTTTTTCTTTCTTTTGCACGAAGACAAAGTGATAAATTCTATTGGGGAGCAAATGTTAAATTTATAAGAAGAGATATTGCAGAATTTGGAGCAACAGGAATTGGATTTGATGTTGGTGCAATATACATGCCATATAAAAATTTCAGCATCGGTGCAAATTTAATGGATGTAACTACAACTCTACTTGTTTGGGATACCGGATTAAATGAGCTTATCTCTCCAACTGCAAAAATTGGTGCTTCCTATATGTTAGAATTTCTTGGTGGAAGATTTACTCCGGCATTAGATTTTGATATTCGATTTGAAAATAGAAAAACCGCTTCATATTTTAATGTTGGTCCTATAAGTTTTGATACACGATTTGGACTTGAGTATAATTTCAAAAATATTGTTTCAGTACGTGGCGGCTATAACGATGTAAAACAATTTACAATTGGTGCAGGGGTAAAATTACCAAAGTTAAATATTGATTATACTTTTGCAACTTTTAATAAAACAGAATCTAACAGTTTACCTGATACACATAGAATTTCTCTTATTTTAACTATAGAAGAACCTAAATTTTTGAGATCAAGTAACTAAATTCAAAATAATTTTTATGATTAAAAAATTATTTTTATCTGTTTTCTTTTACTTTTTTTTCTTTTTATTTATTTTGGGTTGTAGTTCAACTTCTAATTTAGACAAAACTAACAGACTTTACAAACAGATTACTGCTTCAGGTAATTTACAAATCAAAATTCCAAATAATTGGATAGAAATTAAAGACAACCATAATCAATTATTTGATATTTGGTTAGTGAATAAAAAAAATGATGCTTCTATTGTTTTTATTCCTATTTATATAAGCGAAGAAATTGTATTTAATAATGAGTTAGATAAATTAGATACTATAAAAGAAATTGTACTTGCTAAAAAGAAAGCAACATCAACTAATTTTGCAATTTTGGAAAAAACTAACTTAAACAATAATTTTATTTCTCAATCGATCCGATATTTAATTGAAGGGAAAGAATATAATTCAATAATTTTTGGAAAAAATAATGTATTCTATGAATCGCAGGCATATATAAAAAGTGGGAATCAACCTAGCTCTCTTAGCTTAAATGATTTAATTGAAGTTCAGGAACACATTTTAAAAAATGCAAAAATAAAATAATTATCTTTTAACTGCCTTCCAGAAAAAATCTACATGTTGTTTTAATAAGTTTTTCTTTTCTTTTTCTTTCTTAATATTATGTATAAGTTCAATTTGTATTACTAATAACGAACTTATGAACTCTCTACTTAATAAATCCGTATCATATTTATTTATAAATTTATGTTTTATCATTTCCTTAAAAATAAATTTACATAACTTTCTAAATTCTTTTACATAGCTATCTAAAGAATATTCGTGAACTTCCGTTCCGGCACTATGTTTACTAAGAAGAATTTTGATGAACATTTGTTCTTCTGTTGAACTCCAAAATTCTAATAAATTTTCAGAAAGTAATAAGAAAAACTTTTCGGGTTTAGAAATATTATTGATTAAAACATCTGTAAGTATAATTGGACCAAAATTTCTTTCGCTAAATTTTTCAATTATTTTTTCTAAAATTTCGTCTTTGGACTTAAAATGGTTATAAATTGAACTTTCTCTTTTTCCTACCGCTTTTGCTATATCTCTTATAGAAGCACCATGATAAGAATTTTCTGAAAAAAGTCTTAATGCAGCATCAAGAATTTGTTCTTTTGTATTTTTTAATTCCATTAACCGTCTCCACAAAAATGAACGAACGTTAATTTAGTAATATTTTATATTTTTCTCAATCGTAAAATTAGATTATATGAAACTATAAAAGCAATAGTTTAAATAAACACTCTCTTCTGAGAAACTTATTAAATAAAAATATCTTCAAACTATAGCCTAATTCTTCTTAATACTAACACTTTTATTATTTCTTACGGGAATAAGAAGACTAAATAAATATCCTAGAACAAAAGCTGAAATCAATCCGGAAGCAGAATATAAAAGAAAGTTCAAACTTGAATACTCTTTTATTAAAAACTGTATTACCGCACTACTTAGCAACCCTAAT
>PDWJ01005503.1_pt1 | contig 10375 bp, 7 predicted proteins | sample 1430881 | NCBI WGS metagenome assembly PDWJ01 (sample SAMN01162460, study PRJNA174530) | Oral metagenome, whole genome shotgun sequencing project. | biome: Marine environment; feature: Marine mammal; material: Swab sample of the gingival sulcus; isolation source: swab sample of gingival sulcus... | reverse complement strand
AAGTCTAAATTTTGATAAGGGTTTAACTGTACTCACTGGAGAGAGTGGTGCGGGTAAATCCATTATTTTAAATGCGATAAAACTCTGTCTAGGTGATAAATCATCAAAGCATATTATTAGGGATGTAAATAAGAAGGCTAAATTTGAATTAATATTTGAACAAGACGAGTTGTATGTTATTACGCGCGAAGTTTTTCCAAGCGGCAAGTCTATTAGCAGATTGAATGGGGATGTTATAAGCATTCCTGAGTTAAAGAAAGTGACCGAAAAACTAATTGATCTTTTTTCACAAAAGGAACATAACTATCTACTTGATAAGACAAAACAAGTTGAGTATATAGATAACTATGGTGGAAGTAGCAATCATAAACTGTTAGAGAAAATTGAACAGATATATACAGATAGACAAAACCTAATTTCAAAGTTAAAAACGCTAGAAAACGATAACAATACGTATGAAGAAGTAATGTTTGAATACGAAGAAATATCAAGACTTGGCATTGACGTTGAAAACGATAAAATGCTTGATGAAGAGTATAATAGGCTAATAAACATAGGTGAGTTTAGAGATAATATCTACAAACTCAAAAATTCTTTAGACAATGTAACAGATAGTTTATATACAGCTACAGATAAAATATCTGAGGTTTTAAACTATGACTCAAAATTTGAAGAACTCAGCGATAGAATAAACAGTGCTTACTATGAAGTCAGAGATATGTATGATGAAGTAAGTTCATATGATATTGAAGATGTGGATGATAACTATATAAAAGAACTTGAAGAGCGAATTGGAGAAATAGACTATCTTAAGAAAAAGTATTCTAAGAGTTTAGAAGAGTTATATGATTATCAACTTATGTTAGAAGAACGTATAAATAGTTTCAATTCTAAGGATGATTATATAAGAGAAATAAAGCTTAAAATAAATAAAGCAGAAGCTGAGTACAGACTTAAATCAAATGAACTAAAGATTTTAAGAGAGAAAGAGTTTAACTCTATAACAAAGGAGTTAGAGAAAATACTTAATGAACTATCAATAAAGAATGCTAAATTTAAGCTTGTATTTACAGAAGAAGGGTTTAATCCCTCAGGACTATATGAAACAGAGATATACGCATCTTTAAATAAAATGGATTACAAGCCACTTAAAGATATCGCATCTGGAGGTGAGTTATCTAGAATTATGCTAGCTCTAAAGACTATTTATACGAAAAGCGAAGGAATAAAATGTATATTCTTTGATGAAATAGATGCTGGGATATCAGGAAAAAGTGCATTTGAAGTTGGAGTAAAGCTAAAAGAAATATCAAATGGGAATCAAGTGGTATCTATAACTCATTTACCTCAGATAGCTTGTTTTGCAGATAGCCACTTATTTGTCACAAAAGACAAGTATAATACTGAAGTAAGAAGCATAGATGGAGATGATCACATTGAAAGAATTGCGTTTATGATGAGTTCAGCAATTAGCGCTAAGTCAAAGGAGTCAGCTAAGGAACTTATAGCTAAAGCGCAAAGCATATAATAAAACATTTGGGGTATAGTAATACTATTACAATATGAGGAGCTATGATGAATATATATCACATAATAGAAAAGAAAAGGGACAAAAAGACATTAAGCAAAGAAGAAATAAAATACTTTATAGATGAATATACAAAAGGCTCTATAAAGGATTATCAAGCTTCTGCACTGCTTATGGCTATGTACATAAATGGCCTAGATAGACAAGAGACAATAGATTTAACAGAATCAATAATGTTATCAGGAGAAACTATAGATTTAAGCCATATTGACGGTATAAAGGTTGACAAACACTCGACTGGTGGAGTTGGAGATAAGACAACACTTGTTTTAACACCACTGCTTGCTAGCTTCGGACTTAAAGTAGCTAAAATGAGTGGAAGGGGGCTTGGCCATACCGGCGGTACCGTTGACAAACTTGAATCTATTGAAGGATTCAAAACAGAGTTAAGTGCTGAAGATTTTTATGATCAAGTGAATAGAATTGGTATATCAGTTATTGGACAGACTAAAAATATAGCGCCTGCGGATAAGAAACTATATTCGCTTAGAGATGTTACAGCTACAATAGATAATATTGGTCTTATTGCAAGTAGTATTATGAGTAAGAAACTTGCTTCTGGTTCAGATGTTATTCTTCTAGATGTAAAAGTTGGAAGTGGAGCATTTTTAGAAACTGAGGAAGAGGCTGAGAAACTTGCTAGAGTTATGGTTGATATTGGAACTGGTATGGGCAGAACTGTGAGCGCTCTAATAACAGACATGAATGAGCCACTCGGTATTGCTGTAGGAAATAGTATTGAGGTTATGGAAGCAATAGATACACTTAAAGGTGAGGGACCAGAAGATTTTAGAGAGCTTTGTATCCAACTTGCTACCCGTATGCTTCAGATAACAGATTATGAAAAAGACTATGACAAAGCGAAAGTATTAGTTGAAGAAAAACTAAATAATGGTGAGGCCTTAGACAAGTTTAAAGATTTTATAGCAGCTCAAGGTGGCAAAAACTTAGAGCTTAGCTTAGCTAAAAATAAGCTTGATATCACTAGTGAAAAAGAAGGATACTTACACAGTGTTATAACTAAGAATATTGGTGAAGCTGCACTTATGCTTGGTGCAGGAAGAAGAACTAAAGAAGAACAGATAGACCATGAGAGTGGATTATATTTCTATAAAAAAATAGGTGACTATATTAAAAAGGGAGATGTTATAGCAACGCTATATACTAATAAAAAAGAAGCCTTAGAGGAAGCAAAATCGCTTATCGAAAAGTCTATTGAAATTAAGAAAGAAAAGATAGAAAAGCTTAAGAAAGTTAAGACTATCATCTAGATAGGGGGAAATATGTATAATAATATATATTTTGGTAGCGTTTTTGTAGCTGGCTTGGTGTCATTTTTTGCTCCATGCATAATACCTCTACTGCCAATATACATTGGTATGTTGTCAGATAAAAAGAAAGCAAGTGCTTCGTTTAAAATAGGTAAAAGCACAATATATGTATATACAATAGTAAAAAGTTTAGCGTTCGTCCTAGGTATTTCAACTAGTTTTGTATTGCTAGGATTTGGCGCTGGCTGGATTGGAAGTTTAGTTACAGGTAAGACATTTATTACTGTAATGGGTGTTGTTGTAATTATACTTGGTATTCACCAGACGGGATTGATTAGAATAAAAAAACTTGAAGGTGAAAAAAAGATAAATGTTAAAAGGAGTTTTAAAGGAGATCTTTTAGGTAGTTACTTACTTGGATTTACATTTAGTTTCGGATGGACGCCATGTATTGGCCCAGTACTTGGTAGTATAATAGGACTATCATCAACTTCTAGCACAGTTTACTTTGGTGCTCTTATGATGTTAACTTATTCATTAGGCTTATCAATACCATTTCTTCTAATATCGTTGTTCTCTGATGTATTGCTTACAAGGGCAACTGGCATGAAGAAACATATGAAGAAGTTTAGAATAGTTGGTGGTCTTCTAATAATCCTTATGGGCGTACTTATGATTGCGGGTCAAGTAAATGAGATTACAGCGTTTTTTGAAAAGCTTTTCTAGCTTACTGTTATTAATAGTAATAGTTTCTAGTTGTAGTAGTGTAAAGGTAGAAAAAGAAGAAGTTAAAAATGAAAAAATTAAAGAGGTTGATGAAATGAATAAAAAAGTGATTTATCTTGCTGGTGGGTGTTTCTGGGGAGTTGAAGAATACTTCGATAGAGTGTATGGTGTTGTGGACTCTGAGAGTGGTTATGCTAATGGTGACACTGAAAATCCTACTTATGAGAATGTTTGCTATGATAAAACAGGACACGCAGAAACTGTTAAGATAACATATGACTCATCAAAAGTTGGTCTAAAAACTCTGCTTCTACATTATTTTAGCATAGTTGATCCTACATCATTAAACAAACAAGGTAATGACATTGGGGTGCAATATAGAACTGGTGTTTATTACACAGATGAAGCTGATAAAAAGGTAGCTGAAGAAGAACTTAAGAAACTTGAGGATAGGATAGGAAGCGAAGTAAAAATTGAATTAACCAAACTGGATAATTACTACAAAGCTGAAAATTATCATCAAGATTATTTAAAGAAGAACCCAAATGGTTATTGTCACATAAGACTTGATAATTCTACAAATCTTATTATACCTACTTGGGATTATAAAATGAAAAGTGAAGAAGAACTAAAGAAAGAACTTACAAGTGTGCAGTATAATGTAGCGTTTAAGAATGCAACTGAAATGGCATTTTCGAATGATTATCACAAAAACTATGAAGAGGGAATATATGTTGATATAACAAGTGGTATGCCACTTTTTTCATCAACTGATAAGTTTGACTCTGGTTGTGGATGGCCATCTTTTGCAAAACCGATACAAGAAGGTTTACTAGATTATCTTAAAGACACAAAGTTCAATATGATTAGGACGGAAGTAAGAACTAAACATAGTAATATTCATTTGGGTCATGTATTTGATGATGGTCCAAAAGAACTAGGAGGAAAGAGGTATTGTATAAATGGTGCAGCGATAAAGTTTGTACCAAAAGATGAGCTCTTTGAAAAAGGATATGATTATCTATTGCCACTGTTTAAAGGAGAATGATTTATGAACTGACCCCAAAAAGTTGTATCTAAAAAATACAATTTTTAAAGAGGTCAGTTTTTTTGTTGAAGTAATTGAAGTGTGATATAATATATTTGTTAATGAATTAACTATGAAATGTTTTAAGGAGATTGTTATGAAAAGAGTATTGGTTATTGTATTATTGCTAACATTATTGTTTTCACAACTAGTTTTTGCTAATTCTATTGTCGTTGATGATGAGATAAAGAACTTAGTGACTAGAGAGCTCACTGATGCAGTTCAAAAAGCTTATTTAGTTCACGGAGAAATCAAGGATTTTGAAGTAAATATTATATCTAAAAAAACTGAAACGAAGGAAAACGATATAGATGTTAAAGTAAAATTTAAAGTAAGATCTAAATATAAAGACTACTATGAAGACCCTTTAATAGCAGGAGCATATAAAAGACTTTCGTTAAATAAAGATGTAAATATAGAAGATATAGCTGAAGAAATATTAAAAAACAATGATGATATTGACTTTGGAACCGCAAATCAAATAGAGGAAATGTTAATTGATAAGATCAGTGAAGTAAAGTCTAATTCAGAAAACTATATGGAAATTAATACGGAGTATAAAGTGTTCATTGACAAAGACAAAAAAGTTTCAAAAATAATGGGTTACATTGATTCAGATAGGCGTCTTGTGCCAATTGATGATTTGTTACCGTCGTCATATGAGGAAATATTTAATGCTAGCTATAATTCAATAGTACCCGTGGCTGAAAAGCTTGCTAGTTCGAAAAGATATGAGAACAGATTTGTCGAAAATATTATTCAATCAGTTAAGAATGCAATTCTAAGTTTGTTTAGTAAACAACCAAAAGATCCAGTTGGATATACTTTCTTTGTTGATAGAGTTGATGCAAAAGAACTAATGAACTTTAAGCGGTTATATCTACCAGTTAAAATAAATGGCTATAAAGTAGATTTATCAGATATAGTTAACAAAAAGATGCTTCTTTTAGATTTATATCCAAGCAATGATGTATCAATAAATAATACTGCGCTTAGCATATATAAACTAAGCAATAATAAGAATAGAATTATAAAGAAATTTGAGAAAGATGAAACATATTCTGTAGAAGCTACTGATGATAATTATATTGTTTTTTCAACAACAAAGGATAATTGGAGACATATATCGCTATTTGTCTATTCAATAAATGAAAAGATAGTTAAAAAAGCATTTGATTATTCAGTAGATAAAGAAGATGATTCAGTCATCCAACATGGTAACAACAATATAGTTATAGATGGTGATAATATATATTTTGATGACAGCTATAATGATAAGAATAAAAAGACCCACTTTGACTTATTAAAGTATAATTACAAGACTGCTAAAATAGAGATTGTAAAGAAGGATGCTCAGAACCCTATTAAGTATAAGGATAAGCTTTGTTATCTTGTATTGGATGAAAAGGGAGCATTTACCAAGGTTGAAACTTTAGACAAAAAGATAATTGCAGATTTAGTAAAACCAAATATCAACATGCGTTCTACAAGCGATGGTATATACTGCATAGATGAATCAAATAAAAACGGTAAATCGCAGCTTATAGATTTAGTAAACAATAAAGTGTTGTTTGAGACTAATCGTGATGTAGCATGGGTAAAAAGCAGCGACTATTTTGTAACATGGTCAGAATATGAAGAAATTGAGCCATTTATATACAGTTCAAAAGATAATAAGATGGTACTTTTTACCGATATGTTTAAAGGTCTTAATAGTTTCTTTCTAAAAGATAATTATGGAATCCTTGTTAACAAAGTTAACGGACAAAATAATCACTATTATTTTGAGAGAAGATAAATTGACATCATATTTTTACCATGATATATTAAAAATAAAGAGAAGAGTTATTAAAATAAAATAACTTATAGGAGGATTTTTAGAAGACAATTGTATATTATTTGCTAATGTTGGTCTAACTACGATGATTTTTTATTGACTTATGTTGGTGCTTGTTAAGTGAAATTTTGTTTAGTTTTTGTTGGAGATAAATTTGTGGACTGTGTTTGTGCGTTTAATTGCTAGCTAAACTATAATTACGAAAGAATATAATAAGTGCTAAATATGAGTCATTTTTTAGTGCGTATTATTAGGTATAGATTTAGTAGCAGTGTAATAATCTAGGAGGATATCATGGAAGTTAAATCAAAATCATTATCTAAGTTTAAACGTTATGTATTACCTGGTTTAATATTCCAATCTGTAGTTATTGCAGGTGGATATGGCACAGGTAAGGAACTTGTTGAATTCTTTATGCCGTTTGGTTCTTTGGGTGGACTCATATCAATGTGTGTTGTAACCTTTGGATTCTGGGCTATTGTTTGTGCGGTAACATTTGAGTTCGCTAGAGTATTTAAGACTTTTAACTACAAATCTTTGTTTGAAAAACTATTAGGTCCAGGATGGATACTATATGAAGTCTGTTACATAATATTGCTAATGATTGTGTTAGCTGTTGTAGCGGCAACATCTGGAGCTAACTTTAAAGAGTTATTTGGTGTAAGTGAATGGTTCGGTATTGTTTTTGTAAGTATATGTATTGTTTTGCTTGTTATAAAAGGAACTCAGGCTATAGAAACATTTCTTTCTTACTGGTCATATTTATTATATGCTGTTTACGCCATGTTCTTAGTTATCTGCTTTACACAATTTGGAGGAGCCATAAAAGAGCAATTTAGTGTTGTTAAAGAAATTAATCCAGGTTGGGCGCTAGGAGGAGCAAAGTACGCGTTCTACAATCTAGGAATAATTCCTGCTGTACTCTTTGCAACAAGAGATGCTAAATCGAGAAAAGAAGCTGTTAGTTCTGGATTAATTGCGGGAGCTATCGGAATATTACCTGCTGTACTACTATTTGTAGCAATGTCAGGTTTGTATACCGAAGGTATTGCGAGTCAAGAAGTACCAGTACATATGGTCTTTGATAAACTAAATATGCCTTGGTTAGAATATCTTTTCCAAGTGGTATTACTTGGGACTTTAATAGAAACTGGATCTGGTTTTATAAAAGCGGTTTCAGATAGATTTGAGTTAAAGTATAACAAAGACAATAAGCCTATACCAAAAGGAATGAGAGAAAGTGTTGCAATAGTAAGTGTATTAATTGGTGTAGCCATTTCTCAATTTGGTCTTACTGGTCTTATTGCAAAAGGTTATGGAACAATAACATGGGGATTCTTTATTATTTACGTAATACCAATACTTACAATTGGTGTCTATAAGATTGCTAAAGCAAGTAAAGTTTAGGAGGAGACATGAATACAAGCAAATGTTTAGAGTATATTAAACGCGACGATAAAGTCGTATCTAGAACATCTCGTCTTTCATATTTTCCTCTTGTAGTTGAGTCTGGTAGTGGGGCAATTATTAAAGATGTAGATGGAAATGAGTTTATAGATTTCTTAAGTAGTGCATCAGCACTCAATCTTGGTAGTGTACATCCAGTAGTAACTGAGGCTATAAAAAAACAACTTGATAAGCAAACAGTATACACTTCAGCATATTCTTATAATATACCTATGATAGAGTATGCAGAAAAGCTATGTTCAATATACCCTGGTGGAGTAGAAGCAGAAGTCGCATTTAGCAATTGTGGTTCAGATGCAAATGATGGTGCAATAAAGTTTTCAAGAGCTTACACAGGACGTCAAAAGATTATAACTTTTATAAACGGATATCACGGCAGTACATATGGCGCAATTAGCTTATCTGCAGTTACAACTAGGATGAGAACAAATATTGGTCCGACAATTGTAGGTGTAGAACACTTTAAATACTTTGGTATAGACCTTGACGATGATTATGTTGAAAGAGAGAGTGTTAAAGATATTGAAGAAGCTTTTGCAAGCTATTTACCACCTGATGATGTTGCGGCTGTAATTATTGAGCCTGTACAAGGGGATGCCGGAAATCTACCCGCACACCCAATATTTATAAGAAAACTCTATGATCTTTGTAAGAAACATGGAATATTATTCATTTCAGAAGAAGTACAGATGGGTTTCTTCAGAACAGGAAAATGGTTTTCTATTCAAAACTATGAGGGGATTATTCCAGATGGTATAATCATGGGCAAGTCTTTAGGTGCCGGTCTAGTTATGGGTTGCTTTATGAGTAGAAAGGAAATTGCAGAGAGTCTTCAAGCTCCCGCGCATGTATTCACTCTCGCAGGTAATCACTTATCTTGCGCTGCAGGTTCTGCTGCGTTTGATGTATATAACTCAAAAGAGTTTCAAGATGAACTTAAAATCAAAATGGATCTCATAGCTAAGCTTTCAGATGAGCTTATGAAAAAGCATCAAGATATTGTAATGTTTGTTAGAGGAATTGGTATGTCTTATGGAATAGGGCTTGGAACTATTCAAGATGGAGAGTTGAAGAAAGATGTCAAAGCAACGTTCAAAATCCTATATAGATGTTATGAGAAAGGTCTTATTGTCATTTCTCTAGCTGGGAACATACTTAGAATACAGCCACCTCTAGTTATAACAGAAGAACAACTTAAAAAAGCTTATCAGATAATGGATGAAGCCATAGTTGATTATAAAAATGGTGATATTCCTGATAGTGTGCTAGAACATGAGAATGGTTGGTAGAATCCTTTGGGTGCTTTGCACCCATTTTTTTTATCTATCGTTTTTTTTAAGTCTAAAATGTGATATTATATAAGTTGAGGTATTTATGAATTATAAAATAGAATTAGACAATTTTATAGGTCCATTTGACTTACTTTTTGATCTTATATCTAAGGATGAAATAGATATATATAATATTCCAATACATAAAATAACAGGAGATTTTATCAACGCGATAAAAGATATGGATGAAGACGCTAAAAACATAGCTGAATTTATATCGTTTGCATCGCTTTTACTTGAGATAAAATCAAAAATGTTGTTACCTGATTACAAACTTGTTAAGACAGACCTATTAGATGAAAACGACCCAAGAAAAATATTAGTTGAAAGATTAATTGAATATCAGCTCATAAAGAAGAAAAGAAAAGAACTGGGTGATCTTTATGAGAGTTCTTATCCAAAGGTATATAGTGAAAACATTAATATAAAACTAAATATCAATAGAGAAAAACTACTTGACTATAAGGTTGATATAGAGAACTTGGTTTTAGCTTATAAAAATGTACTAATAAAACAGGAAAGATTCAATGAAGAATCGGAGTTCTTTGATAAATTTTCTAAACAGAAGTATTCTGTTGAGAATAAGCATATTTATATAAAGAAGCTTATAGAGAAGTACAATGAATTAGAATTTAAAATGCTACTAGATGGTGAGGTAGAAAAAGAGGAAAAGATTGCGACTTTTCTAGCTGTACTTAAGATGTGGCAGGAACAGGATGTTATCTTAAAACAAGACAGTGTTTTTGATAACATTGTTATAGAAAGAAGGATGATGTGATAAAGAGAAAAATAGAGACCGTACTCTTTGTTGTGGGTGAAGCTATAAAGATTGATAAGATAGCAGAGATTCTTGAAGTAAAAAAAGACGTAATCATCTCTGAAGTTGCAGAGTTAAACGAAGAATATAATAATCAAGAAAAAGGTTATGAGATACTTACATTCGATTCTAAGATTGAGCTTGCGACAAACGATAGACATCTAGATTTGATAGATAAAGTGATAAACATATCTAGTAAAAAAGGACTTAGTGCATCTATGTTAGAGGTATTATCTATTATTGCTTACAAT
>PDWJ01005502.1_pt1 | contig 10375 bp, 6 predicted proteins | sample 1430881 | NCBI WGS metagenome assembly PDWJ01 (sample SAMN01162460, study PRJNA174530) | Oral metagenome, whole genome shotgun sequencing project. | biome: Marine environment; feature: Marine mammal; material: Swab sample of the gingival sulcus; isolation source: swab sample of gingival sulcus... | reverse complement strand
GCATGAGCGACGTCTGCGATAACAGCCTTTTCATGTTACGGGCCCACCGATACTTATTCGAGTCGATTCGCATTTAACGGATGAGCCATAAAAATCACCTGATAATGGACTTGGGCTTATGATAGCCGCCGGGTGCTGTGGTATTAGGCATGAGAAGCGCTGCCTTGGCCATAACTGTGCCCGGATTGGTTACGGAGTTGCATCCGGTTTGGCATCTGTCTCCCAGGATAGCCCCGAATTTGCGCAGGCCGCTGTCAATTTTTTTACCATTAACTGTAATTGTTACGTTCCCAGGGAAAAATTTGAGGTTTGCGAATTTTGTTCCTGCGCCAAGATTTGCGTCTCCTCCAAGGATAGAGTCTCCCAGGTAGGCAAAATGGCCTGCTTTTGCATCGTTTAAAAAGATGGAATGTTTTACCTCCGTGGCATGTCCGACAACACATCGTTTCCCCGTCAGACAGTAGCCACGAAGATAGGCGCCTTGACGAACCTCGGTGTAATCTCCGATAATGGCCGGAGATTTGATCATGGCCCCCGTTTCTACAAGGACACCCTTGCCAATGGAAATCTGTTTTCCCATAATTACGGCGCCAGCCATAATTACCGAGGCTCCCCTGAGTTCCACCCCTCCTTTCGTTATTCGTAGTTTTCCTTTGCTTACATCGCCAAAGTCGATTTCTGTGTCTCTGGCAGGGAAGGCTTGTCCTTCATGAATTATTATATGCTCAGTCCCGGGCTGTCCGTTTCCGGGATAAGCTTCTCCGGCAACCATGTATTGAGGGTAACCGTATGAATTCATATAGTTTTTCAGTTCTCTGAGTGGCTGCCAGGGATGGGCTTGTTCATCAAAAAAAGAACTGTAGGGAAAGTCGGTGAGATCGAAAAAAGATGTGACGTTTAGCATGGAATCCTCGTTTTGTTTTTTGTTATTGATATGTGGGCAATATGTAAAAAATCAGTGGCTTAGGCAAGAAAAAAGAGCAATACATATTGCTGTATCGGGGGTGCTTGACTTAAAATGATGTGATGTTTAGATTGTGTTGCAAAATTTGTAATCCAAACCGGACGGTGTTTTAACTTATTGAAAATAATACCGTTTTTCGGTTTTTGATAAGGTGTTTTGAAACCTCAGATGGGTATTGGGGTGATCAGGGGAGGAGTGAGTGGAATTTGATGACTCTTTAAATATTGGTATGGATGATTTTTCAAGTAATGAGGATGTGGAGATTCCTGAAGTGCTGCCGATGATGGCTGTGCGAGATGTCGTTGTTTTTAATTATATGATTATTCCGCTCTTCGTGGGTCGGCCTGGTTCGGTAGAGGCCGTTAACGAAGCTTTGGAGCAGAATAAATTGTTAATGTTGGTGACTCAAAAGGACGCGACCAGGGATAATCCCACGAAAGAGGAACTTTATAACGTAGGGATGGTTTGCATGGTTATGCGAACCCTCAAACTTCCTGATGGGCGTCTCAAGGTGCTTGTTCAGGCTGTATCCAAGGCAAGGATAAGGGATTTTGTCCGCACAGAACCATCTTATCGTGTGTCCGTTGAGGTTCTGGAAGATCGTGACACCTCCGCTATTACAGTGGAAGTGGAAGCCCTGATGAGAACAGTTCGTGAGCAGACCGAGAAAATCATGTCTCTTCGCGGGATTCTTTCTGCTGATCTGATGATGATAGTCAATAGCATTGAGGAGCCGGGGCGTCTGGCTGATCTCGTGGGATCTAACCTGCGATTGAAAGTTGCGGAGTCTCAAAAAATTCTTGAAGAAACCGATCCTGTTGAGCGGCTCAGGCTGGTGAGTAATCTGCTTACCAAGGAACTTGAAGTCTCTACCGTTCAGGCCAAAATTCAAAATGACGCCAGGGAGGAGATGACCAAGTCTCAGCGGGAGTATTATCTCAGAGAGCAGCTCCACGCCCTGCAGAAGGAACTCGGGGATACTGATGAGCGCGGTGAAGAAATTGATGAGCTCGAAAAGAGGATCAGGAAAACCAAAATGCCAAAGGTTGTGCGCAAGGAAGCGAAAAAACAACTGGGACGCATGGAAATGATGCATCCAGATTCTTCTGAAGCAACGATTATCAGAACCTATATTGACTGGATTCTTGATATCCCCTGGAAGAAGTCTACAAAAGATATTCTTGATCTTGTCCATGCCCGGCAGGTTTTGGATGAAGACCATTTTGGTCTGGAAAAGGTGAAGGAGCGGATCCTTGAGTATCTGGCTGTCAGGAAATTGAAGAGTGATACCAAGGGACCCGTGCTTTGTTTTGTTGGCCCCCCAGGGGTTGGTAAGACGTCTCTTGGTAAATCTGTTGCCCGGGCAATGGGGCGAAAGTTTCATCGTATCTCCCTTGGCGGGATGAGAGATGAGGCAGAGATTCGGGGGCATAGAAGAACCTACATCGGCGCAATGCCAGGGCGTATTGTTCAAGGGCTGAAGACAGCCGGCTCGAATAACCCGGTTTTCATGATGGATGAGATCGATAAGGTTGGTTCTGATTATCGCGGTGACCCATCATCTGCGCTCCTTGAGGTACTTGACCCCGAGCAGAATTCCGATTTTTCCGATCACTACATGAGTCTGCCCGTTGATCTTTCAAAGGTTATGTTCATAACGACTGCCAATATGAGTGATACTATCCCGGGGCCGCTTCTTGATCGTATGGAGGTTATTCGCCTCTCTGGGTATACGCAGGAGGAGAAGGTGGTCATTGCCCGCAGATATTTGCTGCCGCGACAGATTGAAGAAAATGGACTGAAGCCGCGTCAGATAAAAATAAATGATGAGGTTCTGGAAAATATTATCACCCATTACACCCATGAGGCTGGTCTTAGAAACCTTGAGCGGGAAATTGGCAAGGTTTGCCGCAAGATTGCCCGTAAGATTGCTGAGGGTGGTCGTGGGCCATACTCCGTGTCTAAAAGAAATCTTCACAAGTATCTTGGACCTCCAAAAATTATTCCGGAGTCTGAGCTGGAAAAACTTGAGCAGCCTGGTCTTGTTACAGGTCTTGCCTGGACTGAAGTTGGCGGTGAGATTTTGCAGATAGAGGTAAACGTTATGCCCGGTAAAGGGCGTTTAACCCTCACCGGTCAACTGGGTGATGTTATGAAGGAATCTGCCCAGGCAGCGCTCACTTATTGCAGGAGCAGAAGCGAAGAACTGGAAATTGACGATGAATTTTATGATAAGGTTGATTTTCATATTCATGTCCCTGCCGGTGCCATCCCCAAGGATGGGCCGTCTGCCGGTATTACCATTGCCACGGCTCTTTACTCGGCAATTACAGAAAAGACTGTAATTAACAATCTTGCCATGACCGGGGAGGTTACCCTGCGGGGTCGTGTACTGCCTATTGGCGGATTAAAGGAAAAGGCCCTTGCTGCTCTGCGGGCAAATATCAGCACGGTAATTATTCCTGATCAAAACGAAAAAGATCTTGTTGAAATTCCAGCAGATATCAGAGAAAAAATGAAATTTTATCCGGTTAAGGATATGGATGAAGTGGTAAAGATTGCCTTTACCAATCAGTAAATAATTCTATTGATAAAACTGTAAATATTGAATTTTTCGCTGGGTGCTGATCAGATAGGGAGAATTGTCGCTTCAGCAATTCTCCTTATTTTTCTTGTGGGATATTCTGCCGTTGGCTGGTACTACGATTATGTCAATGGTACTGTCCCCGGGGCTGATTCCGGGACGGTGACGGTAAGCATACCCAAGGGAGCCTCTGTACGGCAGATTAAAACAATTCTCGCAGAAAACGGGCTTGTTGGGGATGACGTGCGTTTTCTGATTCTGGCCAGACTTTCGGGGCTGGCAACCAGACTGCAGGCAGGGGAGTTTGATTTGACAAAAGGGAATTCACCCCTTGCAGTGCTGCAAGAGCTGTCCCGGGCAAAACCAAAGCAGTATTCCCTCACCATACCCGAAGGACGTAACATCTTTGAGATTGCCGATATTGTGGCCCAAAAAGGCTGGGCAGATAAGGAAGAGTTTCTTGGCCTGGCCCTTGACCCTGAATTTACCGCTAAACAGGGAATCAAAGGGGATTCTCTTGAGGGATATCTTTTCCCCGACACCTATTTATTGCCCCGCTCTTCATTTGGCGCAGAGAAAATTATTGCCCATATGCTAAGACGGTTTCATGCTGTGTGGGCCGAGCTGACGGCGGGCAGGGCGGATGCTCTGGATAAAGAAAAAACAGTTATTCTTGCATCGGTCGTAGAAAAAGAGACCGCTGATCCCAGGGAACGGCCGCTTATCGCCGGGGTATTTTATAACCGGTTAAAAATCGGAATGAAACTACAGTCGGATCCCACCGTTGTTTACAGGGTAAAAAATTATAGCGGCAAAATAACAAGGAAAATGTTAAAAGCTGCAACACCCTATAATACCTATGTGGTAAAGGGGCTTCCTGCCGGGCCAATTTGTAATCCCGGCAAAGAGGCGTTAGAGGCTGTGCTTGATCCTGAGAAATCTGATTTCCTCTATTTTGTGTCTAACAATGCCGGTGGGCATAAGTTCTCAAAATCTCTGCAGGAACATAACAAGGCTGTGAGAAAGTATCAAAGATAGATGTTGTCAATAAATGAGACGGGTAAAAGAAAATTGAAAATAGGTCTTGTGCAGATCAACCCGATAATCGGGGATTTTGCGTATAACTGTGATAAAATCGTTGCCGGTGCTGTCAGAGCTGCCGCTGCTGGCTGTGAACTTGTTATTTTTCCTGAACTTGTTGTATCCGGCTATCCTCCGCAGGATTTGCTGGAAAGACCTTCTTTTCTTAAAGCTCAGGATGATGCAATTGCAGAGATGCTGGGCAGTTTCCCGGATATTGATGTGCTGTTTGGTTGTTTTGAGTCCCGGAACGCGGCAAAGGGCAAAAGGCTTTTCAATTCTGCTGTGGTTGCACGAAAAGGAAAGATTGTCTACAGAGCGAGGAAGCGTCTCTTACCCACCTATGATGTTTTTGATGAGACCCGGTACTTCGAACCGGGTGAAGAGTCTGATCTCTATACGATTAACGGTTGTAATTTCGGTGTAACTGTTTGCGAGGATGTTTGGGGCGAGCAGGTTCACGATTATTCCATTGATCCGGTAGCGACTATTATTGGTAAGGCAAAGGCCGAAAACTGTTCTTTGGATGGCATTATTAATATCAGTGCCTCTCCTTATCAGAAGGAAAAGGGGGATTTACGACAGGAAATTTTTTCTGATCTTGCCAGAAAAAATTCCACCAGTCTTTTTTACTGTAATCAGGTTGGAGGCCAGGACTCTCTTATCTTTGATGGCCGTAGTTTTGTTTTTGATTCGACTGGGAAAATTGCCGCTTATGCCAAGGGGTTTGAGGAGGATTTTGTCATTGTCGATACCGGAACCTGGACTGGCGACATCCACGAGACCGGCTTCCGCTCTGTTGAGAATGCGGTATATAGCGCCCTTGTACTTGGTGTGAGAGATTACGTTAAAAAATGTGGTTTTAAATCGGTTGTCCTTGGGCTTTCCGGAGGGATTGATTCTGCGCTGACAGCTGTCGTTGCAGCCGATGCTCTTGGCCATGAGAACGTACTTGGAGTTGCCTTGCCATCTCCATACAGCTCTGAGGCGTCTCTTATTGATGCCCGTCAGCTTGCGGAGAATATTGGCTGTGCTTTCGAGGTTATTCCCATCGGTGGTCTTTTGGGTAATTTTAATGAGGTGCTGTATCCATTTTTTGACGGCCTTGCTGAAGATTTAACCGAGCAGAATCTGCAGGCCAGAATCCGCGGTAACTTGTTAATGGCCCTTTCCAACAAATTTGGTCATCTTCTGCTTACCACCGGCAATAAAAGTGAGATGGCCGTCGGCTATTGCACCCTGTATGGTGATATGAGTGGAGGGCTGGCTGTTATTTCCGATGTCCCCAAACAGTTGGTTTATGCTCTCAGCCGCTACGTTAATAGTGAAAGGGAAATTATCCCTGAGCGTATTATCACCAAGGCCCCGTCAGCAGAGTTAAAACCGGAGCAAACCGATCAGGATGATCTGCCTCCCTATGAACTTCTTGATGAGGTGCTTGAGCTGCATCTTGAGCTTGGTCTTGGTTTTCATGAGATTGTTGCCAAAGGGTACGACGAGACTGTTGTAGAGGATATTTTGCGGCGGGTTCGTGTCAATGAGTATAAGCGCAAGCAGGCTCCGATAGGACTGAAAGTTACTTCCAAGGCCTTTGGGTTTGGGCGTCGCTATCCCAATGTACAGAATTTTCGGGGGTGATCTTTGTTGTTTCCATATCGAGGTTTCTGATAAGTACAGTTGTTTTCTGATAGATAGCTTATTTTGAAGATTTTTTCGTTTTCCGCCATAGCCAGGGTTCTGTTTGCTGGCAGTGTTTTCGGAGGCGTTCTCTGGCTCATTATTGCCGAGTATTTGCTGGAGCGTCCTGATACACTCCATATAACCCAGAGCGGGACTGTCGAGATGTGTTTGTCCTGCCATAGAGACGAAAAACTTGATGCTGCCCATGACGAGAAAGTTATTGGCTGTTCGCCTTGTCATCTCGGAAATCCCCTGGCCATAACAAAAAAGGCCGCTCATGAAGGGCTTGTCCTTAATCCTGGGGATTTACGCGTCGCCGGTAAAACCTGTTCCGTCTCTGGATGTCATCCCACCGATATTCACAGGGTGAAAAACTCCCTTATGGCGACTAATCGTGGAATCCTGGGAACCCTTCTCTACTATTGGGGTGAAACGGATAGTCAGAACACCGATATAACAGTGAGAGAGCTTCTTGAATCTGGAGAGAGTTCCCTTGCCATTGATTATTTTCGTAAACTGTGTTCCACCTGCCATCTCTGGAAACAAAAAAATGATCTGCCCGGAGCGCCTGGTTTCTTTAACCAGAAAGGAGGCGGTTGCTCTGCCTGCCATTATCATATTCCGAACAGGACAGAGAAAAATATGGGGCTTGCCGCCGATGACGATGAAGACGGTGAGAAAAAAGACGAAAAGAAAATCCACCCCCATATTACCTCTAAAGTACGCAGTGTAAATTGTGTGCGCTGTCATAATCGTTCTGGAAGAATAGGTATTTCCTACATGGGAATTTTTGAATCAGAGGGATATGGAAGCCCTTTTGAAAAAGGTGGCTTGAGTAGCAGGCAGCTTCCCGGTGCCAGATTTTATCTTGAAGTGGCCGATGATATCCATCATAAAAAGGGGATGGAGTGTATAGATTGCCATACCCAAAACGAGATAATGGGAGATGGCACAAGTTATGCCCATTATGAAGAACAACTGGAGATATCGTGCCTTGTGTGTCATTCGTCAGATGCTGGAGTGACGACAAAAGGGGAGAGATTGAATAATGTTGAGGAACGTGACGGTTCCCAGGTATTGATTGGTAAGGTGGATGGAAGGGTTCGCCCCCTGAAAATGCCGAAAAAAAATGTTTGTGACTTTTCCGCCCACAGGAGGGTGAGCTGTGAGGCATGCCATTCAACCTGGGTGGCGCAGTGTTATGGTTGTCACGTAAAACGGGATGCATCTGGTACCCATCTGGATAAATTGAGCCTTGAAGAAACAGAGGGCTTGTGGGTTGAGGGCCGTTCCTATATCCGTTATGAGCGGCCAATGCTGGGTATCTGGGATGAGAGTGTTGTTGTTGTAACTCCGGGATGCCAAGATATTGTTACTGTTGTTGATGCAGATGGCAAGGTTGAAAAAAGTTTTGATCGTTTCACCATGGCGGCGATAAATCCTCACACAACTCAGGCAAAGGGAAGGGGGTGCCTCGATTGTCATGCCTCTACAAAGACCGTAGGATTAGGAGAAGGGCGTTTGTTGCAAAAAAATGGTCAGCTCTATTTTGAGAGCATTGATAAAGGGGTAAAAACAACTACAGGGCAGACGGTACCTTTTGATTCCTATGTTAATATTCAAGGGGCGGCCCAACAATTCAGCTCCCGAGCCAGTTTACGCCCGTTTAACAGTAATGAGCTAAAAAGGATTCTGCGGGTTGGCCTTTGTGTTCGTTGCCATGATTCCTATGATGATCCGGTATGGAAGAATTATACTTCGTCAACAATTTGCGCAGATCCATCTGGACAGGTCGACACCAGCGGTTTTGATACAGGCAGTCAGGATAGATAAAAAGATCTGGAACCGGTTCCAGCAGAAAAATACCAGGAAAAAGGGAGTTACGTCATCACAATAGTAGAGGGAAATATATCGGGGCTCAAGAGTAATCAACTAAAGTCCCTTGAGAGACTGGCAAAAAAAAGAGTGCAGAGAGGCCTTGTCATTAATCCTGAAATGGCAAGAAACTTGTGTATGCTCTCTTCCGGGATGAACCGGCAGATTGGTTTGCTGATTGATCGTTCTGGAAAGATTGAAAGTGTCATTGTGGGGGATTATGCCAGGATCGTCATTCCTCAGCTGGGGCATATCAGATCCTCTGGCGGCAGGCTGCGAGGGGTTCGTCTGGTGCACACCCATCTTGCCGGGGAGGATATTTCTGATGATGATCTTATGGATTTACTCTTCCTGCGTCTTGATCTCTTGTCTGTGCTCAAGGTCGATGGAGACGGGCTACCGGAAAAAATGTACAGTGCCCATTTGATTCCTGCAAGTGGCCAAAATAAAAACTGGGCATTTCTTGACCCGGTTCATCCCCAACAGCAGGATGGTTCTTTCGAGGATTTTATCTCCTCACTTGAGGCTGAATTCAGCAGGAGCAGAAAAGGGCGCAAGGTCGATTCGGGAAAAGATCGTGCTCTTCTTGTCAGTGTTTCCACTCAGGCAAAAATCAATGCCGAAGAGTCGTTGAATGAATTGGTCGAACTTGCCCGTTCAGATAATGTTGAGGTACTGGATACTGTTCTGCAGAGAAGAAAAAAAATAAATCCGCGGCTGGTCCTTGGTAAGGGCAAACTGGCTGATATCATGATACGTGCATTACAACTGGATGCTAATCTGCTCATCTTTGATCAGGAACTTAACCCATCCCAGATTCGTTCCATCACTGACTTTACCGATCTTCGTGTAATTGACAGGACCCAGTTAATTCTGGATATATTTGCCCATCGCGCCATGAGCAGGGAAGGTAAACTTCAGGTTGAGATGGCTCAGCTGAAATACATGATGCCCCGGCTTTCCTCGAGAGATGATGCTCTTTCCAGATTGACAGGTGGTATTGGGGCAAGGGGGCCGGGAGAAACCAAACTCGAGATCGACCGCAGGCGGATTAATGATCGTCTGGCTCGTTTGTCAAAGGAGTTAAAGCAGGTAAGTAAGGAACGTTACCGAAGAAGGGCAAAACGGAGGAAAAAAGATGTTCCTGTGATTTCCCTGGTGGGCTATACCAATGCTGGAAAATCGACTTTGCTAAATACCCTGACCAACAGTGATATCCTGGCGGAAAATAAACTTTTTGCCACCCTTGACCCCACAAGCAGACGCATGCGTTTCCCCACTGACCGTGAAGTTATTATTACCGATACCGTTGGCTTTATCCGTCATCTTCCAGAGGAGCTGATTCAGGCATTTAAAGCCACCCTTGAAGAGTTGCAGGAGGCGGATTTGCTGGTGCATGTGGTGGATGTTTCAAACCCGAACCATCAGCAGCAGATCTGTGTCGTGGAGGATATTTTGCGTGAACTGGGGCTTCTGGAAATTCCGGTACTCAAACTGTACAACAAGGCTGACCTGTTGGCAAACAGGGAAGAGGTTATCGAGCGGGCAGGGAGGAATGCATTTATTGTCAGCGCTATTCATCCCGATTCACTCAAGGATTTTTTACTTCAGGCTGAGGCGATGATAGGTAAAGGCTAGCCGGGATATCTCATCAGTTCAGGCAGATTGTTGTCTTAATTATGAGCGGAGATAAAATCCGAGATCTTTATCGAAGGTCTTGTTGTCTGTAAATTCACAGCCGATAATATTACCCTGCACAGTTTTGATAACGGAATTTTTCATTAAAACTGTATTGTGACGATCATCGAGAATGAAAGCCAGTTTCCCCTCCGTACCTTCCTTTAAATCGTGAAGACCGTATACCTCAAACTTTGCCCCGCTCAGAGAAAGGTCAAGTATGCGTAGTCTTCCTCCTCCCACAGCCGGGGGGAACACATCGTAGGTACCTGTCAAAGCTGTTTTTTTTCTATGGTACCTTCTGAATTCAAGCTGGATTTTAAAGACGTGATCGCAGGTACAACGAACTGTAATTCGGTGGTGTTTATGGCGAAAATCCCTTACCAGAATCTCTTTGATCTTATTGCACTGGGGGCACACAATAGTTGCTTTGTCGTTTTGGCTGACAAAAGCGCGTTCAACCCGTGTCTGGCTGGATTTTTTCTTTAGATTTGAAGTGTTGATGCTCATAATAA
>PDWJ01005501.1_pt1 | contig 10376 bp, 8 predicted proteins | sample 1430881 | NCBI WGS metagenome assembly PDWJ01 (sample SAMN01162460, study PRJNA174530) | Oral metagenome, whole genome shotgun sequencing project. | biome: Marine environment; feature: Marine mammal; material: Swab sample of the gingival sulcus; isolation source: swab sample of gingival sulcus... | reverse complement strand
CGAGTCCATCATCAAAAAGGATGTGGACAATAACAAAAATAACGGGATTGTGGCCACCCGTTTTCCGCCGGAGCCCAATGGATTCCTCCACATCGGCCATGCAAAATCCATTTGCTTGAATTTCGGTATGGCCCAGGTCTTTGGCGGGACGTGCAATCTGCGGTTTGACGATTCCAATCCAGCCAAGGAAAAACAGATCTACATTGATGCCATAAAAAAAAACGTAAGCTGGTTGGGATTTGACTATAAAACACCGTTTTTTGCCTCAGACTACTTTGACCAGCTTTATGAATTTGCCATTGAGCTCATCAAGGCGGGCAAGGCCTATGTATGCAGTTTGTCGGCGGATGAAATCCGGGAATATCGGGGGACCCTCACTGAACCCGGAAAAAATTCTCCCTATCGGGACCGCAGTGTGGCAGAAAACCTGAATTTATTTGAACGGATGAAGAATGGGGAGTTTAGCGAAGGCGAACATACCCTGCGTGCCAAAATCGATATGAGCGCCCCCAATATCAACCTGAGGGACCCGATTATCTATCGTGCGAAAAACGCCCCCCACCCCAGGACTGGGAACAAGTGGGGCATTTATCCCATGTACGACTTTACCCACTGTATTTCAGACGCCCTGGAAGGCATCACCCACTCCCTGTGCACCCTGGAGTTTGAGGACCACCGTCCCCTTTACGACTGGATTCTGGATAATGTATCCGTACCATGCCATCCCCAGCAGATCGAATTTGCCCGGATGAACATCAATTACACCGTGTTGAGCAAACGAAAACTCCAGCGTCTCATCGAAGAAGAAAAAGTTACGGGCTGGGATGATCCCCGGCTGCCCACTTTGGCGGGCATGCGTCGCAGGGGATACACACCGGCGGCCATTCGTAATTTCTGCAACATCATCGGTATCTCCAAAAAGGAGAGCCGCATCGATATGGGGTTGTTAGAATCCTGTCTCCGGGACGATCTCAATGAAAACGCCCTCAGGGTTATGGGGGTTATCCGTCCCCTCAAAGTGACCATTGAAAACTTTCCACAAGGCCAGACCGAAACCCTGGCGGCTATGAATCATCCCCAGAAACCGGAACTGGGGAAAAGAGATGTCAGTTTTTCCAGAGAGATCTATGTGGAGCGGGACGATTTCATGGAAGATCCCCCCAAGAAATTCTTCCGCCTGTCGCCAGGGCGGGAAGTGCGGTTGCGGGCCGCCTACCTGATCACTTGTAAAGAGGTAATTAAAAATGACATGGGCGACGTGGTGGAACTGATCTGCACCTACGATCCAGACACCCGAGGCGGTAATGCCCCAGATGGCCGCAAAGTAAAAGGCACCATCCACTGGGTCAATGCCAACGATTGCCTGGATGCTGAAGTCCGCTTGTACGATCGTCTTTTCAAAGATGAAAATCCAGAACAGGACGGCCAGGATTTTATGGAAAACCTCAACCCAAAATCTCTTGTGATCTTGGCACATGCAAAACTTGAAAAAAGCTTAGCCTCAGCTGAGCCGGAAAAAGTCTTTCAGTTTGAACGCCTGGGATATTTTTGTCTGGATAACACAGACAGCAAGGACGATGCCCCAGTATTTAACAGAACGGTCACCCTTCGCGATGCCTGGGCCAAAGCGACCAAAAAGCAGACGCCAAACAGCCAAAATAAGGGGCAAAAAAAGAAAAAATAGTCGCCTGATTATGACGACAGGCCGGTGTTGATCAAGACAGCGGAAATAATAGATTTGTTTCCGCTATTCAAATCGCCACACAGTGCCTTCCGGTCCATCCTCCAAAACAATGTTCATGGCCTGGAGTTGATCACGGATCTCATCGGCTCGGGCGAAATTCTTTTGCTTTCTGGCAGCGGTTCGCTGTGCGATCAGATCATCCACCATGGCCGGATCAATATCTTTGTCCGCCATGCCCTTCTCTTTTTTAGCAGCAAAGTATGCTGCTGGACGCATCATAAAAATACCCAGGATACTGGAAATCGTTTTAATATCTGAATGGATTGTGTTCAGCAACCGTTTATCATCGTTACTTGGTGCGTCATTGGCCTCATCCAGGCATTTGTTCCCCTTTTTTACCGCTTCAAATACGGCGGCCAGGGCTCGGGCAGAATTGAAATCATCATTCATGGCACGGGCAAATTCCTGCCACAGGTCGCCCCGGTCATCACGGTCTCTGGCAAGTCCGGCATCTTCCAGACGGGCCATAAAAGCATAGATCCGATCCAGTCCCACTGACACTTCCCTCATACTGTCCTGGTTATAATCAATGGGAGACCGATATTGTTTGGATAAAAGGAAAAGACGAATCACCTCGGGAGAATAATCGGCAAGTACCTCTTTGATCATAGTGAAATTGCCCAGGGATTTGGACATCTTTTCATTATTGATATCCACAAATCCGTTGTGGATCCAGTATTTCACAAACTGACCGCCAAATGCCGCCTCAGTCTGAGCAATCTCATTTTCATGGTGGGGGAAAATCAAGTCCTTGCCGCCGCCGTGGATGTCAAATCCTTCACCTAAATATTCATAGCTCATGGCCGAACATTCAATGTGCCACCCAGGTCGTCCGGGCCCCCAAGGGCTGTCCCATGAAGGCTCCCCAGGTTTGGCGGGCTTCCAGAGGGTGAAATCCAGGGGACTTCGCTTTTTCTCGTCCACGGCAATTCTGGCACCAGCCTGCATATCCTCGGGGTTTCGGCCAGAAAGCCTCCCATATGCCTCAAATGATTTAATAGAAAAATACACATCGCCGCCTGGCACATGGTAGGCCTTTCCCTTATTGATCAGCATTTCGATAAACCGGATAATATGCTCAATATGTTCAGTGGCCTTGGGGGACACGGTGGGACGAAGCACGTTTAGCGCATCCATTTCAACATGGAACTCATCAATGTACTTTTCCGTTATGGCAGTACAGCTTTCTCCGGTGTCATTGGATTTTTTAATGATCTTGTCATCGACGTCCGTAAAATTTCGGACATAGGTCACCTCGTAATCCAGATGCTTCAACCACCTGAAAATCATATCAAACACCACAACAGACCGAGCATGGCCAATGTGGCTGGTATCGTATACTGTGGGACCGCAGACATACATGCCCACTTTACCTGGATTGACCGGAATAAACGCTTCTTTTTGCCCCTTCATGGTGTTGTAAATTTTCAAACTCATGTTATTTTTGTCTACCCTTGAATCAATTCTGTATATAATAAATTCTGGTTATTCGATTCGTTGCTTTTATGCTGTATTGTGGGGTATCCACCCCGACGGTCTATGCCTGCTATTTTTCGTACAACAGCACGGATGCCTGGGCGGCAATGCCTTGTTTTTGTCCCACAAACCCGAGGCGCTCCGTGGTGGTGGCCTTGATATTCACCCGGTCGAGTGACACACCCATGGCTCGGGCAATGTTAGCAGCCATATCTGCTTTATGGGGTGACATTTTCGGTGCCTGTGCAAAAATTACAGCGTCTAGATTGGAAATATCAAACCCCTTTTCCTGTATCTTGGCCACACATTGGTCCAACAGCAGCATGCTGGAAATGCCTTTATATGCAGGATCGGTATCTGGAAAAAACTCGCCGATATCTCCAAGGCCGGCTGCACCCAGTAACGCGTCACACACGGCGTGAAGCAGCACATCCGCATCGGAATGGCCTTGCAGCCCCAAGGGATAGTCAATCTTAACCCCACCGATGATCAGGTCTCGTCCTGCCACAAGTGCATGGACATCCGACCCTAGACCAACCCTGAATTGTCCTGCCGCCATTTGTAAGATTTGCTCCCGTTTATGCTGTTACCCATATTAATTTTTGATGCCGGTACTATATTCATCTTTCTTGTAAAAGTCAAAAGCGCTTTCTATTTGACGACATCAGCAACAGTAATCTCTCTGACAAGGGGGATATGCCTTCATTTTTTAGGGTTGAAAATGGCAAATTCAACCCTTATATTAGTTTGTTTATGGAATTTAAACCAGCTACGAGGTAAAAAATGCCAATTTACGAATATAAATGTAATGCCTGCGGCAAAAATTTTGAAACGCTGGTCATGGGCAGTTTCACTCCCCAGTGCCCAGAATGCGAAAGTGATGATCTGGCCAGAAAAATGTCAAGATGCGGGTTTGTATCAAAATCAGAAGGCCCTGGCGGCCAAATACAGACCACTACCGCCGCAGGCAATTCTGGCTGTGCCGGCTGTTCATCCACCAATTGCAGCTCCTGCAGTGCCACGATAGGATAATGCACGGATGAGCTATACAGTGCGCATTGGTACCCGGGGAAGCCAGCTGGCTTTATGGCAGGCCCACCATATTAAAAACAAAATTGAACAAACCTTTGAAACGGCTCAGGTTGAAATCATCACCATCAAAACCACTGGGGACCGAATTACGGATCGCCCTTTGGCCATGGTGGGCGGCAAAGGGCTTTTTGTCAAAGAAATCGAAAACGCATTGCTGGAAAACCGGATTGACCTGGCTGTCCACTCCATGAAGGACATGCCTGGCGAGCTGCCACCAGGTCTGATTATTGGCGCCGTTCCCGAACGGGAAAACCCTTTTGATGTATTGATCAGCCGAGATGGGAAACAATTTAAAGATTATACACAGGGTGCGATTATTGGTACATCAAGCCTTCGCCGAGGATCCCAGATCAAACACCTTCGCCCTGACCTTGAAATCAAATCGATTCGGGGGAACCTGGATACCCGGCTGAAAAAATTGAAATCCGGTGAATACGACGCCATTGTTCTGGCCGCAGCCGGCCTGCACCGCCTGGGACAAAAAAAAGAAATCTCCCAGTACCTGACTGAAGAGATGATGGTGCCCGCCGTCGGGCAAGGCGCATTATGTATTGAGGTACGGGAAAATGATCCTATGGTGGCGCCTGTTATGGAAGCCCTGGACCATGCCCCCACCCGGATCTGTGTTAAAGGAGAGCGAGCATTCCTTAAAAAGATTGAAGGATCCTGTCATATTCCTGTCGCCTGTTTCGGGAAACTGGTCCATGAAAACATCATTCTCACGGCCATTGTGGCATCTCAAGACGGCAGTGAAATCCTCCGGGAATCTATCACGGCACAGGCTGAAAACGTGACGATCAAGGGAGAAGAGCTGGCCAAACAACTGCTTGAAAAGGGCGGTAAACGCATATTGGAGCGTCTGAATTCAAATGAGTCCTAATATAGGTAAAGTCTACCTCATTGGCGCAGGCCCTGGAGACCCCGGCCTGCTGACCATCAAGGCCAAAGAATGCATTGAAACCGCAGATGTCGTGGTCTACGACTACCTGGCGTCTCCCTATCTATTAGAGTATGCCCACAAAAATGCTGAGATCATCTATGTGGGAAAAAAAGGCGGAGACCACACCCTGACCCAGGATAAAATAAACCGACTTCTGGTAGACAAAGCCAAAGCAGGCAAGACGGTGGCCCGTCTTAAAGGCGGCGATCCGTTTGTTTTTGGACGCGGCGGAGAAGAAGCCCAGGAGCTTCTGGCATCCGGCGTCGCTTATGAGGTGGTTCCCGGAGTGACGTCTCCCATTGCCGCTCCTGCATATGCCGGCATCCCCATTACCCACCGGGATCACACGGCCTTTGTATCCTTTATCACCGGCCATGAACGGCCCGATCAAAAAGAGAGCCGGATGCAATGGGATGTTTTTGCGAAATCTGACGGCACGCTGGTTTTTCTCATGGGCGTAAAAAACCTGGCATATATCGTTAACAACCTAATGGATAATGGTAAACCGCCAGAGACACCCGTTGCACTGATCAGATGGGGCACCACCACCCGCCAGGAGACGGTGACAGGCACACTTGAAACCATTGTTGACGAGGTTAAAAAGGCCGGCCTGAAGTCCCCTGCCATTATTGTGGTGGGCCATGTGGTTGCCCTGAGGGAAGAGCTGGCATGGTTTGACAAAAAACCATTGTTTGGGAAACGCATTGTCATTACACGGGCACGGGCCCAAGCATCCGGCCTTGTGGCAGCATTACGTCGACTGGGCGCACACTGCATTGAAATCCCCACCATCCAAATCGTACCGCCAAGAGACACCGCGCCTTTGACCCACGCCATAGACAACCTAAACAACTATGATTGGATTGTGCTCACATCGGTCAACGGAGTCAAATTTTTCTTTGAGGCTCTATTTCAAAAAGGTAAAGACGTCAGGGCCTTGGGGCACCTGAAATTTGCCTGTATCGGCCCAGTCACCAAAGAACGGCTGGCTGACTTTGGTATCATCTCCGACATTTTGCCTGAAACCTATCGAGCGGAATCCGTTGTAGCCGCCTTTGCCAAAGAAGAAATGACAGGGAAAAAGGTCTTGCTGCCTCGGGCTAAAAAAGCACGCACCATCCTGCCCGAAGAACTTCATAAGATGGGTGCGCTGGTAGACGAAGTCACTGCCTATGAAACCAAGCTGGCTGATGACGGAAAAGAGACCCTCATTGACCTGCTCAACAACAATGCCGTGGATGCCGTTACGTTCACATCATCTTCCACAGTGAGCAACTTTGTCTCCTTGCTCGAAGGCCATGATGTCGCCGCCCTGCTTAAAGATGTCACTATTGCCAGCATCGGTCCCATCACATCGGATACGGCAAAGGAACTGGGTCTGACACCTACGGTGGAGGCGGATCCATACACCATTCAAGGGGTGATTGATGTCCTGCTTTCTCATTACACAGGCCAATAGACGAGATCAACAAAAATGATTGCTGGTAACCGCACGATTAATTATTTGCGAATTTCCGTTACGGACCGATGCAATTTCAGGTGTCGCTATTGTATGCCCGAAACGCCATTCACTGTGATGACGCATGAACAGATTGCCAGGTATGAAGAAATCTTAAGGATCACCCGTCTGGCCTGCGACATGGGCATCACCAAAGTGCGGATTACTGGGGGAGAACCCTTTGCCAGAAAAGGGATTTTTTCCTTTTTAGAGCGTCTATGCCGGATTGATGACTTAAGTGATATTTCCCTGACCACCAATGGCGCACTGCTGACCCGAAAAAAAATTCAAACCCTCAAGGATTTGGGTATTTCCCGGTTGAATTTCAGCCTGGACACCCTGAACCCGGTGCGATTTAAAGAAATCACTCGACGGGACCGGTTCCATCAGGTCTGGCATGCCATAGAAACTGCCCATGAAATGGGGATTGCGCCTTTGAAAATAAACACCGTGGCCTTGAGAGGATTCAATGACAGGGAAATCCACGATATCGCTGGGCTAACCCTGAAATACCCTTTTCATATCCGCTTCATTGAATACATGCCCATGGGCGATACCCCCATGGAAAAAGCGCAGCAGATACTGACAGCTGAAATACAGGACATCATCACGGCTCATCATGGCCCCATCATCCCTCTTCCCCACCATGACAATGAGGGACCGGCCAAAAACTATCGACTCGGTAATGCACCAGGAATTCTCGGATTTATTACACCGGTCAGCTCCCACTTTTGCAGCGATTGCAATCGGCTTCGTCTCACCTCGCGGGGCACCTTGCGCCCCTGCCTGCTGAAAAATCACGAAACCGATATTCTAACACCGCTCAGAAATGGTGCAACTGACGCTGAACTTAAGCATATAATTGCATCTACCTTGTCCAAAAAACCCTTGTCCCATGATCTGGGTAGCCGGACAGCCGGTGATGTTCCCATCAGCCAAATGACGTCTATTGGCGGCTAATTATTAATGGTTTAAATCTTTAATGTGTCTTCAGTTGACACTATTGGTGTATCAGTTATGATCAGTGATACTCTGGAAACTCGGCACACAATTATTCAATTATCCACGTTCCCAGACCCCGAGACCCGAGTGGGTCTGGACCATTCATTCAAAAAAGTCAGCTGTAGGATAAACTAAGAATGAAAATTCCGAAATTACCTCAAGTCGTTATGGACATACTAAAAGAAAACGAAACCACCGCAAAAAAATTCAATGAAATAGAAATTAAAATTCTTTCCATTTTGAATTTTAAGGATTTTTTTGAAGGCCTTCTTACTGAAATTTCGGACAAATTTGCCGTTCCGTATTTATGGCTCACCATTATAGAGGAGTCAAGCATTGTGCAACAGCTTAGGACTGGGAACTGTCCGGAGTTGCTCAACCGATCAACCGTCTTTCTGCCTCGGCAGACATTTCTCGATATTATCAACAACAGCCAACAGCCGTTACTTGCAAATGGTAACTTAGATCAGTTTTTTCCTCTGATTCCGAAAAACCAATCTTTTAATATCGGCTCTATTGCCGTGGCACCGATCACCCTGGATGGAGAAATTGTCGGCAGTATTAATCAAGCCGATACCAACCCAAAACGCTTTGATCCAAGCATTGATCCATCGCTTCTTGAACAGCTGGCACTAAAAGTGTCTCTTTGTCTTTCAAATGTAACGGCCCATGAACAATTAAAATTTATGGCATTCCATGACCCGCTCACAGGTCTTTTAAACAGAGGGGTAATGAAACGGGTAATGGATAGAGAATATTTACGTGCCAAACGATATAAAAATGACCTATCCGTCATTTTTTTGGATCTTGATGATTTTAAAACGATAAATGATTCAGCCGGACATGATGTTGGAGACAAAGCCTTATGCCTTGTTGCAGACACCTTGGTTCAACTCAAACGGGACTCTGACATTGTTGCCCGATTTGCCGGTGACGAGTTTATCGTCATTCTCCCCTCCACTGGAAAAGAACAGGCGGGAAATTACATCAGACGTGTTAGGTCCGCGTTAGATCAAAAGCCTTTGATACAGGGCAAACAGCAGTTCCACATAAAATTTAGTTATGGGATTGTCAATTATGCAGACCAAGATGTAACGGATGCAGGAACGATGCTGAAAAAAGCAGACCAGGCCCTATACAATGCAAAGGGTGCCAAGAAATCCAAACATCGTCCCAATTTGGATCGTCTGTCTTAAAAAGGGCCTCGATTTCACTTCCGTTGCATATTTTAAATTTCCACACGAAAATAGAGGTTTCCCGTGGAAACAGCACATTAACTTTCCCCTTAGTTAACAATGTAAAAACCCCTGGCAATATGCTTACAGCATTACTACCAGGGGTTCAATTGGTCTCATCAGACCTGACGGATAGCTAACTAATCAAAAATCAACTCAATTTGAACCATTGGGGCAACATCGCCCTTCCGGGGTCCAAGTTTGGTGATCCGAGTATATCCACCCTGTCTGGAAGAAAACTTCTCTGATACCTCTTCAAATAGGGCATGGACAACATCTTTTTCACGGATGACAGCCAATGCCTGCCGACGGGCGTGAAGATCCCCGCGTTTGGCCAGAGTAATCATCTTATCAGCAATGGGGCGCAACCCCTTGGCTTTGGCTTCGGTGGTTTTGATGCTACTATGCTTAAACAGAGAAGTTACCATGTTTCTAAACATCGCCTTCCTGTGGGCAGAAGTTCTGTTCAGTTTGATTACGGACTTTCTATGCTTCATGGTACTTATTCTCCTTCCTGATTATTCTCTTCTTCCGGCGGTTCAAATCCTTCAAGATCCATCCCCAGGGATAACCCCATGGTGTTTAACACTTCTTTAATCTCATTCAAGGATTTTCTGCCGAAGTTCTTGGTCTTGAGCATTTCACTGTCTGTTTTCTGAACCAGCTGATAAATTGTATGAATCCTGGCATTCTTAAGACAGTTAGAACTTCGTACGGACAACTCCAATTCGTCCACGGATCGATAGATATTTTCGTTGAAACCTTTGTCGCCATCATCAGTCTTGACTTCAACGTCATCGGGTTCAAGCTCTTCATCAAAATTGATAAAGGGATTCATCTGCTCTTTGAGGATTTTTGCGCCGTAGGCGACAGCATCGTCAGGTGTCACACTGCCGTCTGTCCAGACCTCAAGCGTCAATTTGTCATAGTCTGTTTTCTGACCGATCCTGGAGGTCCCTACCACATATTTAACCCGTTTTATCGGTGAAAATACCGAATCAATGGGTATGGTCCCGATGGGCGCATCATCATCTTTATTTGCAGAGGCCAGCGCATACCCTTTACCGGTTTTTACAACCAATTCCATATTTAACGAACCGTTTTTATTAACGGTGGCAATCGGCTGTTCCGGATTTAATACGGTAACCTTTCCGTCTGGACTGACAATGTCTGCACCGGTGACTTCAGCCTCACCTTTAACATTGAGCGTGAGCATCTTCTCTTCGGTATCCTCAACTTTGAGTTTCAATTCTTTCAAGTTGAGGATAATTTCTGAAACATCTTCGCGGACGTCAGAGATCACAGAATATTCGTGAAGCGCATCATCAAACTTCACAGAAACTATGGCCGCTCCGTATATGGATGACAAAATGATTCGCCGCAATGAGT